>Ga0194116_10008534_pt1 | contig 10368 bp, 10 predicted proteins | sample TA2MahsurfametaG_4_FD_148617 | JGI IMG/M metagenome (GOLD analysis project Ga0194116, IMG submission 148617) | Freshwater microbial communities from Lake Tanganyika, Tanzania - TA2015008 Mahale S9 surface | ecosystem: Environmental > Aquatic > Freshwater > Lake | place: Tanzania: Lake... | reverse complement strand
TCTATTTTTATTATTGATAAATACTTATGAATAATAAATTTTTATATGGGGTCGCAACTGCCTCACATCAAAATGAAGGTAATAATCATTTGAATAATTGGTGGGATTGGGAAATTAAAAAGAATCTAGAAAGATCCGGCATAGCATGTAATTCATTTGTAGAGTATAAAGCGGACATTGATTTAGTGAAAGCTCTTGGCTGCAATTCCTACCGCTTTTCGCTGGAGTGGAGCCGGATTTATTTAGATGAGTATAGAATTGACGAAGAAGCTATAGGAGTCTATAAAAAAATGGTTCGCTATTGTTTGAAGAACAATATTGAACCAATTATTACTCTCCATCATTTTACAAGACCGCTTTGGTTTGATTCCAAATTTGGTGGATTACATAGCACAATGTTTATATATCATTTTTCAAAATATGTGAAAACAGTTTGTAAAGAATTTGGCAAGGATGTTCGCTATTTGATAACATTTAATGAGCCAATGTTGGAGTGTGTTCATGGATATTTGAGGGGAACGCGCCCACCTGGGAGAAAAGGTGATTTTGAAAATATGTATTATGCCATTGAGAATATTATTGATTCACATTGTGTTGCATATGCAATTATTAAAAAATATAATAAGAACGCAATGGTTAGTATATCAAAAAATATGGTGGATTTTGAGAAACAATATCACTATGATTTAGTCAAATCCACAATCGAAGATCAAATTATTGAGAATTATAATTATTGTATATTGGATGCTTTTTACAAGGGAGTTCTGAATTTTGGGATAGGAATGATGGGATTCGGTTTTAATCGGGTTCGAAAAGATAATTCCTGGCGGGGAAAATTGGACTTTTTGGGTGTGAATCATTATAATGTTGGTTATGTTTCAATAAGCTGGAATTTAGATAATCCAGTAGATGTAAAATGCACACTAAAGGAAAGTATTTACAATAAAAACGCCATGAAATGGGACATAAAGCCTGATTCGATGCAGTGTGTATTGGATGGGCTGCGGATGCGCTATGGAAAAATAAAAATGATGATTACAGAGTCTGGAAGTGCAGAATTCAGTGCTAAAATAAATGGAAACAATTTTCAAAAAGAGATAATTGACACGCATTTCCAGTCAGTCATGGAATATAACAAGAAATATCATACAATATTGGGGTATATGAGTTGGACTTTGTGTGACAATTACGAGTGGGAAGATGGTTATAAACCAAAATTTGGCTTATATACAATGAGTTATAAGAATGGTAAGCGCATTTGTCTATTGAAAGATTCTGGTGAATATTATAGGAAGGCTATTCAAGATGCTAACGCTGTCCTTCACCCCCAGCAGGATTATAAATTAAATCGCGCTTCAATTGTTGTTCCCCATCATTATGCTGTGTGAGTAAAATGCTCACATTATCATATGTCTGTCCAAGATCGGCACCAGTCACCGTCAATTTGCGCCATAGAATTTTATTAAAAAAGAACATAAGGGTTGGTATAGATGCGATCCCAAATGCGTCACTTATGCGAGGGAATCGGTCCACATTGATTTCAATAATTAGGACTTTATTGGCGTAGAATTTCTCCATGTCCTGTAATTGTGGGTTAAATATATTGCAGGGTGTGCACCATTGAGCTGAAAAATAGAGTATAACAACTCGCGGGTCTTTATTAACGATTTTTTCTATTTCTTCCAGAGTTCCAATATTTGTTATCATTCTCGTATATTAATATATACTTTATTTTTTTCAAGTATAAATCGTAATTCTTGAACAATCCTTCTATATTTTGACGATTCTTCATTTGGATTTGCGAAGAGACTTTCTAAATGATTGGTGAAAACTACGTATTGTTCACCAGGTAAATTTATTTTTTCGACAGCGAACTCAATTGTATCGCGGTATATTGTTAGTAATTGCTCGATTATTCTGTCAGTGTCTTCTATTTCCCAGCACTTGCCATTATAGACTTCTAGGCGGCTAGATTTTCCAGGTCGAATATTCTGGAATTGGATGCGCTTGGGATTAAAATGGTAATCATTTATAAATTGGAGCATCCCGGAGATTGGCTCTTTAATAATATTCTGGATGTGCCTGTGATTAATATGCCGGAATTTCTCCAATCCGAAGGGGAAAAGATATTTATCTCCGAAAAGATTCGCGTATGTCGTTTTTAAAAATAGGTTTTCAGCCACCAGATTCTCCAATTCTTCGTCATACATAGCGATGAGTTCTTTATATCGCGTCCTTAATTTACAGGTCTTATCCATATGGCGATTCCGCGCACTATTGGAGCTAAATACTTCATTACAGTAGGCGCAATTTGGGAGAACTAGGTTTTTATTATAAATTTTGTATGTTGGAGCCTCTGGTGCTTCAATTTTTAGTGGGGGCACACATGCATCCGTAAAAAATGGATTACAGGGCTTCTTTCGCTGGGTGTGATGCAAAAAATTATGCTTGTGCATGAAAATTTTGCCACATTTATCGCAATTGTATTCTTTCATATTCTTTGGGAACTTAGTATAATTTAGGTTTTAAATTATCGTTTTTAGACAAATTGCAGTGAGTGCATACATATTCCGTGTGCTCGCCAACATTGGCGCGATCAAGGATCCAATAATGATCACATTTGAAATAAATAACCTCTTCAATCTGGTTTATTCTTTGTTGGAGAGTCCCCATAATTTTTTTCACTGAGGCGAGTTCACTGCGTAGTTTTTGCAGCTGCTGGATTTCTTTATCTGCCATTGTTGTTTGTTTTTTATCAAAAAAGGGGCGCCATATAATATTTCATTTTTTACTGAGGAAAAAAATGAATCTTTTTAACATAATCATATTAGTATGATAAAAAAGTCTTCCATGGATTACAAAGATAGAATCGACCTGAAAAAGGACGCCAAACTGGTTTGCCTGGTGAATCATGGACAATTTGGTCTCCAAAATATTGGCAACACTTGTTTTATGAATACGGCGCTCCAATGTCTGAGTGCAATTGATTTTTTCAGTGCATACTTTTTAAGTGACCGCTATTTGAGCGACATTAACAAAAAGCCCCAGGCAGAATTTGTAAGAGCCTATGTGCGATTTCTGAAAAATGCCTGGGAGGAAAATGATTGCATTGTGAGCCCCAGATTGTTAAAGGAAACACTGGGAAAATTTTATGACCCATATTCGGGATTTAGGCAGAATGATGCCGCTGAATGTTTCAACAAAATTATTGAATTATTACACGAAAGTCTTTCATTTGCGATTTCCATTGAGATTGCGTCCAAGAAGGGGCAACCTTTGACAGAAGCTGTGAAAATGGAGGAATTATCTATAGAATGCACAAAAATGCATTATGGAAAAGGCTACAGTATTCCAGTTAAGCTATTCTATGGTCAATTCCAGAATCGCGTGATTTGCGTTGATTGCAAGAAAATATCAATGTATTATGAACCATTTTCGATGATTAATTTGCCAATATGCGAAAAAACAAATACACTGTTTGATTGCATTGATAAATATACATCATTTGAAATTATGGATGGATCCAATAAATACAGTTGTGGAAATTGTAAGAAGGACACCATTGGAAAGAAGAAAATTATGGTGTGGAAAATACCACCAGTTCTTGTATTTTCATTGAATCGATTTTTGGGAAGCCGCAAAATCGAAAAATACATTGATTTTCCAATCAATCGGGCTATTTTCAATAATTTAGTCCAGAATGAAAATGCGAAAAATGTGGTTTATGATTTAGTGGCTGTAGCAAATCATTCAGGTGGTCTCAATGGAGGTCATTATTGGGCTTATACAAAAGGCACAAATGGAAAATGGTATGAATGCAATGATGAGAATTGTTCAGAAATAACGAATGAGGCAAGTATTGTATCCAATACAGCCTATTTTCTGGTATATAAGAAGAGGGGTGTTTCAGCGGAAATTGTCTTGTCTTCTTAAATAATAAAATCTTACTATAAAATAAATGGATCGCTTTAAAAACAATATTGGAAATGTTATTTTTTCAAATAGTACACAATTTATAAAAAATAGGCGGCAGTCCGCTAATAATTCAAGTTTTGGTTCAACTACGGGCTCAAGTTGGTTTTCTAGTGGTTTGGAATATAAGTCATTGTTATTATGGCTGCTATTGATTATAATTGCAGTAATAATTAGCTACCTAACTGTTATGACAGCAAAATATTTGACGACTGAATGTCCAGATAAAAGATCATGGATCAATTATATTACAAGATTCTGTTATAATGATGTGTGCCTAGTGCCAAAAGTTCCAGTTGCACCAGTAGTCAATAATGTCCATTTTATGAAGCCAGGTGAAACACCACCTCCTATTCCAAATCATGGTAATCCTCCTAATTTTGGTGGCAGTGGTTCTCCTTTTATAAACAATCAACCATCTGTGGCTTCTCCACAAGTTAAAAAAAGCGGAGTTTCTATCTCCCTTTTTGACAAAAGCAAAAAAGAGGTTTTCCATATTGCGAATCAGGATTATACATTTGAGCAAGCCAAATGTAAGTGCGATAGTTATAATGCTAAGTTAGCTACATATGACCAATTAGTAGATGCATATAATGATGGCGCCGAATGGTGCACCTATGGCTGGAGTAGTGGGCAGAAAGCGTATTATCCAACACAGAAGTGTAATTGGGAGAAAAAAGGACCAGAAGAGAAACTCAAATGTGGAAATCCGGGACTCAATGGAGGATTTTTTGCGGACCCATCCCTTAAATTTGGCGTGAATTGCTATGGCAAAAAACCAAAGGGGAAGGTATCTAAATTAAAGGATCCAGTTTGCAATGGCGAGTCTTATTGTGAGTTACCTCAGAATTATGGGGCGAATAATCGTCTGGAAACTGACGAAATTTCACCATTTAATAGTGATAAATGGAATAATTAGGCAAATTTGATTTTTTTATATATTTTCTAATATATAAAAATGTGTGGGATAATTGGGTTTATTGGAAATAAAAATTGCTATCCATATCTTTTACTGGGACTTAAGCTCCTTCAGAACAGAGGATATGATAGTGCTGGGATTAGTGTGATTTCAGGAAATACAATTCATACTTTAAAATATGCGTCGACAAATGACTTAGATTCAATCAAAAATTTAGAGGGAAATATAGGGAAACTTCCAGAAGCGACTTTTGGAATTGCTCATACAAGATGGGCAACTCATGGCAGAAAAACCGATGAAAATGCACATCCTCATTTGTCAATGGATGGGAGTGTCTCAGTTGTTCATAATGGTATTATTGATAATTATTTGGAATTGAAGGATTTTTTGACGAAAAAAGGATATCAATTTAGCAGTCAAACGGATACAGAAGTGATTTCACAAATGTTGCAATATTTTTTAGATGAATACGATAATGATTTATTAGTGAGCCTGGATAATCTTTGTAATACGCTGAATGGGACATGGGCGTGCTTGATACAAACCAGTCGATTTCCGAATACTCTAATTGCGCTGAAAAATGGTAGCCCATTACTGTTTGCAAGGAATAAAAATGGGTATTTTTTCACTTCAGAAATTTCAGGATTCCAGAATGAAGTGAATGACTATATTATTGTGAAAGACAAAGTGTATTACGTCGTGGACTATGTAGAAGATAAAATTATCACAAAACACATTAAACACGGGCTAGATTTTGACGAATTTGCACAATCCCAAAAACTACACTTAATTGATAAGCAACTCATCGATCTATCACCCCATCCTTATCCTCATTGGATGATAAAAGAAATATATGATCAGATAGAGAGTAGCAAAAGGGCGATAAATAATGGGGGGCGATTGGAGGGCGAATTACAAATAAAATTAGGGGGATTGAATGCGCATCGAGATAAACTACTGGCGCATAAAAGAATCTGCTTTTTGGCGTGCGGGACATCTTATCACGCTGGATTATTCGGCAATATTATCTTCTCAATGTTTCAAATATTGGAATCCGCGAAAGTGTGTGATGCTAGTGAATTCTATGAATATAATTATGAGCCGGATACACTTTACATTGTGCTTTCCCAATCAGGGGAGACAAAGGATGTCCACCGGGCTATGGAGCTCATAAAGTCCAAAAATGGAACAATTCTGTCAGTAGTGAATGTGGTAGAATCGCTGATTGCAAGAGAGGCATTATGCGGTGTTTATGTGAATGCTGGGAGTGAAAAGGCAGTTGCATCGACGAAGAGCTTTACGAACCAGGTGATTGTACTAGTCCTTATCGCTATGTGGTGGTATAAGAATAATCCGGGACTACGAGATGATACGAGAGATAATCTATTCAAAAAACTCAGAGAAGACTTGCTGGAACTATCGGATTGCATTGAGCGCACAATTCGACAAAATATAGATGTTACTAAAAAATTGGCGGAGAAATTGGCAGGACATAGTCATATTTTTTGCCTTGGGCGCGGACTATTATTTCCAATTGCACTGGAAGCTGCCCTGAAAATCAAGGAGATCTCTTATATTCATGCAGAGGGATTCTGTGGGGGGGCTCTGAAGCATGGACCCTTTGCTCTAATTGAAGAGGGAACACCTATTTTAATAATTTCGAATAACGATGAACATAGCAAGCGCATGGAGAGTGCAGCGGAGGAAGTGTTATGCAGAGGGGCGCACACAATTCTTTTGACAAATGACGAAAAATGCTATAAGCCCAGTGTTTATAAGGACGCCATATTCGTGCCCAAGTTGCGCGTTTTATCTCCAATTTTGAGTATTGTGCCGATGCAACTGTTGGCGTATCATATTGGAATTTTGAAGAATATAACTGTGGATCAGCCGAAGTCGCTGGCGAAAGTGGTGACAGTTGATGGGTAATTTATAAATATTTTTCACTATAAAAATCTTAAAAAAATGTTTGTTATAAATACCGGAATGACGGAATATTTAGAACCCTTACTTCAGCCAAACGAAAATCGCCATGTTTTATTTCCTATACAGTATCCACTGCTATATAAACAGTACAAAGATGCAACTGCCACATTTTGGCGCCCCGAAGAAATTGATCTGTCAAAAGACAAAAATGACTGGGAAAAATTGAGCGGGAATGAACGTAGATTTATCAAATATGTTCTTGCATTTTTTGCAGCAAGTGACGGCATTGTGATGGAGAATTTGGTGGAGCGATTTATGAGCGACATTCAGATTCCGGAGGCAAGGGCTTTTTATTCTTATCAGATATTTATTGAGCAAATCCACAGTGAGACTTATAGTCTATTGATTGACACATATGTCGATGATACTACGGAAAAAAATATGCTCTTCCAGGCGGTCCAGACGGTCCCTGTTGTGGGGAAAAAGGCGGAATGGGCTATGAAATGGATTGGGGATAAGGGGTCCTGTTTTGCCAAAAGACTGATCGCATTTGCCGCAGTTGAGGGAATATTTTTTAGTGGGAGTTTCTGCGCTATTTTTTGGCTGAGGAAGCGATCACTGATGCCAGGGCTGACATTTTCCAATGAATTAATTAGCCGGGATGAGGGTATGCACACCGACTTTGCTGTGTCGCTATACCAAATGATTCAGAATAAATTGGAGGAATCCGAGGTGTTTGCACTGATTGACGAAGCACTGACAATAGAGAAGGAATTTATTATCGATGCGCTGCCATGCTCGTTGATAGGAATGAATGCTAGCCTAATGAGTCAATATTTGGAATTTGTGGCGGACAGACTATTAGTCCAATTGGGATATCGCAAAAAATACGGCACACCGAATCCATTCGAGTTTATGGAGCTAATTAGTTTGCGCCCGAAAATGAATTTCTTTGAAGGGCGTGTGGGAGAATACAAGAAAGCGGATGAAGGCGAATCAATGGAAATTACGGAAGATTTTTGAAAAAAATTGATGCAAAATTAATTTTACTTTTCTTGTATTACCCACTTTATTTGGCAAAAAATGCAAAAACTTAATATTCCACTTAGGAATCCCATCACCGTAAAATATATTAATGGTGTTGTTTCACGCAACCCTTCTAGAGTTCGCGTCCAAAGACCAGCTAAAGCTGGAATTTTCAAAAAAACTGGAGGACATCCTGACATCTTCGGTCCTCATCACGATTGTCTTGCCTGTGGTGGAACTGGATGTGGTCACTGCAGTTAAAATAATATCTCATTAAAACATATGGAACTATTTCGTGTTGATCAAAAATATTGTGAAAGATTTAAAGGAAAAAAAAACCCAACTTATAAAAAAATTATACTTAAAAATAAACAAAAATTTATTGGAAAATTAACTTTTCAATTTTTAAAAATAAATTATTTTATTGCTCAATTGTGTTTTGTAAATGATTATACTGATTTTGTATTATTTGAAGAATTCCCTTATTTAAAATCAGTTGATGATGAAAGTACATTATATTTATTAAAACTTAATAAAATTTATGAGTTGAAAAAAAGTAATACATTTTTTATACCAATTACATCCGAAAAATATAAAAATGATAAAGTTTGTTTTATTTTTAATCAAAATGCTAATTTAGATAATTTAATTTTATATGCTTTTTTAGTATCAATTATTAAATATAAAAATACTTATAAAAATATTTATATAACGGACAAAGATAAAAATATAATGAATAGTATTATGTTTTCTCATGAATATGAAATTGAAAAAGAAAAAAACAGATGGAAAATTTTTAATGGTTTTTTAAGAGAAAATTTATATCAATCCGTTATAAAAGATGCTGGAAAAAATATTACAAGAGACAATTTTGAAAAATGTATGGAAACTTATTTTAATAAATTAAAGAAGAAAGATCCAAAATATTTATCAACAATTGAAAAAGAATTCGATTTATTATTCACCGCATTTCTAGACAAAATAAAAAGTATGCAAAAAACGGCTGAATACAAGAAATTTCATGCGGATTGTATGAAAACAATTGCGCCATATGTTTTTCCAATCAAGAAATATTTTGGGAAAGATCGAAATATCCAATATGAGTGTTTCAATCAGCTTGTTGAAGAGTTTGAAAAAGAATATCTGGGGGGGGGAACTGCCGTTCCCCCCTAACCCCCCCATGCGGGGGGAACTGCCGTTCCCCCCTAACCCCCCCATGCCTATTTAGAAAATTTATAATATTGGGAATTGGATTGGATAATAAATTTCCCCAAATAATCGCCACATTATTGCAAAATTATTTATTAATATTTTTATTCCATCATAACTTCATCAGTATTTTTGCCCAAATTTGGCAATTGCGGGGCATCAAAGTCGGCGCCTTACGTTGCCAATATTGGAAATTATTGGGAAATTTTGGGGGTTAGCCCCTTTTTTAAAGGGGCTTTGGAATAAAATTTCCCCAAATAATCGCCACATTATTGCAAAATTATTTATTAATATTTTTATTCCATCATAACTTCATCAGTATTTTTTTCCGCAATTGCCAAATTGCGGGGCTGCAGGAGCATGGGGGGGTAAGGGGGGAAGCGCGCTTCCCCCCATTTAAAGAGAATTCGCTATATAATATAAAATTTTTTTTACATTATATAATCCTCTTTCAACCTTCTTCTAAAAATGTCATCCTCTCCCACAGCAATTGATGAATACCTGAATTATCAGATCGAAGCTGAAAGGAAATACGGCGAAAACACAATTGTTTTTTATGAAAATGGGACATTCTATGAGATCTATGGGGTCGACAATGATACTGAAAAAGTGGGTCAACCAAAGCGCATCAGCGAATTACTCAATATAGCCATTACGCGGAAAAATAAGAAAATTCTGGAGAATTCCCGGAAGAACCCACTTATGGTCGGCGTTCCAACGGCTCACTCAGAAAAATACATTAAGCTATTAATTCAGAATGGAATGACCATTGTGTTCGTAGAACAAATTACGAAGCCTCCTAATCCAGACCGGGCTTTAACGCGAGTTATTAGCCCCTCTACTTATTTATCTGATGACACGAAGAATGACAATAATTATGTTCTGGCGATTTATTTGGAAGTTGTGAAAAATAGGGATGGTCGCCAAAATTTGGGCTGCGGATTGTGCGCCATTGATATTACAGTCGGTGAAGTAAAATATTACGAATACAACAATACCGATTTCAAAATAGTGTATGAAGAAATATTCCGCTTTATGGAGAGCCTGACGCCCAAGGAAATTATTTTCAACTTGGAAAATTGTTGCATCCCTTTCAAGGAAATCCAGGACAATCTGGAAATCTATAGGTATTCCTATTATATTCGTGAATTGGCAAAAGATTATTCCAAATTGGGCTACCAGAATTCTCTTCTTACAAAAACTTTCGAAATAGAGAGCCCCATTAGCGCCATTGAATACCTGAATTTGGAATCCCAATTGCTATCCATTATGGCAATTATGCTCGCCATTGATTTCATACAAGAACACGACGAGCG
>Ga0194116_10008529_pt1 | contig 10372 bp, 13 predicted proteins | sample TA2MahsurfametaG_4_FD_148617 | JGI IMG/M metagenome (GOLD analysis project Ga0194116, IMG submission 148617) | Freshwater microbial communities from Lake Tanganyika, Tanzania - TA2015008 Mahale S9 surface | ecosystem: Environmental > Aquatic > Freshwater > Lake | place: Tanzania: Lake... | reverse complement strand
CTGCTGTCCTTTGATGAGGGCGCACCGCGGAGATCATTGATAGAGTCGATTAGAGAGTCAAACTTTGGCGATATGCTTGCAGACTCACCTGTCTGTGCCGCGGGTGCCTGTTGTGTCGCGGCAGGAGCTGTTTCCGCAGGGGGATTGTCTGCAGGCGGATCCTCCTCTTCGATGAAGGTCTTCTTGCTCGTCCTTATGCTTTTTGCAACATCCTGCTGCTGTGCTGCACCTGAGATATCGCTGTAGGCCTGTTGCACAGACTCCTCAGCAAGCACATTGAGAAACTTTAGGAGTTGATTCTCACTCTTTATGACTAGCTTGCTCATCTGTCGCGCTCCCACTTGATTCTATTCTGCCAGCGCTCACGATAAAGCCTGTTATAGACACGCTGCGGGAGATCTTCCTGGCCTTCCTGGTGCTCCGCAATGACCTTCTTCTGGCTCTCTTCTCTCTCGACGATATCCGTCATGAACTTGTCAAAATCAAATTCGTTTTCCATGTGATCACCACTTTTTACTAATTATCACGTTTAATGTGAACGAGCAACATATCGTGCATCTCATTGCCTATTAGGGTGGGAATTAGACCCACGCAGGTGACAGGACCTTGCTGCACAACGTCGCCAGCAAATGATGCCTTTGCTGATATAGTTGATGACGTAAGTGCCCTTGAGACAAGCTCGCGGCCCGCAAAAGATAAAACTCTGACGTGTGATTCGTCTCGCACGATTGAGAAGATGTCAAGGTTGACAGTCTCACCGTCAAGATTTAACGCAAGCTCTGACTCTTCACCAGTCAGTTGTCCAATCGAAACGATATCCTTCAGAGAGTCGCTCATCATTATCGTCATCTGTCTGCTCCGCTTCGGGTTCTTCCCCTACGTAAGTTGCGTCTCTATAGATCTGATCGGTCATCCTAATGATTCTCATGTCCTGTGAAGACACATCATTTAGCTCATGCGTGTATGTCTCAATAAGGACAGACTTATCACCCATGATAGTGATATTTGGATGATGCTCAATCTTATTTGCAAAACGCATCGTTTGAGACACGAAGAACATTAGAGCCTCATATGAGTCAAACTCAAAAGATCGAATCATTCGTGTGGGATTGACTTCTTTGTACCAATCAGACTGTTTAGGCTTGATAGGAACGTTCATGCTTTCGCCAATCAGGTCACCCTTGTTGAGGAAGTACAACGTCTTCATGTCTCATTCTATCCTCGGGTGTAACCGTGTATCAGGTTTAGGAGCAGGCTTCTTGCTGTTGTCTCTTTTAGTTGTGTGAGCTTGTTGACCAACGCAGCGTAATCCGCCGCAGTTGCAAGCGCTGGGTATTTGGCTCGCTGTCTCGAAGATGGGCCTGCCCCCTCAGGGTCTGCTGCTTCTTCAAAGTCATCTAACATCATTTCTTTGACATCTTCTGCAGCCGATGTGAAGGACGCAATAATGTCGTCATAAGTCTTATTTATTGCGGCAGGATCGACAGGCGAGGGGGTGCTAGGCTCGACAATGTCTGCAGCGGCTGCTAAAGATGGTGCTTCTGATGGTGGTGTCCTGCGGGTCGGCACTGACGTAGGTGTCGTTAAATCGAGCTTAAGAATCTCATTAGCAGATTTTTTGATCACTTTTTCGATTTCATCTTTTACAGGAGAAGTGTTAAAATTCTTAAAGAAGACTCTGAATGAATCGGCAACAACATCGGCGTCAACCAACTCCGCTGCAGCACGTTCTAACTTACCTGCTAGAATTGTACTGCCTGTGCTTCTCATTGTCTTAGCTTTGGATTTCATAAATTCAGATATATGACGTAGATTTCCAACAAAGTTTGTTATGTCCTTTGCACGTCTGCCTGCGCCAGGTTGGTCATATATCTGGCTGTGCTTGACGCCTGCTGTATCCTTGAAATTCTGCTTGGTCATAGGGTCATTGACTATGGCGTCATAAGTCTTGAAGAAAGGAGTCACAACATTCTTGTTTGTGTATGCCATGATTATTTCTTTAAAGAACTTATCAAAAACCTCTCTCAAGTCTGGACGAAGTCCGCCAAGATCTTCTGGAATTACCTCAAGTAGTTTGTCAATGCTGAACTGCTTCAGGAGCGCAGGATTGCTTTGCATGTATTTTTCAAACAATGAATACGCATAATCTTGTACTTTTGCCAAAATCTCTATCTGGTTTGCATCAATTATGTCAACTCTCGTTAGAATCATATTGATAATGTCTTCATCACTTAAATCTAAACCTGACTCATCTCTTGCCTCAAGCGCATTTTGCAGCCTCTCCTGAAATTCTGTGGCGCTCATCTTAAAATCTTTGCCACCGATCTTCATGCCGAGATCATAGAAATAATTCTCTTCGCTGCGCGTCATTTGGAGAGCTGATCTACGTGTACGTTTCTTCTTGCCTACATACTCACGTAGTTCGTCAGGAGTTGCACTTAATAACATCAGCAACACATTGCCAAATTGTGAGTCTTCAATAGCCTGCATGGCTGTGTCTGTTTCAGGTATTACCAGCGAAACTTCAACAGGTTTTCCAAAAATAGTTTCATTTACTGTATTGATACCAGGACGGACGCCTTGTTGTATAAAAGCATCAACAATTTGATCGTTTGCAACGTCAAGCTTGTCGGCTACCTCCTTCGCATTGAATTGTTCAGTTCCTGGAGGATAAGAGTCGAGCACGGCATCAGTGAGTGTCTCTTGAATTTTAGGGAGATATTCGAATAGCGCTGTTTCAAGCGCACTATCATTCCTTGCATACGTAAGCTCTCTTATTGCAGCAGCATACTTAGGTCCCCATGACTCTTGAGATCCGACGCCCCCAGAAGTCTGACTTGTGAGACCCTTCAAATTTTCTTGATACTGTTCCAGCGAGAATAGATTTTGCGGGTTGCCCTCTGTGTTGTATGTGAACTTTACCTTGTATTCAGGCGAAGTGATCACGATGTTATCACCGTCTATTGAATACGTCAAGTTGTTGATGGCGTCCATTGCGGCAGCCTCAAGACTTTCTACTGTGACGTTCACTTCACCCATCTTCTTGATAATTGCTGCAAGAAGTTTATTGGCGTCACCTACGACCATATCGCTTAGGCTCATTGTGACATTCTGTAACCACTCAGGGCGCTGCCGAGGCTTGTAGAGGCTCTTTAGATACTCTGCGACTGGATCAAACTCACCACTTGCAGGTGTCTCCAGGGCGGATCTCGCAGACTTTGTTGTAGTCTCTGCACCTGCACTCTTCTTAGCGCGGCGTCTCTTGACATTCTCTGGTGATGTTGTGTCACGTCTTGGTGGCGTGACACTACCAGCAATGTCCTCAGCGTCTTCTGCGGGTGTAGATGGTATATAAGGTGTTTCAGGTTCGTCAGCACCTAGCAATTCAGCGCGGCGGGCGGCTCGCCGCTCGGCTCGACTCTTTGTCGTAGGCTCTTCTACGGGCGCACCTTGAAAACTCGGCAACCTTGCCTCGTTCATTGCCTCAAACTTCTTTACGAGCGTCTTGAAGTTATTATAGAACTTCTCAATCAGCTCATCTTCCACCTTGTGCGAGAGTTGCATAGTAGCCTTCCCTAGTTCATCTAAGTTAGTTGGAACAAATTCATCATCTTCGACAGGCATTTTCGTTGTTGAAAGTTGTTGCGCCATCTCAGGCTGGGGCAGAATTGGTGGGGCTGCCTTCTCTAACTCATTCACGTTTTTTGTGTGAAATGACCGATCTTCTTTCACCACTTTATTAATTAGAGACTCAAGGGCCTCTTTATTGACAATAACCTGCATCGATTAAAAGCCTCGTCATTCTAATTATCACAACGTAGGTCAATTTATTAAATCATCATCGGGTTTCTTTTGAATCAACGATTGGCGCTTCTGTGGCTCGAGTGCTGTCTTCACCTGGAGCATGATTTCTTTAAAGGCCTTGCCATGCACAATGGCGATGTAGGTAATGGCCTTGTCGTGCTCCTTGAACAATTCTGTAAGTCGTTCATTCTCTTGACGTAAGTCTGAGATCTGACTCAGCATTGCATCTACACCCAGAAATTTTTGAAGCCAGTGCTTGACTCGATTCGTTAGGTTCACAGGCCGCTCTTGCTCAAGGGGTTCTCTGCCTCTATGAGGTCAAAAATTGAGTCTGCGTCATTCTCTGACAATTTTTTGATGATCTTGTTACGCTTCCGCATGGCAAGATCCTCGAGAATTGACATCATCTCGGAATTCTCAGCGCCTATCATCTGCGCGAGCTCCTCGAAGACTTCCTGAATTGACAGGCTACGCCTTATACAAGCTATCTTTAGGGCGGCGTGCGCCCCTTTGGACATGTTGACGTGGATTGACTTCTTTGTGGCAAAGTCAATCAACTTGTCTAAAGGGACCTGCTTAGGCACTAGGCACCCGTGGGCTTGACACCGGCTCCGGCTGCAATTGGGACATCGACCACATCTTCTTTACCTTCAAGGTTAAAATCGAACTGTGTGTCAAGTATATCAATCATTCGTTCAACGTAATCTTTGCCCTTATCGCCGTAATTCTTCTCAAGGAATGCGGCTGCCCTGTTCACTATGACAGGCTCAATGCGGAGCAAGTCCTTGTAGTTCATCACAAGACGCGCAACTTTCTTGGTAAACGCGTCAATGTCAAGTGGCGGCTTGGGATCAACACTTTCGGGTTCTTCCTTGGGAACCTCACTACCTTCCGGTTCAGAAGCAGGCGCTTCTTCATCACTCTCGGGTGGTGCGGGAGACTCGTCGCCCTCGGCCTCAAGGAGAAATCGCATTGTCAAAGTCCTAAGTGACTCCATCATTATCTCGTCTTCAGAGGAATCCTTGATTGACTCACTCTCGAATCTAATGATGTAACTGTCAACTTGATCATCGACAGAGTCAAGAGCCTGCTTGGTCTTCTTTGACATTTTCTCAAGGCCAAAGAGGTCTTGACCCCCTGCCTCATCCTCGAGCAGAATGTTTCTACGACGTCTCATTTTATCACCTGCGCAATTTTCTCTGCCTTCTTGATTCTATCTTCAATGACCGTCCAGTTCAGCTCCTTCATCATCGCCGTGGTGTATGTCTTGACGTCACGCAGGTAATCCCTGTAATATGCGTGTTGCCACACGTCCATTACAATGATTGGAAAACATCCAATTGGGACTTCTATGCTATGAAGATCTACGACGGCATTCATATATGTGTGTGTAAACAAGTTATAGTATGTAATCGCCCAGCCGCATCGTGATGACATGCAGCAGGCCATGAAATCCTTCTGCCACTTGTCAAAATCGCCAAAGTCTCTCGAAAGACGCATGTATGAGAGAGAATCCATGGTGATATTACTTTGAACGTCACCGATATTTGCGAAGTAAAGTTCGTGCAGATATAACGCATTCATATTATAGGTCTCGTCAATCTTTAGAGACCTAAATTGTGAATGATTTGCGCTTGCATTGTCTCGATCAGCTGTATCTAATTCTGCGCTAATTTTATTAAAGTTTTCAACATAGCTTTCATATAGCTCTTTATGAGCCTGCTTATTCTTGCCGCTAAGAAACTCCGTCTTGAGATCGTATGTTTTTGTCTGTGCGACAAGCGCTTCATCAACTCGAGACTTTTGCTCGAGGCCTAAAGAATTTCTTATTATGGATTTCACATCCTTGTTGCTTATCATCATAGCCTCTCGTAATTCTTAAAATCTTTTGACGTCACGGATAACGATTTTCCATCACCACTTTCTACAGTCATAATGACGTCTCGTTCGTCAAGATTGATTTGCTTGACTGTGTACGTGAGGCCGGTGGTTTTATGCTTAAGCTTAAAGCCCGGAGTGATGCCTAAAACATTCTTTTTTCTACCTACAAATGGAGTCACTGATGATCTTGTGGTGAAGTTACCTTGCTTCTCGCCATCATCAGGTTCAGAACCCTTTTGAGCCTCTTTAATTAATCTAATAATGTCAAGTTCTGTGTACCTAGTCGCCATGAAAACTCTCTTTATCTATAGGTATTTTCTGACTTTTATGCCTGCTTCTCTAAGTATTTCGATGCCTGTCGTATCTCTATATTCTATATCATAAACTACTTCTTGAATTCTAGCATTTATGATGGCTTTGGCACACATACGACATGGTGATAAGGTTATGTACATTGTGCGCTGCTTTAGATTGTTATAATCAAGCTTAATGAGCGCATTCATCTCGGCGTGTATGAAACCAGATTCTCCAGGAACATCTGACTCTCGACAATTAGGACCGCCTGCATGATCACCATTGTACCCTAGCGACAAGACTTGCGTATTGTCGCCTGTTACAATGACAGTTCCTACTTTGAATTTTTCATCTGCTGAACGCCTTGATACTTCCTTGGCAATGTTCATCCACACTTCATCCCAGCTAGGACGCATTGTCACTCCATGTCAAAGATTGTCTCGATGCTCACATTAGGCGCAAGATTGAATCCCGCAGCGAGGCGATGCCCGCCGCCGCCGAACTTCTTGGCAACTTCACTCACGTCTGAGTCGTCATGGTGCGCACGAAGACTAACCTTCGTCTGCATTGTGTCGTGGTCGTGATACCAGATCACAGCATAGTCACATTTAGGTGAAAGAGCTGCACCAATCTCAGACATCCAGTGCGAAGAGTTAACAACGAGAACATTTTTCTTAAAAAGTTTTCTTGCTACCGCATGTTTTGCAATCTTGGAGATGACCGTCTTTGAGTATGCGAGGATGTAACCGCCTCGTTCCTGCGCATTGTCAATAGCGGAGTCGTCAAGATATTTGTCAAACTCTTCAAAGTCAAATGGAACCATATCAAACGCAGCAGAGAACTCCTTGCTATACGGCAACTCCCAACGCCACAAATCTCGATCTTCAATAAACTTTATAAGTCTCGGAGCTTCCTTTCCAGGATGAAAAAATTTCCACGCCAGCATCGCTCCGCTATGATTCATGTCAAACCGTGTGCATGAGATGTCATGCAACTCTACCATTGCTGACTTGTGGTGATCGATGACAATTAGGTTGGCAGCTTGCGATATAAGGCACTTAGTCGTCGTGTTGTCATATGAGAAATCAAGTATTGCAACATTCTTGCCTGCGACATTAGGTGGAGGTTCACCGTATTTTGCAGCGTGATATGTTGCTCTGTCACCTAACAACTTCCACGCTGCATAAGCAGCTCCAAAACCATCGCTACAATCAGCGTGGTATATCACAAGATTGATTGAACTAGGCTCTACCATTCTGGTTTCCCTTACGGGCTTAATTATTTAAGATCCCACCACTCGATGGTACGTTTCAGGCCTTCCCAAAACTTAACAATAGGTGCGTAACCAAAGTCACGATTTGCTGCTGACCAATCACCTTGCGTGTGCATTACATCTCCTGGGCGCCAAGGTGCATTCTTGACCTTGATGTTAGGAAATTTCTCTCTTAGATATGCTAAGATGTCATTGTTGGTGTTTCTATCGCCACAGCAAATATTGTATGCATTGCCCATCAGACGGTTCTTTGTATTTGCTGCGAGAATGTTGGCACTAACCACGTTGTCAACATAGCACATGTCTCTTGATTGTGTGCCGTCACCATCAGACCTTAGTTCTTTATTGAACTTGATGGCATCGCACCATGCACTTACGGCAGTCGAGTATGGAGAATCACCATACTGTCCGGGACCAAATACATTGAAGTATCTGAGGCATACTGTGTCAAGATCGTAGAGTGTGCCATAAAGTCTACAGAAATCTTCTAGCATGCTCTTTTGCATTGCGTAAGGAGACTTTGGATTGCGAGGCACACTCTCTACGGTAGGCATCCAATCTGCACCTCCGTAGACAGAGGATGATGAAGCAACAACAACCTTGTCAACGTTGCCAATGCATGCTGTGAGCAATTGAACGCTTCTAAAGAGATTAACGTCCGTTGTCTTGACTGGGTTTTCTACAGAGTAAGAGACTCTGGGGACAGCTGCCTGGTGAAATACAACATCGTAAAGCCTGTTTACAATTCGACTTAGAATTGTGTCACTAGCAAAGTCACATTCATGTACAAAAACCTCACCTTCAGCACGATTCCTCAACTTTTCATAGACTTCTGCCATACCAGGCAAGAGAACGCGAATTTTAAGGGGTGACAAAAGCTCCAAATGCCCATTGGACATGTCATCAACAACATCAACGATCCACCCATCCTTGACGAGAGTGTGAACCAAATTGGAACCAATGAATCCTGCTCCGCCTGTTACTAACGCTCTTCTCATATTAACCTCTTCTTATATTATAATTCGTTATAGTCTTCTTTACACGCACATCTTTTGGATGACTGAATGGTGATGCCAGCACCGTGGTTCATATAGCTCAGAACCTCCAACAGCAATTTCTGTCATGTCATCAATCTTCTTGTGTGTGTAGTATGCATCTTCACCACACACCATGCAGACAGCAGAACACTTCTCGACTTTTGTTGCCCAAGGAAGCAGTTTCTCAACTTCGTAAAATACATTGCACGATGATGACATCTCGATAGATGAGACGACAACGGTTGTGCCACCCCTGAACAAGGCGATTAGTGCGTCTGCGCACCCGTCAATCATAAAAGACTCATCTACTGCAACTACATCAGGAGAAGATAGTTCGCAATGCCTGAGAATCTCATCACCTGAACTTACAACAATGGCACTAATCTTTCCACCGCTGTGTGTGCTAATCTCATCAGGCGTATATCTGCAATCCAGCTTTGGCTTAAAGCTGACTACCTTGAGATTCTGATATCTAAATCTATCGACTGCTGCAAGCAGTCGTGTCGTCTTAGACGACATCATCGGACCACAAAAGACTGTAAAAGAAGGCCTAGTTGACATTTCTCACCTCAGGTCAAATTCTAATATGAGCCGAACCGAGTGTTACGGTGTAGTGGACATTGTCAGCAAAAACTCCAAGTTCTGACTTTACAATGCGCCCTAACTCACCGATAAAATGAATATCATGCTTGAATGTCTCCTCAACCTCAGATGACCTACACACAACGTTCAGATGAATCGTGTCATTTCGATACAGGGCTTGGACAAATGAGATACATGTGTCCTGTGCTAGTACAAACCTTCTAGACTTTTCACTCTGGGGCTTGCAATATTCGTTTAGGCCTTCAAATTCGTTTCTAATCTTTTTAATTAGCACCATCTTTGTCGTGCTATAATATTCTGCTTCTTTCTCAAAGACAAGTCGAGTCTCATCAATTTGTTTAAAGTTATTGTCTGTCCATGCGAATCTAAGATTTATTTGTTCATCTTTGTCTGACGCATCGACGTGTCTTGCAATGGTGTCAGCGAGAGAATCATATGTCTTGGCCTCATAGTCCATGATCAACTTCGCAAGATCAGAATAATCTTCTGACAGCGCACGATAAACAATGACGTTAGGGTAGTCTTTAATCTTCATTGCCTCCTGCTCAAAGATTTCATAGAGCCTGACGATTGAATCAACCGTCTGGTACTCATCGCCTCGAGCTTTTAGGCGTTCCAGAATAATACGAAGCGGAGGTAAAAAGACAACCATCATGTTGTTCAAGTCATTCAATTCTTCCTGAAGCTGCTGACGCCAGTGATATGTGTCACGCTTGTAATGAATCGCATAACATAACATTGACAATGTGCTTCTGTCATGAACATTCCACTTGAACTTTGTGTGTTTGTGAATACTACGATAAGCCGTAGTCTTGCCTGCACAATCAGGCCCCTCTAACAAAACTGCCTTCAGACTGAATTTCATGTCAAACCTCGATTCTCTTCATTTTAAATGATGCTGAGGATGCGCCCCAGCTTGGATCCATTTCCACTTCAGCGAGCCACATAGTAAATGGTTGCGGTTCTTCCTTGAACGGGCTCCATACTCTAATCTTTACCATGTTGTTTGTATTGTCGATTGCATGAATAAGCGTGAAATCCTTGCCTTTCTTCGTCTGCTTCTTGATGATATCTTGAGCGCAGAACCATACAATACCTTTGTTGCTGCCTTTGAGCGATGAGATTGGAGGGACATTTGACTTTTCAATCTTACGCATAATCTCAGGTGGGAAGACAAGGTCTTCGGCGACATCAGACAGAATTTCATATGCAAACCTGATTTTCTCGACACGAGACCAGTCTGCTAGGTCATTAAGCTCATTAAGAAGATCTGCGACAAGATCAGGCTCTTTGCCGTGCTCCTTGACCCATTTCTTGAGTGCCATCTTGCCTAGACCTGTTGGTCCTTTCTTAAGGTCATCATATCGACCAATGATTATTTCATGGAGCTGCTTGTGATTCTTGACACGACCAGACCTGACGTCATCAAGTGATCCAAGGCCTTCAACATAGATTAGAGACTCAAAGCAGCCCTTATTCA
>Ga0194116_10008528_pt1 | contig 10372 bp, 10 predicted proteins | sample TA2MahsurfametaG_4_FD_148617 | JGI IMG/M metagenome (GOLD analysis project Ga0194116, IMG submission 148617) | Freshwater microbial communities from Lake Tanganyika, Tanzania - TA2015008 Mahale S9 surface | ecosystem: Environmental > Aquatic > Freshwater > Lake | place: Tanzania: Lake... | reverse complement strand
GCTCGACCTTCCCCAGACTCGCTATCTTCAACTAGAACTCGCACGCGCTCACCAATTCGCTCTTGAGCGCGCTCATAACTCAACTCTTCTGCAATTCGGCGGAGCGATTCGGTCCGCTCTGCAATAACTGATTCATCTAACTTTCCTTCAAGAGTGGCTGCCTCAGTCTTATCCTCATCGGAGTACGGAAAGATTCCAATCGCATCTAGCCGCGCCTCGCTTAAGAAATCAACAAGTTCCTGATATTCGCCCTCAGTTTCACCTGGGAATCCAACGATGAAGTTGGATCTAATCCCTGATTCCGGATTTAAGGCACGAACTTGAGTAAGTAGATGAAGAAACTTCTCGCCATCTCCAAATCGTCGCATTCTCCGTAACAAAGTGCCTGACGCATGTTGAAATGAGATATCGAAATAAGGGACCACCTTTGGGGTGGAGATCATTGCTTGCAGGAGAGTTGGTCGGATCTCGGCAGGTTGTAGGTATGAGAGGCGAATTCGCTCTATCCCATCAATCTCCGCTAAATCAGGGAGCAGCCGTTCCAGTACTTTTAAATCACCAAAATCTTTTCCATATGATGTCGTGTTCTCGCTTACTAGAAATACTTCCGATACCCCATTTTCAGCAAGCCACTTTGCTTCATCGAGAATCTCAGTTGGTCTCCTAGAAACGAAGGCGCCTCGAAATTGTGGAATGGCGCAGAAAGTGCACCGGCGATCACAGCCTGATGCGATCTTTAGTGGTGCGAGTGGTGCGCTTCCTAGCCGCTTCCGCGAGAAGGTACTTCCTTGCCCCATGGAGCTCTTTACTTCCCACTCTTGTTGTCGCGAGACCGGCGAGATTGGAATCAGCGAACGGCGGTCCTTAGGTTTATGGGTCTCGATTTTCTTGCCATCTAGGATTGTTCGAAGTCGATTAGAGATGTCGGTGTAATCATCAAATCCCAAGATCGCATCGGCTTCTGGGAGGGCTTCGGCAAGCTCATTTCCATATCGCTCTGCCATGCATCCCACCGCCACCACAGCCCGCAAGGTTCCATCGCTTTTAAGGGAATGTGCTTCTAGGAGCGCATCTACCGAATCTTTCTTGGCTGATTCGATAAAGCCACAGGTATTAACAACGGCAATATCAGCGCTTCCCACATCACTTACTAGTTGCCAACCATCCTCGGCAAGGCGTCCTGCTAGCTCTTCTGAATCAACTTCATTGCGCGCACAACCTAAAGTTACAAGTGCAACTGTCTTGAGATTTTCGCGAGTAGCCGACACTCGCAGATTCTATCCGGCGAAGTTAACTAACCCTGGTTAGCGAGAGCTTGGGGGCCGAACTCTAGGCGTAGGACTTCGCCAACTTTCCCAGGAACGCCTAAATCTTCACCATTTACTATTAGTTGGATTGCGCCAGCATTGCCAATAACTAGATAAAGCAATTGATCATCATTAAAAGTCATTTGTTCGCCCTGGCGGATTCTGCCGCTGTATTGGGTTGCGCCAGAACTATCACTAATGGCAACCCACGAAAGACCATTCACGCCACGGAGAGTTACTTCAACGCCATCAAATTTCTTTGCAACCGGTCCAGTTTCTTCGACTTGAGTTTGCGGTGTTGCAATATTTTCTTCGCCGCCACCGCTTGTAATGAGTGCGCCGCCAAAGACTAGTAGCGCTACAACGCCAGCTGCCACGCCGGTCATGCCTTTCCAAGAGATTGGTTTTCTAACCTTTTTGGCGGTTGTGGCATTTGTATCATTTAAAAGTTCGCGAATCGATTTATTTAGAGGAATTGTCTGAGATTCAAATTGGGCAAGAATTGTTTCGGCATCTACGCCACAAACTTTCGCAATGTTTCTGATGTGCCCACGTGCATACGCAGGACCACCACAAGTATTGAAGTTATCTCGCTCTAAATCTTCGATAACGCTCTCTGGGATGCGGGTACGCTTCGAAAGTTCGCCAGAAGACAGACCTGCTGTCTTGCGAACTTCACGTAGTGATGTACCGACCGACATCTAAACCTCACAGATTGGGAGTGCGAACTTTACGCTCACTTATAAGTAGTGGACAACCCCTACTTGAATCTCACGAGGAAACTAACCCTCTTGACTCACCCCTGAAGAACTTCGAGCACCGATGCGAGGTCCTCAGGTTTGACCAGGACTGTTCGCGCTTTAGATCCTTCGGATGGTCCAACTATTCCGCGGCTCTCCATCAAATCCATGAGGCGCCCTGCTTTAGCAAAACCAATTCTGAGTTTGCGCTGCAGCATTGATGTGGAACCGAATTGAGTAGAGACAACCAACTCAACTGCCTGGATCAAAAGCTCCAAGTCATCGCCAATCTCATCATCGATTGAACGGGTAGATGTAACAGGCTTGAGAATATCTTCGCGATATACCGGCTTTAATTGTGATTTCACATGGGTCACAACAGAATCAATCTCTCCCTCTGAGACATATGCACCTTGTAAGCGAATCGGCTTGCTTGCGCCCATTGGAAGGAATAATCCATCGCCTTGGCCAACTAACTTCTCAGCGCCTGGCGAATCTAAGATAACTCTTGAATCTGCTAGTGATGAAGTTGCAAAAGATAACCGCGATGGAACATTGGCTTTAATTAATCCAGTAACGATATCAACGCTGGGACGTTGGGTTGCGATAACGAGATGAATTCCAGCAGCTCGTGCAAGTTGGGTAATCCTTACGATGCTATCTTCTACTTCACGCGCTGCCACCATCATTAAGTCAGCTAACTCATCAACCACTATTAGAAGATATGGATATGGCTCTAGCGGTAATTCTGCATCAGGTGCTGCGGTTAATTTTCCAGAGCGGACTGCTTTATTGAAATCATCAACATGCCGAAAGCCATAGGTAGAGAGATCGTCATACCTCATCTCCATCTCTCGTACGACCCAGGCTAGAGCTTCAGCTGCTTTCTTAGGATTAGTGATGATTGGTGCGATGAGATGTGGAATTCCATCGTAAGCGTTTAACTCAACACGCTTTGGATCGATAAGAACTAACCGGACATCATTTGGGGTTGCTCGCATCAAAATCGATGTCACAAGTGAATTGATCATCGATGACTTTCCAGCTCCAGTCGCACCAGCGACCAACAGGTGCGGCATCTTGGCGAGGTTGGCGCAGATAAAATTGCCCTCTACATCTTTTCCTAAGGCGATAACCATCGGATGATGATCGTTTCCTGCAACGCTAGAGCGGAGCACATCGCCAAGTGAAACTATTTCGCGATCAGTATTTGGTATCTCGATACCAACAGCCGACTTACCTGGAATCGGTGAAAGGATTCGCACATCGCTGCTGGCAACGGCATAGGCGATGTTCTTTGAGAGCGCGGTTATAGCCTCTACTTTCACACCAGAACCGAGCTCAACCTCATACCTAGTTACCGTAGGGCCCCGCATAAAGCCCGTCACTTCGCAATCGATATCAAACTCTTTAAATAACTCAGTGAGGGCTTGAACCACAGATTCATTTGCCTTGCTCTTTCCTTTCGAAGGCGGACTAGAGCGGAGTAATTCCATGGAAGGCAGCGCGTAGGTATCAGTAGAAGTTAGTACGAGCTGAACGGGGCGCTGAGGTTTGGCAGGTTTTACCTCTTCCTTTGGCCTCGGAATCTCTACCGTGAACTCTTCATCAAAACTCTCTTCATCAATCTCTTCTTCCTCCGCCTTAGCAAATTCCTGAACGAGCGGGGTCTCAAAAGGCGGCGTCTCGGAAATCTCAAACTCTTCAATTCTGCGCTCTCTCCGCTCCTCGATTGCGCCACTTACCTTCTCTTTTGCGCCACCAAAGAAACCGGTAATAAGGGAGAGAACAGTGGCGAAAGGCGTTGCGGTGATAACCAAGATGCTGAAGAGGAAGACTAAAACCAGAATTGGAATTGCAAGAACATCTGTTACTAGCGCAACTAACGGAGTTGAGGTTCCATAGCCAATCCAGCCGCCACCTTCGCGCATCGCGGTCGCTCCAGTGTTAATGGAGCTTGGATTAACAATGTGAACAAGACCAGTAGAACTAAGTACTAGCAATAAAGAACCGATTACCAGCCGGCCATTTGCAGCTTTATCTTGGGGGGCGCGGAATAAGCGAAAGGCAAAGTAACCGAAGAGAATTGGAGTAAAAATAGCAAGGCGACCGAAACCACCATAAAAAAAGGAGTATGCAACATTTCCAAACCAGTTATCCAACCGCCACCAAGAAGTTGCCGCTGAGATAAGAGCAACGATTAAAAGTAGTAGACCAATTCCATCGCGCTGATGTTCGGGGTCAAGATCGCGAGCGCCTTTTGTGATGGTTCGAATTGTTGCGCCAAGCGCCTTTGCAATTCCTCTCCAGATAGCAGAAAGGGCGCGCGAAGAACCGCCAACAACTCCGCTTGCTTTCTTTCCACTCTTTCGCGCCATAACGAAAAAGCGTATGGCAATTGAAAAATCTAGAGAGTGAGGCGCGCCGTCAAACTTCGATAACGACCGGCACAATCATTGGGCGACGGCGATGTTCGCCACCAACCCAACTTCCAACGGTTCTACGAACTGCTTGTGATAACTGATGAGTTCCATTTATTCCACTCTTGACTGCGCCAGCTAAGGCTTGCTCAATTCGACCTTTGACTTCATCGAATAGTTCTAGATCTTCCGCAAAACCACGAGCATGAATATCAGGTCCGGCAACAATCTTTCCGGTTTGTGAATCGATTACGACAATTACGGATATGAAACCTTCTTCGCCCAAGATGCGACGATCCTTAAGAGAATCTTCAGTGATATCCCCAATGCTCTGGCCATCGACATAGACAAATCCGCACGGCACCGCTCCCACAATCTTGGCTTTCGAATCGGCTAGGTCTACAACTACTCCATTCTCCGCAATCACAACGTTCTCTCGACGAACTCCGGTAGAGATAGCCAGCTCCGCATTTGCCTTCATGTGACGCCACTCGCCGTGAACTGGCATTACATTCCTCGGTTTTACGATGTTGTAGCAATACAACAGCTCACCAGCAGCGGCATGACCTGAGACATGCACTAGGGCATTACCTTTATGCACGACTCGCGCTCCGAAGCGAGTCAATTCATTGATTACCCGATAAACCGAATTCTCGTTACCCGGAATGAGTGATGAAGCAAAAATCACGGTATCTCCGGGACCAACCTTTATTCGATGATCACCATTTGCCATACGGGATAAAGCAGCAAGTGGTTCACCTTGTGAGCCGGTGGAGATCAATACGACATCATCACCATGATCATCAATCTCATCTTCGCTAATAAGAGTATTTGGTGGAATATGTAGAAATCCGAGTTCGGATGCGAGCGACATATTGCGCACCATGCTCCGGCCAATAAATGAGACCTTTATTATGAGTATAGGCAAGATCTATGACTTGCTGAACCCGGTGCACATGCGATGCAAAAGAAGCCACAATCACTCGTCGTTTTGCGCTTGTGATCACTCGATCTAAAACCGGCATGATTTCTCGCTCAGATGTGGTGTATCCCGGGATATCTGCGTTTGTGGAATCGACCATAAAAAGATCAACTCCCTCACTTCCCAACTCAGCAAATCTCGCTAGATCAGTAACTCGGCCATCAAGAGGTAGTTGATCCATCTTGAAGTCGCCGGTATGTAGGACTGTTCCTGCCGGAGTGCGAATTGTTACCGCTAGCGCATCTGGGATTGAGTGATTTACTGCGATGAACTCAAGTTCGAATTCACCGACTTTTCGGCGTTGGCCCTCGCGGACTTCAATAGTGATTGGTGAGATGCGATGTTCGCGTAACTTTCCTTTTAAGAATGCCAGAGTTAGTTGCGATCCAATAACAGGAATATCCTCGCGCTCACGGAGTAGATAACCAAGGGCGCTTATATGATCTTCGTGTCCGTGAGTTAGGAATACAGCTTTCACATCGCGGAGGCGATCACGGATATAGGAGAAATCAGGCAAGATCAGATCTACTCCAGGTTGATTCTCTTCTGGAAAGAGGACGCCACAATCAACAATCAATAACTCGCCTTCATATTCAAAGACGGTCATATTTCTGCCGACTTCAGCTAATCCGCCCAGGGCAACAATTCTTAGCGTCTTAGGGGAAAGCTTTGGGGGCAACCCGAGATCGGGGTGCGGATGATTCATTAGTTGAGTTTCACTCCACCTTGTTTCAAATCTTCACGGAGTTGTGAGATCTGTGCTTCTGTCGCATCTACTAGCGGCAATCTAACTTTTCCACCTGGCAATCCCATCAACTTCAGCGCAGCTTTCGTGAGAATTGCGCCTTGGGTTCGAAATGTTCCGGTATAGACCGGAAGAAGTTCTTGATGAATTGCAAGTGCCCGGGAAGAGTTTCCGCTGAACCAGGAATCGAGCATCTCGCGCAGCCTCGCGCCAACTGTATGGCCACAAACTGAAACGAATCCCACCGCACCAACTGATAGCAACGGAAGATTTAAAATGTCATCACCTGAATAAACTGGGATTCCAGAACGCTTGATTACCCAAGATGTAGAAGCCACATCGCCCTTTGCATCTTTGAGTGCAACGATATTTTTATGCTCCGCTAAGCGGCAGATCGTGTCCGGTTCAATGGGAACTCCAGTTCTTCCTGGAATGTCATACATCATCACCGGTACATCAGTGGCATCGGCCATCGCCCGAAAGTGCGCTTCGATTCCAGCTTGGGGTGGTTTGTTGTAGTAAGGAGTGACAACAAGCAACCCGTCAGCGCCGGCTTGGGCCGCCATTTCTGCCTGTTCAATCGAATGAGAAGTTTCATTATTGCCGGCACCGGCAACGACTTTTACTTTTCCGCCAGTAGCTCGCTTTACAACTTTGATGATCTCTAACTTCTCTTCATCACTTGTGGTTGGGGCCTCACCGGTAGTTCCGTTTACAACAATTCCATCGTGGCCAGTGCTCTGTAGGTGTGATGCTAATTTCTCTACGCCAGCCCAATCAATGGTTAAGTCATCTTTAAAGGGAGTGACCATCGCCGTAAGAAGGCGGCCAAAGGGCGTCGGAAGCGACATGGCCTAAGGCTACTACGGTGTTACGCGCCCCGACTTCTCAAATGCCGCGTAGGTGATGGGCATAAGGCGAGCGAAATGCGCTTCCATCTTCTCTGCGACCATCTCAATTTCGCGCTGCGGATAACTTGGGAAGTGCGACCCTTCGCGACTTGTCCGAAGCGAAAGGAAATTCATTAGAGCGCGCGCATTCATCGTTACATACATTGATGAGTAAAGGGCGACGGGAAGTACCGCACGCGCCACTTCGCGAGCAACGCCCGCATCGAGCATCTTCTTGTAATTCTGGTAGGCAAGGATGTAAGTATCTTTCATCGCATCAACGGTAACTTTGAATTGTTCATCCGTTCCATCAACAAATACGTAGTGGCCAGTTTTTCCAGTTTGAACTAATTTCCGCTCTTTATTAGGGATATAAAAGACCGGCTTTAATTCTCGATAACGTCCACTCTCTTCGTTATATGAAGCGATTCGGTGGCGCATGAATTCTCTAAAGACAAATATTGGCGCGCTGATGAAGAAAGTCATTGAGGTGTGCTCAAAAGGCGAACCGTGCCGCTCTCTTGCCAGGTAATTTATTAATCCAGCCGACCTACTCGGATCTTCGTTTATCTCTTCAAGTGATTGCTCGCCAGCTGTTGAGACGCGCGCTGCCCAGATTACATCGGCATCATTTGCGCTCGATTTAACGAGTTCTACCGTTACATCATCTCGAAATACGATATCGGGATAGTTCTGGCTCTCGCTCACGAGCGCGACCCTATCTGCGCCGCGGTATTTGGCGCACGATTGATGGGGCAAAATAGTTGCGTGTCATTCGAACGCCGCACCGTGTTACGCGACTCACTAAGCGTGGCCATTCCGGTGGGAAGCTATGGGGCAGCATTTGGCGCAGCCGCCGTAGCCGGCGGTTTTTCGGTTCTGCAGGCCTGTGCGCTCTCACTACTTCTCTTTTCTGGCGCATCGCAATTTGCAGTAGTGGGAGTTATGGCCGGCGGTGGAACACCTTTAAGCGCTATCGCGACGGGCGCTCTACTTGGAATCCGAAATGGTTTATATGGAATGAGAATGGCGCCGATATTGAAACTTTCGGGAATTCGAAGATTTCTGGGTGCACAGATAACGATAGATGAATCAACTGGTGTAGCGCTCTCCCAAGAGAGCCGTGGTGAAGATGCTATGCGCTATGGATTCTTTGCTACCGGAATCGGTGTTTTCATCTTTTGGAATCTATTTACCTTTATCGGCGCACTCGGTGCTAACTCAATCGGAGATCCTTCGAGTTGGGGACTTGATGCTGCCGTCCCAGCCGCTTTCTTAGGACTAGTTTGGCCAAGATTGGTAAACAATAAGACTCGAATTGCGGCGCTGCTTTCAGTTCTATTAGCGCTATCGCTTACGCCATTTCTTGGCGCTGGACTTCCGATAATTGCAACCGTACTTATTGCCCTAGTGATTGGCTGGAAGTCATAATGAATGAACTTTGGATCGCCACTCTAGGTGCAAGCGCGATTTGCTACCTGCTAAAAATTCTGGGGTATTCGCTGCCCGAATCAACCCTAAATAACCCACGGATTCAGCGAGTGAATACCTTTATTCCAATTGTGCTGTTAAGTGCTCTAGTCGCTGTTCAAACGTTAACGATTGACTCTGAAGTTGTCGTTGATCATCGCCTAATAGGTGTACTGGTTGCAGCAATAGCACTCAAAATGCGAGTTTCCTTTCCCATCATGATGATCTCAGCCGCGCTTAGCTCAGCGCTGGTATACAACTTTGTTTGAAGAATTTAGAGAAGCTTCAAAGCTTCTAACTTCTCCTTAAGCGCGTTATCAGAAGGCTCGGTGAGGTGCGTTCCATCTGGAAAGACGATTACTGGGATGGAGCGCATGCCGCCGTTGATTTCAATCACCTTATCGGAGGCGCTGGTGTCAGTCTCAACGTCGATGTAGTTATATGCGACGCTATTTGAATCAAGAAATCTCTTGGAGCGGCGGCAATCCCCACACCAGTCAGCTCCATACATAGTTATCTCAGCCATGATTACTCCTTATCTAGTTTCAAATAGTGTTCCAAACCTACAGTCAGTCCAGGATTTGAACTCACTTCTCTAACGCCAACAAGCACGCCTGGCATAAATCCAGATCTATCAAGTGAGTCATGACGGATCGTGAGTAGTTCGCCTTTATCGCCAAAAAGTACTTCTTGATGTGCGACTAGGCCACGGAGTCGGACAGAATGGATTGGGACTTCGCCGATCTTCGCACCACGTGCGCCATCTAAGGACTTTGCGGTCTTATCTGGCATCTTGCCTAGATTCGCTTCTCGCCTCGCCTCATTAATCAACTCGGCGGTCCTAGAGGCGGTGCCACTTGGGGCATCGACCTTTTCAGGGTGATGAAGTTCAATAATTTCCGCAGATTCAAAGTACTTAGCAGCGCTCTTTGCGAATTGCATCATCAATACTGCACCTAGTCCAAAGTTTGGAGCAATTAATACCCCAACTTTTGGATTAGCAGCAAGAAGTTTTTTAAGGGTATCTAGCCTCGTAGCATCAAATCCAGTCGTGCCAACAACTGCATGAATTCCATTCTCGATAGCAAACTTTAGATTTCCCATGACTACGTCGGGAGTTGTGAAGTCGACTATGACATCGGCTTTTGAGCTCTTAAGGGTTTCAAGTGAATCATTGAGATCAATCTCGGTAACCAACTCAAGATCGTTAGTTGACTTAATGGCGCGACAAACTTCTTGGCCCATACGGCCACGTGCGCCAAGTACTCCTACCTTTATAGCCATTACGCCATCACCTTCTCGAATACTGACTCTTTATTGAATGGACCAACTATGGCAAGGGTAGGGCTCTTAGTGAGGAACTCGCTAGCGAGTTCTCGAATCTCGCTTGATGTAATTGAAGAAATCGCCCCCAGAATCTCATCAAAGCCGAGAACTTCACCATGGACTAGTTCGCTCTTGCCAATTCGACTCATGCGAGAGCCTGTATCTTCTTGGCTTAGAACTAGCGTTCCCTTAACGGCGCCTTGGGCGCGTAACAACTCTTCGTGAGTCAGGCCATTAACAGCAACATCGTTGAGAATCTCGCGGATGATTCTTATTACTTCAGTCGCTTTCTGGGGGGTGCAACCAGCATAAAACCCAAGCATCCCGGTACCGGCGAATTGTTGCGCGTAAGAATAAACCGAGTACGCAAGGCCACGCTTCTCACGCACCTCTTGGAAAAGTCTTGATGACATTCCGCCACCGAGCGCAGCTGATAGAACACTCATCGCAAAACGACGCTCGTCATCACGAGCTACTCCATCAACGCCAAGG
>Ga0194116_10008525_pt1 | contig 10377 bp, 9 predicted proteins | sample TA2MahsurfametaG_4_FD_148617 | JGI IMG/M metagenome (GOLD analysis project Ga0194116, IMG submission 148617) | Freshwater microbial communities from Lake Tanganyika, Tanzania - TA2015008 Mahale S9 surface | ecosystem: Environmental > Aquatic > Freshwater > Lake | place: Tanzania: Lake Tanganyika... | reverse complement strand
AAATTATTCCCTAAAAAACAAGATGCTCAAACAGCAGATGCTATAATTGAATTATTTCGTAAACGCGAAACACTAGAAATATTTAATAAAAAAGCACTATACATCTATATCCGTGAAATAACAGACGTATCTACACCTCAGATTACTAAAATCATTAAAAAATTAAAATCTATTTATGTTCAATTATATAATGAATACTATAATTACGGATATGTAAAAATTTAGTTATTTATATTTATTGATAAATACATTTATGGCTAATTTTGATGATGTACAAGTATTCGATGGTATGTCTTTATCGGACTTGTTTAAAAAAATACATAAAAATAATAAAGATATTGATAAACAAATTGGTGAATTCATTGAAACAATGAAACCAATGGCTACAACTAATGCAGGAAACGCAGTTATGCTTATGCCTACTGTTAAAGATTTAATTGATGTTAATGTAAAAAATAACGAACAATTAATTAAAATGGCAGCCATTGCACAACGTGCAGCAACTATTAATTCAAATGCTGGTATTGATTTAATTAATATGGATGAAATTAATGCTTTACTAGAAGAACAAAAAATAGTACAAGAACAAGGTAATAAATTAATTGAACAAGTACCAGTAATGCAATTAGAATCAGTAAAATGAGAGTAAAAGAAAATTTATCGTCTGTTATATCTTCGATAGGTAAAAATAATTCTGCTCCTATTAAAAAAGCTCAAGTAGGAAGAGTATATGGTGTAGTTACTACTGAAAATACTCCAACTCCTGAAATGTTTAAAAAAGCGGGAGGTTTTAATGGTGTAGGAACTATATTTTACCTAGATTATGACCAGGCAAAAAGTATTGTAGGCACAATAGATGATAATTTTTTAAATAATTGTAAAATTGCAAAACCTTTTTACTCTCAGTTTCAATATTATCCTATTTTAAATGAACTAATATTTTTAGAGGATTTACCTTCTCCTATTTCTCAAATATCAAATACTGCTACTCAAAAATATTATATTAGTACTATTAATCTTTATAGTAATCAACAGCAAAATTCCCAACCTGCAAATAATGATGCTAGTTTAGGGACAACTTTTGTAGAAAATCCTCAAATAAAAACTTTATTATCATTTGAAGGAGATCATATAATTCAAGGTAGACAAGGTAATGCTATTAGATTTTCTACTACAACAACTTTATTTAATAATTTAAATGAATGGAGTAGTATAGGTAAAAATGATAGTCCTATTATGATTTTATCAAATGGATTTGCTTATGTACCAAATGAAAAATATCATGTTGAAAAAATAAATAAAGATGCCTCTTCAATTTATTTAACATCAACTCAAAAATTACCTTTACAAACTGATAAAAATGATATATTAAATAACCTTACTAATCCTATAAATGTTTCTAATTATTCTAATTCTCAAGTAATTATTAATAGTGATAGAGTTACTTTAAATTCTAAAAAGGATGAAGTAATGATATTTGCTAAAACTAATATTGAAATAAATACTAAAAATGTTATTAATTTAAATGCTGATGAAAGAGTACATTTAAATAGTAAGGCAATATTTTTAGGTCCTTTTAATGCTAATAATACTCCTCAACCTTTATTATTAGGTAATAATACTTATGTTCTATTATTTGATTTATTAGATGGATTATATAGTTTTGGTACCGCTCTTTCTACAGTAGTTGGTAGTCCCGAAGGTGCTCCTGCTATAGATATAAATACTGCTGCTGAAGATTTATTAAATACTCTAGATAAGGCTACTGATCAACTAGATAAGATTTTATCACGACAAAATTTTACAGTATAGTGGCTTCTAAAAAAATCGATATATCACCTTCAATATCCCCAGATATTTTAAAAACAATATCATCAACTACTATTATTAAAACTTTTGGTGATCAATTAATAAATCAAGCTAAAGAAAAAATTATATCTGTAGCTACAGGTAAAATAGAAGAATTAAAAAAATTAATTGAAGAAAAAATTATTGAAAAAATTAAGGTAGGAGTTGATCATAATATAGAATTAAAACGTTTAGAAACAATTTATAAAAGTAAACAAATTACAGAAGAACAATATAAGGTTGCTGTTAATGCTGAAAATATTTCTTATGAAAATAAAATTAAAGACTTAGAAGCCCAACAAATAAAACTTAAACAAGACTTAAATAATATACTTTCAGATCCTTATAAAAAAATAAAGGCAGAATTTCAGACTAGAAAAAATAAACTTAAAAAACAAAAAGTAAAAAATAAAAAAGAACGAGCTAAAGCTAAAAGAAATTTAATTAAAAAAGTAATAATTAATACTGCTAAAAATTTAGCTCCGGTAATAGCTTTACAATTAGTAAAACAATTATTTACTATAATTAATCAAAGGAAAAGATTAGAAGTTTTAGTAGATCAAGTAAATAATTACATTGATACGCAAGTAAAAGACGAAAATACAGTTATTATAGCTACAAATTTAAGAAATAATGCTATAACACTAATTGATAATAGTATTAAAAAATTAGAAAAATTAAAAAAATCTTTAGATAGATTAGTAAAAACCCTTGCTATAATTTCTGCTATTGTAGCATCAATCCTAATAATTCTTAATTTGCCTATACCTTTTTTAATTCCTATTCAAATAAAACTACAGCCAATATTACAAAAATTATTAATTTTAATATCTGCATTAACTACTATTTTAGCTATTGTTAGTACAGTTTTAGATAATGAAATAACTAAAATAAAAGAATTAAAAGATAGATTAAAAGAAATTAGTTTAAATTTAGATGGAAAAACGTTAGATTTTGGAGATTTAAATAATTTAACTAATAACTTTTTACCTATAGGAGATTATGGTTCTTATAAAGGATTTAAATTTCAAATTAAAGAAGAACAAAATCCACAATTTGTTGTTAGAGGTAATAAACGTCGTTATGCAGTAGCAATTAATCGTAGTGGTATAGAACAACTTAAAAGTGAATTTTCATTTACATTAGACCCAAATGATTTAATTGAACAATTAAAACTAGTTATTGATCAACAAAATTTACAAGGATAAAATATTTATAAATATGAATGCAAAATTATTTAAACAACTAATTAAAGAAGCTGTTCGTGAAGCTGTTCGTGAAGAAATTGGTATATTATTATTAGAGCAAAAAAAGCAAGAATTAAATGAAAATAAAACTATTAATTTCTCTAGTAGCGATGTACCAATAAATAATAATACTAAATCAGCTTTGCGTAATAAAATGGGAGCTATGTTTGGATATGATGTGCCTCAAGCGCAACCACAATTAAAAGTTGATCCAAAAGCAGATAATCCATTTATGGCATTTATTGAAGATGCAGGAGCTAACATGACTGCTCAAGATCTATCAGGATTAAGAAATTTAGGATAATATGCCAATACCTCAAACAATACGTATTAATCCTTTAGATTTACAAGGTAATATTGCTATTGGAATATCACTGCCTTTTAGTAAACCTTTTAATAGTACCTATTCTACTAAAGATCAAATTAAATCTAATTTACTTAATTTATTATTAACTGATACAAATGAACGCATAATGAATCCAATATTTGGATGTAATTTAAAAAAATTTTTATTTGAAGGTATAACAGAAAATAATATAGAACTACTAATAGATAGTTTATCAAATAGTATATCTATTTTTATTCCTGAAATAACAGTACAAAATATATTAGCAGTACCTAACCCAGATTATAATTTAATTGATTTAAGTGTAAATTATATTATTAAAATATCACAAACACCTGATCAAGTAACAGTACAATTTCAATAATAATGACTAACGAGGATAAAAATATATCATATCTAAATAAAAGTTTTCCTGAATTTAAATCAGCATTGCAACAATATGCAAAAACCTACTTTCCAACTACATATAATGATTTTTCAGAAGCAACCCCAGGTAATTTATTTATTGAAATGGCTTCTTATGTAGGTGATGTAATGTCATTTTATATTGATACTCAAGTACAAGAGAATTTTTTATTATATACTAAAGAAAAAGAAAATTTATATGCTCAAGCGTATGTAATGGGTTACCGCCCAAAAGCATCTTATGCCTCTACTACTATTGTAGATATATACCAACTAATTCCTTCTATTAATAACTCGGGTGTTATAACTCCAGATTTTAATACATATGGATTAATAATTCCTGTTAATACAAGTTTAACTTCTAATTCTACAGGAACTAAATTTATAACTACACAAGAAATAGATTTTACTGATACAGGCAGCGCTGAAATTTCTTTTGTAGATAATAATTTTTATCTATTTAAAAAACAGACTTCTGTTATATCAGCAGAAATAAAAAATACTACTATTAGTGTTCCTACAAATCAAAAATTTACTACAGTAAATATATCTGATACTAATATTTTACAAATATTAAATGTTACGGGTAGTGATGGAAATATATTTTATGAAGTTCCTTATTTAGCTCAATCTTCAATATTTAAAACAATAGCTAATCCTACTTATAGTACAGATCAAGTACCTTATTTATTGCAATTACAAAAAGTACCTAGAAGATTCGTGTCCAGAATTTTATCTGATAACACATTGCAACTAGAATTTGGAGCTGGTTTATCCTTAGATAAAACAGATAGTCAGATTTTACCAACTTCTGATAATATTCAATCTGGTAATGTACCTGGAATTTCTTTATTAAATAATAATTATAATAAAGCATCTGTATTTTTTACTCAAGAATATGGTCTAGTACCTTCAGGATCTTTAACAGTAAAATATTTAGTAGGTGGAGGGATTACCTCTAATATTCCTGGAAATGATTTAACAACAATAGATACATCAGGAATTTATTTTAAAAATGGTAACCCAGGGGGAGCAATATCTACTACCGTATTAAGTAGTGTTGTATCTAATAACCCAAATCCTTCAAGTGGTGGTAGAAATGGAGACACTTCAGAAGAAATTCGTCAAAATTCTTTATATTCCTATTCTACTCAATTAAGAGCCGTAACTAAAGATGATTATATTGTAAGAGCATTATCAATGCCTGCTGAATATGGTGTAGTATCTAAAGCATATATATCACAAGATATATACCAAAATCCTCAACAAACAGTAGCATTTAACCAACAAAATAATCCTTTATCTTTAAATTTATGTGTTTTATCTTATAATAGCAATAAACAATTATCTCAGGCAACTACTACATTAAAAGAAAATCTAGCAACTTATCTTAATCAGTATAGAATGGTTACTGATGCTATTAATATTAAAAATGCATATTATATTAATATTGGGATTAATTTTGATATTTGTATATTAAGTGGATATTCAAATAAAGAAGTCTTAACTAATTGTGTATCTGTTTTACAAGATCATTTTAATATAGATAATTGGCAAATTAATCAACCTATTGTAATATCAGATATTACTTCTAAATTAGTTCAAGTAAAAGGAGTAAAATCAGTAATTAAACTTGAAATTACTAATAAACAAGATTCAACGGGAAATACTTATTCTCAATATGGGTATGATATTGAAGGTGCTACTAGATCGGGAAATATTTATCCTTCTTTAGACCCTGCTATATTTGAAGTTAGATATCCAAATACAGATATTCAAGGTAGAGTAGTAGTAATTTAAAATTAAAATAATATGAATTTAGAAAAATTAAAAGGACACATTCCAGATAATGTAATTGCCCAAATTCCAGAGGTTATGAAAACATTTGGTATTGATACACCAGTAGAAATAGCACACTTTTTATCTCAATGTGGCCATGAATCAGCTGGATTTAAAGTAGTAAATGAAAATTTAAATTATAGTGCTAAAGGATTAATAGGAATATTTAAAAAATATTTTCCAACACAAGCTTTAGCTGAACAATATCAACGTAAACCTGAAAAAATTGCTAATCGCGTCTATGCATCTCGTATGGGTAATGGTGATGAAGCATCAGGTGAAGGTTTTAAATTCCGTGGGCGTGGTTTTATTCAATTAACAGGCAAACAAAATTATACAGCATTTGGTAAATCAATTGGTGTTGATATTGCTGCTAATCCTGATTTAGTCGCTACTAAATACCCATTATTATCCGCTGCTTGGTTTTTTTCTAAAAATTGTTTAGCTAAATGTAAAGATGCTTCTGATGCATCTGTGTTAGCAATAACTAAGTGTGTAAATGGTGGTACGATTGGTTTAAATGATCGTCAAAAACATTTTAAAGAGTATTATCATTTATTAGCGTAAAACAATTTAGTAGTTACTATATTTATACGTAGTAATTACTAACTATGGCTGTTTATAAAATATTTCCTGAAAAAAGCGCTACTTTATTTTCATTTAACCCTATTACTAATACAGGATTAGACGAAATTATAGAGATTAGTACTTTTTATTCTATAGATCAATCAAATGAAGTATCAAGAGGAATTATTAAATTCCCTACTTCAGAAATCACAGATATTATTACTAATAAAGTATCTGGATCTGTTTTTAGTTCATCTTTAAAATTATACTTAGCTAATGCTTCTGAACTTCCACTAGAATATTCATTATATGCATATCCTATTTCGGGAAGTTGGGATAAAGGTACAGGTCGTTTAGGAAATGTACCTATTACATCAAATGGGGCTAGTTGGAAATATAGAAATCAAAATAGTGGATCACAATGGTTTAGTGGTTCTTTAGCTTTAGGCCCTACTTTTCCTTCAGGTACTACTGGGTCATATAGTTCTAGTTTTGGGGGTGGTTTATGGCATACTGCTTCTATTTATGAATCAACTCAATCTTTTTCTTCTGCTACTGAAAAAGATATAGATATAAACGTTTCTAATATAGTAAGGGATTGGTATAGTGGATCAATAAATAATCAAGGATTTATAATTAAGCATGATAATTCACTCGAATTTACTACAGCTTCAAAATTTGAGTTAAAATATTTTTCAGATACAACTCATACTATTTATCCTCCATGTTTAGAAATAAAATGGAATGATAGTTCATTTTCTACGGGTTCATTAAAAGTAGTAACCTCTAGTTATTGTGTTGCTGTTATTAATAATAATAAAGGTGAATACCAACAAGACTCTATTCAACAATTTAGAGTTGTAGTTAGAGATTTGTATCCATCTGTTGCTTTTCGAACATCATTAAGTTTTGCTAATGCAAAATGTTTACCTTCTTCTTCATATTGGTCAATAAAAGATTTGGATACTGAAGAAACGGTCATAGATTATGATACACAATTTACTAAAATAAGTTGTGATTCAAGTAGTAATTTCTTTACTGTTTATATGAATGGACTAGAACCAGAACGTTATTATAAAATTTTAGTTAAATCTATTCTTTCTAATGGTGAAGTTGTAATACTAGATAGAGATTATATATTTAAAGTTATTAGATAATGTCTCAAATACCAATACAAAAAACTGTATTTGATAAAAATACTTATTCAAGGGTCGTTAATACTCAGTTTAGCCAATTTTTAAATCAAGGAGCTGAAGATGAACAATCTTCTTTTACTATTGATGATTTTTTTGAATTATATGATCAATTATTTTATCAAATACCAACAGAAGGAGATACTAATTCACATCGATTTATTTTAGAAAAAGAAGCAGAGTATTTAGGGGTTAGTATAAACCAGGATGATATACAAGCATTATTAGATGAAATAACTTCATTGAGACAACAAGTACTTGATTCTCAAACAATTATAAATGAATTAGCTAAAAAATAATGGCGTATCAAACTAATAATAGTTCAATTAATAATTTAAATAATACTTTTACTAGTGTTAAAATAGTAGATGAAAATTTAAATACACAAAGTGTAAATAATAGTCCTGCTAATATTAAAATAGTAGGTGAAATTTTAAATACACAACAAGTAGCACGCTATAATGAAGCCGATTTAAATTTACTTTCTCCAAGATTATTAAAAGAAGATTTTGGACAACAAAATGATTATATTGAGTATTTTATTTATGATGCTGGAGGAAATTTACTAAATATAAATTATAGTTATAAAGATTTTAAATTACCTACTACTTCATATATTAACCCCATAAATGGTTCTTTACCTATTATTGAAATAGATCCTGTTAAAGATCTTCAAAATATAGGCTATTCCTCAGGAGAATTTAAAGTTCAATATAGTTTTTTTAATAATCAAGTTTCTAATGCTACTCAACAAGGATTATTTTTAAAAGAAATATCTTCTGATAGAACGGAAATTAGAATAGGTTCTACTACTTTAACAAATGAACAAATTGAAAATGCTACTTTAAATCTTATAAATAAATATACTGGATCTGCATATTTTGTTGAATACATTATTAACTTTGGTAATAACCAACAAGTAATAGCAGTTAATACTGCTCTTAATAAAAATGATGTTGGTTATGAAATTTTATTTAAATTATATCAACCACTTCCTGATGAAATACAAGAAAAATCTACATTATGGGTTGTTGAAGAAAAAACTAATCCATATGTTTTTGATATAAATTTAGATACTTTAATTACACCTGCTTTAGGCCCCCAATTAAGAGGTCCTAATTTTAATATTAGCATTCCTAATCAAAATAATATTGCTACTTCTTATCAAACTTATAATAATTTAGTTAATAGTACAAATAATATTTCTACCGCTTCATATCAACAACTTTTAAGTTTAATTACTTCACAAAGTATTAATATAAATGTAGATTATACTAATTTTAATAATTTTGTATTTTTTAGTTCGGCTGAAAAAAGAGTATTAAATTTTTATAATAAAGTAAAAGAAATAGAAGATTATAAAATTGATATAGCAAAATATACATTATCTTCATCTTTTTTTCCGAATATGATTAATGATTTAAACAGAGCAACTGCTAGTTTAAATAATATTATTGCTGAATTTGATAAGTTTGAATATTTTTTATATTTTGAAAGTGGATCTACTTTATCTTCTTCTTTAGAATATAGTATTACTCCTTACCCAAAATCAGGAAGTACATTACCTTATCCTCTACTTTCTACTGGGTCTAATTTAGTTCAACAATGGCTTACTTGGGCTACAGGTAGTGCTGAAGAATATGATAATGATAATCAAAATAAATTAACTTTTACTGTTCCAACTTTTATTAAAGATGATGAAAATAATGAACCATATCTGAATTTCCTTGATATGGTAGGTCATTATTTTGATAATATATGGATATATATTCAATCGTTAACTGATATAAATTTAGCAAACAATAATTTAAATAAAGGTGTATCTAGGGATTTAGTATATTTTGTTCTTGAATCTTTAGGTATTAAATTACATAACCAATATGGAGATTCAAGTAATGTTAATTTTTTAATTGGTAATAGTGGTAGTGCTAATTTTGACAATAATTTTACCTCAACAGGCTCTTATTTAAATACAGTACCACATAAAGACTTACTTGATGAATATTATAAAAGAGTTTACCATAATTTACCTTTATTATTAAAAACTAAAGGTACAACTTATGGTTTACAAACATTAATTTCAGCATTCGGTATTACAAGTAGTATTTTACCTATTAAAGAATATGGAGGAAACCTCAAATCAGGATTACCAAGTGAATTTAATAATAGTAAAATAAGGATCGTTAATAATACTATTACGGGAAGTGTTTTATCTCCTTATATTAGTTTACAAACACAACCTACCGCTTCTTCTCAATTTAGAACAAATGATTTACATTATATAGATATATCATTTTCACCACAAGAAAAAATTGATAAATTTGTTTCTGAATCTATTAGAATAAATCCTGTATCCTGGAATTTAGATGATTATATAGGTGATCCTAGACAACAATATAGTAGTTCTTACGTAGATTTAATTAATCAAAGCAAAATATACTTTTCTCCCTTATCAGCATCCCTTCTTCCTTTTACAGCTTCTGCAGAAAGTGGATCAATTGCTGCTACTGATTATAATAGCTTTACTCGCTTAATTCAGATTTTTGATAATTCATTATTTAAAACTCTTCAAGATTTTGTTCCAGCAAGAACAAATTTATCAACAGGAATAACTTTTACTTCACCTGTATTAGAAAGAAATAAATGGTCTTATGCTAAAACCAATAATAATTCAAATATAAATATTGATACGGGATCAATTGAAGCAACTAGTATAAAAACAGAATATACTGATTTATACACTAATTTAAGTGGTTCTAAATTACCTTATTATGATGGTAATATAGTAGGTAGTTACATTAATGTACATAACTATTTTACCTATAATAATTATAATCCATTTGCGGCTAATACAGGAATAGCTGGTTATGATAGTTGGGCTGATAGTGGAAGTGTTAATTATTCGAGTAGCCAGGATTCTTCATCTTATTTA
>Ga0194116_10008519_pt1 | contig 10383 bp, 4 predicted proteins | sample TA2MahsurfametaG_4_FD_148617 | JGI IMG/M metagenome (GOLD analysis project Ga0194116, IMG submission 148617) | Freshwater microbial communities from Lake Tanganyika, Tanzania - TA2015008 Mahale S9 surface | ecosystem: Environmental > Aquatic > Freshwater > Lake | place: Tanzania: Lake Tanganyika... | reverse complement strand
TTAAAAGTTAATTTTGATTTAAAACATTTATAGATTAATTTAAAATTTTTACTTTTATTAAATCGAATTTTTATCTAAACATTATTTTTGAGAATTTTAAAATTTGAAATTTAAAATCAAATCTTTTTAAAAAAATAATAAATAAATATAAATAAATAATAAAAATTTTATTTTTTGGCTTTTTTTTGTTTATTTATGATCCTATAATTTGTTAGCTTATATATTTTTATTGAATTTATAATTTCAACTTATTAAAATTTTCTTATTTCAATATTGATTTGAAAGTATAGAAGTTCATTATTTTTGGCATTGACAACATTGATTTTGTTTTTCAGTTTCTTTGAAGAAAGGGAAAGGTTGAGCAACTCTAGGAGCTCCTAATGCGCAAGGACAGCATTCAACTTTGGGAACGCAATTTGGATTTTCACAGACCAATTCACATTTTGGTTTAGGGCAGTTTGGTTTATGGCATTTCCAATCGCATTTTGGTTCTTCACAAACTGGTTCACATTCAGGTTTAGGAGCTTGACAATGAGTTACGCAATGGGGTTGTTTGCAAACAGTAACACATTTAGGGCAATCAAACATTTCACATCCTTTATCAGGACATTTAATTTCGCAATCAGGTTTTTCACATTTAACATCGCAAATAGCATTTTTGGGTTCAGCGCATGAAGTATGACATTTTGGTGGTTCACAAACAGGATCGCAAATAGCAGGGCAATGAGGATCATCACATTTCCAAGAGCATTGAGGATGACACTAATTTTATTAAAAAATTTTAATTTATATAAAGCGTTTTTTTAGTTTTAACAAACTTGCTTATTATATGAAGATTATTATTAAGAATTTATGTGTGATGAAAAATTATTTCTGAATTTCTTACCTTTGATTCTAAAAATGTGCATACAGTTGCGCTGATGTAAATAAGTCCAATAAGAATAACAATCTTCATTTTCAATATTATTAATTTTTTAATAATAATCCTTTAGAATGTATTGTAATGAAAATTAATAAATAAATTTTAAAAAAACTTTTATTTATTTAACTTTGTTCTATTTATAATCCTATAAAACTTAAAAAAATATAATAAATTAAAAACTTTCTTCTTATTGTTATAAATTTAAGTTTATCTGTAAATTGACAATCACCAATAAATAATCAAAAAATGTTTAATCTTATTCATTCAAATATTATATTTTGAAATTATATTTAATTAATAATTTAATTAATTATTTTATTTAAATATTTGAATCTTTTAATTTTTTAAATAAAATGATGATTTACATAGAATCAACCAGCTGAAAATTCATGCTGACAATTTTAAATCTGATTTATATTTTAAATCTTCTCCTTCTTTCTTTATAAAATCTTTGTTAAATATTTTATGTAAGTAAATATGAGCAAATATTTAAAATTAAAAAATTTCAAATGAACAAGATTATTAATTTTCTTATTCCTTATTTGTTTAGGGATAAAATGAATGTTCTTTTATTAAATAAATGCTAGGTAAAATGATTTATTCACAATAATTATTTTTGTTGTGTATATTATAAACAATCAGCTTTTTATTAAATAATTAAAATGATATACATATATTTTATTTTGGTTTTCTTATTTATCAAAGGAATATAAAGAATTATTTACAAATATTGATATGAAAAAAAATTGTTTATTCAATTAAAATTCTCTCTTTTATTTTAACTTATTCAGATTATAATTAACATAATATATTATCAACCACTTCCTTAATCAAAGGAATAATAGGACTAGCAGATCCTATAATTTTTACTTTCATCACTGGAGGATTTTGTTTAGGACAAAAACATTCTATTATAACAGGTAAATTATTCAGAACATTACATGAATAGAATGTTGTTGGAGGATCAGTTTTATTCTGTTTGGCAACTAAAAAGATATTATTTTTTTCAAATTTAGAATTCAAGTTGTCTTCAACAGTGAAGTTTTGGGGGATATTATTTATGAAATAATTCACATTAAAGCTATTATTATTATTTGTTTTAAAATATTCAACAAAGTTTTGAGTGGACATCTTTCCGCTTTCAACCAATAAGCAATTAATTAAAATAGGAGCACTAATATCAAAAATTTCTCCATTATTTACAACCATTCTCAAATTAATCGAATAAGGGAAGCTCGGAGGAATTTTTTCATTTTTTGTTTGGTCAACGCTTAAATTAAAATAGAAATAATCAGAACTGTTTGGAGAAAGAGCTTTTCCAGCATTAATTCTGGGATTTTCAAAGCCTAAAGAAAAGGAATTTTGAAGACTATCTAAGACAAAATTACTGTAGTTTTGAGATGATTTATTTTTAATGAAAAGTCCCAAAACAGTTTTGCCATTCTCTCTATTAAATGAGGAATAAATCAATAAATTTTTATTTAAAACTAATTGAGGAGCTTGAATCTTCATATTTGAGGTTTGTTCATTGAAAATTTTTATTTTTTTTATATCAACTTCTTGTGATTTATTACTTGTATCTTCAGGATAAACAAAATTGAAATCAGAATCATTTTGGTTATTGTTGATACTTAAATTATTGTTAGAGTCTCCGATAAAATTATTTCCCGAAAAATTATTATTCATATTTAAATTAAAGAAATCATTTGGATTATTATTAGGGATATTTGTATTTTGTGCTGGTTGCGAGCTTCCGAAAATATCCATAATATTCATAAGATTAGGGCTTGTACCCCCCATACTTGATCCAAAATTATAATTTGTTTGTGCATTTGGATTTTCCTCATCTAGGCCTAGTAGATCTGCATCATTTATATTAACATTGCTTTCAACAACAATCTTTGACTTTTTAGGACTTTTTTTTGTTGTTGTGCTAATCTTTTCATCTTTTTGTTTTTCTTCTTCTTTTGCTTTCTTTTCTTCTGATTCTTCAGTTTCTTCAATAATCATATCTTCTTTTGGAATTAAATCTTTACCTGGTTTATGATATACTCCTGAAATATTTGTCATGTTTTCAATAATATTGTCAATCAATGTATCTTCAAATAAAAGTTCTTCTTTAAATTCAAATGCAGGTTTTTCTCCTGATATCATTTCTTTTGCTACGTCTGGATCTTTTTCTAAAAGTCTCCAATATATATAGGCTCTATCTCTTACATCAGGATTTTCGCTCTCCTCTCCACCTTTTTGGAGGCAAACTTTCACCAATTCTTCACAATCATTCGGTTTATTTACGTAATTTTTTATTACACAATTTAAGATTTGTAATTTTACACTTGGAGTTTCATCATTAAAATTATCGACAAAAGGAGTTATTAAAGTCACAGAGTTTTTAACATTATTACAAAATTCTCCTAATATATAAAGTAATGCTCCTTTTCCTTCAGAATCGTCTATTGATTTTATTAAATCATCATCAATTCTTTTAATTATTTCTAAACTTTTTCCTTTGTATTTTCGCATCAAATCACGAGCAACTATAATTGCCTCTGATATTCCAAATTCTTGACTATGTTCTAATATTTCTTTAACGCTTTCTACACATAAATCCAAGCTTTTTTCAAATTTATAGCCTATATAACCTAAATACCGAATTGCTCTTTTGATTATATCTGGATCAAATTCAGTAATAGCATAAGATTTCAATTCATTTAAAATATTTTCGAAATTTTTTGCATCTGCAAGTTTATACAAAATGTCTATTTTTTCCAATTTTACATAAATGGGATCATTATATTTTACGTAAAAATGTTTGAAGTCTTTATCAAGTAAATAAGGCCTTTTTTGAACTATAGCATGCAATGATCTTAATAAAACATATTGAATTTCAGGTCCTGCAGACATAATTGTCATTAAAGAATTTGAAACTTTCTTACAATAATTTCTGACACTTTCAGGGGACTCTATCCAATCAAGGAATTTCAAAACAACTTTTATTGCAGACATTACAACAGAAGGATTTGCATGAGCTAATCTGGGTAATACGCTTTCAATTATTAATTCGGCTGATTTTTCTTTTTTGGGAGTATATGAAATTAAAGAATCTAAAATGTAAACTTGACCCCATTCATTTGATTCATTTAATGCAAGCAAAATTCTTTTTAATGTTTTTGATCTTATTTTTATTTCATTTTGACCAGATAAAATTGAAACTTCATTTAATGCTGCTAAAGCATTTGCAACAACTATTGCATTTCCATCCTCCAATTTTGATAATAAAGTGGTAATTAAATCACTCTCTCTAACCATTTGAGGACTAGTATTAAATAGCTTAGCAACACATGTACAAGCAGTTTTTCTTACATAAGGATCCTCATCTTTCAATTTTAAATTATAAAAAATAATTTATTCTTTTAAGGTTAATATTTGTAAATAAATTGAATATTTTATAGACGTTTAATTGATTATAATATAATACCTTCTAATGACTTTTTTAGTGTTTCAAATAAATAAGAAACAACTTCACTAACTCTAATACATCCCATAGTCCTTACAGCAAGCGCTCTAATTAGTGGAGAAGTCTTATCCAAAGCATCAGTGCTGAAAGCATTTACTGCTAAAAGAGTAATATCAGGCTTTGCTTTTGCATAATTTATTATATAAAGGTAAATCAATTTTTTAAGTTCCACATTTGGGGTTCTCATGCATTTTACTACATGAGCAAACAAAGGAGAGACATCTTTACCTATTGTCATAGAGGCTATTATTTGTTTCATTGCTTCTTTTTGTTGATCGATTTTCATACTATTTAATTCTGTTTGCAATTCGGCTATTTCGGTATTTTTCGAATTTTGAAAATAAACGCTTCCTGATGGTGCATTCGGGTCTTTTGGTTTATTTGAGGTGATTATATATTAATATTTAATAAAAATTTATGAAATTATTTTTGAATAACTAAAAATACTTTAATGTATTATATTTAAACAAAGTAAAATTACAGAATTAGAGCAATAAATGATTTCGAAAATTTTAAATAAATTATCAAATATTTCTTGAGATTTCTAATCATAAATCATGCTTAAAATATTTATTAAATAAAATCCTTTTTTTTCGGATTTGATATTTGATAATTAAATTATTTTTCACTTTTAGAAATCTCAGAATAATAAAATAACAAAAAAATACATAAAAAAAGTCAATCAAATAATTTTTTAATTACTTTAAAAAATTTTATATTCTGAGCATAATTTAAAATGGGGTTTATTTTCAGTAAAATTTTCGGATCATTGTTTTCAAATAATGAAGTTAGACTTCTTATTCTTGGATTAGACAATGCAGGAAAAACTACAATACTTTGTATTTATTTTTTGTTACTTAGTTAGATAAGATGCAATTAGGAGAAGTTATGTCAACAGTTCCTAGTAAAAAATAAAGATTTACCAAATAAAAATAGCTATTGGATTTAATGTTGAATATGTCAAATATGAAAATATAAATTTCCAAGTTTGGGATTTAGGAGGTCAAACTGAAATTAGGTATATTGATTTGAATAAATTGAAAATATAATAAAGACCATATTGGAGATGCTATTATCAAAATACAAATTCGATAGTTTTTGTTATTGATTCTTCAGATAAAGACAGAATGGATATAGTCAAACAAGAATTATTTTTAATATTACAGGTAATGAAAAAAATTGAATTATTATAGGAAGAAGAATTAAAAGGAGTTCCTGTGGCAATTTTAGCAAATAAACAAGATATAGAAGGATGTTTAACTGATGCTGAAGTATCATTAAGATTTAATATTTAGATATCAGACACTTTAGGATTGACTAATATTAAGAATAGACAATGGGCTCTTTTTAAAACATGTGCTAAAACAGGAAAAGGGCTTGATGATGCATTTAAGTGGTAAATATATTATTTGATCTTTTAATTTAAGGTTGGTCAATTTGATAAGGAATAAAAATTAGATTGAGGAATACTTAAAATTCTATTTATTTTTATTTGATTTAAAATCAATCTAAAAAAATTATACAATAAAATTCGCATAAATGCAAAATATAATATTTATTTTTTCTAATATTCAATTATATATTATAATCAGATAAAAATTTTAGAAAAACTTTTTTAATTAAATAAATATTTTAAGATAAATATACTGAAAATTTAGGTATTTAAATAGTTAGTTGAATCAAAAATTTTTGATTCTTATTTATTATAAAGTATATTTTATTCCTTTGTTAAATAAAAAGCACCTTTAGAAATTAATTTTTTATCTAAAAATTGAGCGTATAATTGGTTCAAGAAATCAGAATATATATTTCAACATTATGAAAATTATAAATGTATGATTTTAAATGAACAATAAATTTTAAATCTTTAATTCAAAAAATTTTATAAATATCATTTAAAATGAATCTGAGATTAAATAGAAGATTATCAAATATAAAGCTTTATTCATTTTTAATTAATTTAATTTTTCAAAATAAATATTATGATGGATAATGGGACATAAAAAGAAGCTTATTACATTTTGAAAATTTCAAGCTAATTTTTTTTTCAATTTCTTTCAAGTTAAGTATTAATAAAATAAATAAGAAAAAATGAAAATTTAAAGTGTTATAGTTCTTCCCATTTATTGAATATTTAAGTAATAACCAAAAAATCTAAAAAATACGAAAAAAATTCATAATTTAATTATTTAAAGGATATTATGCATTATCCTTTTTATCATATATTACAGTTAAATAAATATTTTAATAATACGATTATAGAAATTTATTAATAAAGAAAGAATACATTTTATATATTTATTGAAAATAATTCTTGAAAAAATCAATATATAATATAAAAGCACTGTCGAATAAAATTTCGTCTAAATAATATTAATCAAGATTTCTTTGTTTTCAATATAATATTATCAATTTCAAATAGTTTAATATATTTAATCATTAGGTGAATTTTGAAGTATCATTTTGAAAATTCATTTATGAATTTACAAAAGAAGCCATAAAAATTTTAAGAAATTTTATTTAAAGAATTGTATTAATTTTTTTAAATAATATTAATAAACTAAATATGTTAAATTTATATAATTGAAATCATTAAAAAATAAAATATTAATAATTATTATGTTTAAAAATTACATCATGCATGAATAAAATATTATTTAAGTATTATCATAGTCTTAAAAAACATTAAAATAAGATTAAATACTAATGAATAATGGAATTTCATATATTATAGTATATTTTATTGTGATTAAATCATTTTTGAATTTATTCGAAAAAGTTGAATCAACAGAGTATGCCAAACGAGATGAATTTGTTTTTAAAGAATCAATTATTAAAAAAAATAATGATTATCTTAATATATTCAATTTTAAAGAATTTTCTAAATATAATTTTATAAATACTGAAAAAGAAAAGAAAGTTACCAAATTTCCGGATTTATTATCATTACATTATTTGGCAAATGTAATAAAAATAAGTAAGAAACGTTCAAAATCTTTAAATAATTTCACAAAAAGTGAAATTAATCTAATTGATTATAACGAACAAAATAATGATTTATTTATTTCATTGGTTGATTTTCTAAGGAGTAATATTGCATCAGATATAATAAATAAATCGAATATTGGTGAAACTTGTAAAAACAAACTCGAATCTGCTTATTCAAAAAATAATACCTATCTCTATTATTTAAAAATTATATTAGATTCTACCAAATCAAGAAATGACGTAGGTTCTTTTCATGATTGCTTAAGTAATGATTACGGATTTAATATTGATCTGAAAAAGAAAAACCTTGAATATGTAGTTGTAAATTATGATAAAGTTCAAACTGATGACTTTATTGAAAAAGGCCATCCAAATTTTGATCTTGGCAATTACGAAAATGGGTTTTTTATTTTTGGGATGTGTATAATTCAAGGTTGTAATGAAACAGAAATTCAAGAAATTTTGAAAGTAGGAAATGAAAAGATTTCAATTTTAGAAAAATTTGAAAAAGAAGATTTAAAAATTTATTCTTTAAAAAGCGAATACTTGATTAAGAACAAAGAAGATCTTTTATTGCTTATTCCTTTAATAATAATTTTATTTCAACTTATAATTATAATTTTTCCATCAATTCCTGGTAAGCTCATAAGTTGTTGCACTTTTAGATTGAAAAAAGTTACTTTAGATAGTTTTCATGATATTAATGATGAAAAATTTTTCAAAATTAAAGAAAACAATTTAAATAATTATAAAATTAAAATAATTGATTCTGAAGAAATTTTGAATACCAATTATGAAACAAATGAAAAAAGCAATTCTTATAATGTAAAATATTACAATTATAATCAAAACTTTAAATCAATTATGAATCAAATTTACAATTCTTATGAAAAACCGAATGATTGTTTAATCTTAAATGAAACATATGAAAAAAATTTAAATAAACTGAAAAAAATCTTCTCTTTAAAGATAAATATCAAAGATTTGTTCTTAATAAACTTTTCTAAAGAAAATATAAATCCAACCTATGACTTTAGCTCTTTAGGTTATGTAACGGGTATTAGAGGTATTGCAATGTTTAGCATTATAATTGGATATGTTTATTTAATTATTTCCAAATCTCCAATAAAAATCTATTGTAAATTTACTTATTTTAAATTAATAAAAAGTACACTTTACAATATTATCTCTTCTGGTATTAGAATAAGTCCTAGAATATTGCTAGCTTGTTCGGGTTATATTCTAGCTTTTAAAATTTTAAACTATTTTGATAAAAAATTGAAAAATTTACAAGAAAGAGATTGTGAAGATAAATTTTTTGATGAAAATAATTTTATTTTTTATCAAGATAATAAAAAATCTTTATACAATCATTCAGAAAATATAAATTCAAATAGCGAAAAAAAAAATTTTACTAATAATGGTGTTCCATTTAAATATTTAATTTCATTTTTAATGAAGCAATTTCATAAATATTTACTTTATATTTTAACTTTGATTTTTTTCAAATTTTGTTTGTACAAATTTTTTGCTTTATATGGAAAAGTAGGACCAATATGGCATTTTTTTAAAAATAACGTGATTGATTCTTTTAATTTTAAACAATTACTCTATCAGATTTTATTATTTGATTCAGTGGCAGATTTTAAATATTTAGGGAAAAATTACATATATTTATTTTGGTTGATTTCTCTTGAAATTAAATTTTTTATATTTACTTCTTGCCTTATTTATCTTGCTTACAGAATAAATTTTAGATTTGATATCTTTATTTTTGCTTTCATCCCAATTATAATTAGTGCAAAGATCATTTTTTATTTTAGTTCAAAATATCTATTGTCAATAGATTTCTACCCGACTATATTCTACAACTTAAATCTTTATAACTTTATTTCTATAACACCTTATTATAATTACAGTTACTATTTAATTGGGGTGATGTTCGGAACAATAAATTATATCCATCAAAAGTCGCTAAGTTATTATGAGATTAGAAAATTTAATAAAACTTTTTTGATTCTGCCTTTAAAATGCTATAATTTGCTTTTAAATTTTCATCATTCGAGAAGAAAGATAATTAAGTTTTCTAAGCTTTTTTTAATTCTCCTTGGTATTTTTATCGCATTTTCACAAAAATTATTTATGATTTTAATGGGCTTTACAAAACTGGAAGATATGAATGATAATTATTTTAAAAATGATTTTTTAAATTGCTATTATTTAATAGATAAAGATTTGTTTATAATAATCCTATTCTTTGTTTGTTCTGGCATCGCAAGAACTGAATCAAATTTTTTATCAAGTATTTTGGAGAGTAACTTTTGGATCTTTAAAAATAAAATATATTTTGGATACATGATGACTATGAATCTCGTTATTTTTTATTTATCTTACCAATCAGAATCTAGAATAAAAATTGAATTTTTCAATGTCCTATTTCTGTCAATAGTTTGCTATATGATTTTATTCATAAACAGCAGTTTATTTTATATATTCTTTGATGCTCCGTATAAAAAATTAAATAGATATTTATTAAAAGAGAAATTATTTTAAAAATATGAAATTGAAAAAATTTATTCAAAGTTTTTATTAAAAGAAAAAAATATAAAAAGTAATTTTGGGAAAATTATAATTATATTAATTTTAATTAAAATAGCTATATTAAAAAATATTGATTACTCCTAACACAGAATAAAAAAAATATTTATTCTTATTCAAATTTTCACCTTTTTATCCTTAACATAAATTTCAATCTTTTTCAGTAAAGAATTAAGAAATATACTTTTTTAAAAACAAAAATATTTTTATTTTAAATGTTGTTATTAAAAATAATTTAAATAATATGATATAGTGGATTATCTGTATTTAAAAACACTCTAAAAAAAATTCTTTATTAATTTCTTTAAAATGCATTTATTTATGATTGAAAAAAAACTTTTAATTCATAAATAAATAT
>Ga0194116_10008515_pt1 | contig 10384 bp, 10 predicted proteins | sample TA2MahsurfametaG_4_FD_148617 | JGI IMG/M metagenome (GOLD analysis project Ga0194116, IMG submission 148617) | Freshwater microbial communities from Lake Tanganyika, Tanzania - TA2015008 Mahale S9 surface | ecosystem: Environmental > Aquatic > Freshwater > Lake | place: Tanzania: Lake... | reverse complement strand
GCCTACTTGACGAGGAAGAAGAATTGTTGTGTACATCACCGACAAATCCTGACACTGACGGAGATGGGCTGAACGACGGTGATGAGGTTGACGATGGCTCTGATCCGTGTGACCCTTGTAGTCCGAACGATGCTGGAATAGATTGTGTTTTGGGGTTACACATTCCGACTGCATTTAGTCCATCTGTCAATACTGGCCCAACTGAAAACAATGTATACAGCGTATTTGCGGGAAAAAATGTAGAGTCCCTCCAATTTACGATTTTCGACAGATGGGGTAATATTATTTTTGATTCCAACAGCAAGAATTTTGCATGGGATGGAACCTATAATGGTAAAGACTGTTCAACTGGCATTTACCCTTACCGTGCAGTCGTCAAGTTTACAGAGAATGAAAGTGAAGAAATAATTAATGGCAATATCACATTAATTCGTAATTAATGAGGGCTTTAATTCTTATTTTGTTTGCGCATCTTTTGTTGAATAATTCGTTCAGCCAAGACGCTCATTTTACTCAAATCGACAAAACAATCTCCTATCTAAATCCGGCAATGGTTGGTAATTTTGAAGGGTTCGGGAAGATTACTGCTCAAAATAGAAATCAATGGATTAATTCAGGAACTTCCTTTTCCACCTCTTATTTTATGGGAGAAATGAACATTGGGAAAAAAAAGAAGGGATTAAAGTCATACACAGGGATAGGGGCTTACTTTTTGAGCGACATTGGTGGAATTTCTAATTATGGCATTAAAACATTTGGATTGGCTTCAAGCGGAAATATCCCACTAGCCAGAGGACAGTGGATTTCAGGCGGTTTGAATATTTCATTAAATCAACAAGCTATCGACTTATCAAAGGTCACTTTTGCGAGCCAATGGAACGGAACTGTTATCGACCCCAACCTGCCGTCCGGAGAAAATGTGAATATGTCGAGTGCTTTTTTCCCAGATGCCGGAGCAGGATTAGCCTTTAACTTTCAAAAACCAAACAATTCAGCTTTCGACAAGCGCGAACTTAGGTTTCAAGGGGGAGTATCTTTGCAACACTTGAACAGACCGAAGATAAATTTTTCATCGTTAGAGAAAGACAATATGCAAATTAAATTAATGCTTCACGGTTTGTTAAGCTTCAGCATAACTAATTCTAGTTTGTTGGAAATGTCTGTAGCACAATTTGTTCAGGGGCCTCACAGAGAAACAATTCTAGGTGCATACTTGAAATCGAAGTTGAAAGAGTCCTCTCAATTCACTTCGCTGGTTTCTTCACAATTCCTATCAATAGGTACTTATTTTAGATCGACGCTCGACATTTGCCCTTATTTTGCTTTGGATTTAGGTCCTTTTAGAATTGGAATGGCATACGATATTAACCTTAGACCAGTTACCACAGGTTCATATCGGCAATCAATAGAATTTCAATTGGCATATCAATTTACCAAGAACCGAACATTAAGATTTTAGCTTTAAAACCTAATTCGGTTTCCAACTCGCGTTTAAATTATCTATATTTGTTAAAAAAAGCTAATGAAAAAAAACTTTATTGTTCCTCACGATTTTACTGAAGTTGCAAATATTGCTCTGGCTCATGCGCTAACAACAGCAAAGAAGGTAGGTGCTTCAATTCATTTATTGAATGTAGTCAAGGATGAGAGTGATATATCAGATGCCTTGAAGAAAATGGAAGAAATAACTTCAATGTATAGTCACGACAATATAGAAATTGTACCAAATATTCGGGTTGGTCGTATTTTTGAGGATATTGGTCTTTTTGCCGCAGAACATCAAGCCGAGTTAATTTTTATGGGGACTCACGGTGCTCACGGTTGGCAGCATATTCTTGGGAGTAACGCATTAAAAGTTGTCATAAATTCATCAGTTCCTTTTATTATTGTTCAAGAAAAATCTATTAAACCAACAGGATACGACTCCATTGTTGTCCCCCTAGACTTGCACAAGGAAACAAAGCAAAAGTTGACTGTAGTGGCCAGCCTTGCGAAATATTTCGGATCTCAGGTTCATGTGGTAACACCTGATGAATCCGACGATTTCTTGCGTCATGAAGTTGAATCAAATATAGTTTTTGCTGAAAGATATTTTAATGATCGCAATATAAATATGACGTCTTCCATTATCCCAAGTCATTCTTTTGACAGGGAGGTCATAAAATATGCTGCGTCTGTAGATGCTGACCTTATTGCGATTATGAACCTAAATAAAAATAGCTTCATCAGTGCCTTGACGACGAACTATGAGCAAAATATAATAACAAATGACGCCCTCATCCCGACATTAATTGTCAATCCCTCTCAAATCAGTAATGAGTTTTCAGCGATGTTTACAACATATTAAGGCAAACTAGCTGTTGAATTTTCTTTCAGATAAATGTCCAAGGTCATTACATTAACGCAGTTTATTAATAATGGCAAATCTGACTTTTGCGAATCTGTTGAACTTGTTGGCATTTTCAACGAGATCGCTCGTGCTGCAATCGTTTTGAGCGAAGATATCCGTAAAGCGGGTTTGAAAAGTCATATTCTTGGTAAAATTGGTTCAACAAACGTTCAGGGTGAAGAACAACAAAAACTCGACGTTCATGCGGACAATATTTTTAAAAAACACCTTGAATTAAGTGGTGAAGTTTGCGGAATTGCCTCTGAGGAAAATGACAGTTATATTGCTTTTAGTTCAAAAGGGGCAATGCATGGAAAATATGTGGTATTGTTTGATCCATTGGACGGGTCTAGTAATATTGATGTAAATGTATCTATTGGTACAATATTTTCTATTTACAAAAGAATATCGCCCTCAGATGCCAAAGTAGGCTTGGCCGACATGCTTCAAAAAGGGAGTGAGCAGATGTCCTCAGGATACATTCTTTATGGCCCATCAACGATGCTAGTGTTCACAATGGGTTCTGGTGTAAATGGGTTTACTTTAGATCCTTCATCAGGCGAATTCTGTCTCAGTCATCCCAAAATGCAGATTCCAGCTGATGGTAGATTTTACGCCATAAATGAGGGGAACCTCAATGATTTCTCGCAAGGATTGAAAGCTTATGTATGTTATTGTCAAAGCTCTGAAAATCAATCAGGCAAACCATATTCGGGTAGATACATTGGTTCCCTTGTCGCAGACTTTCACAGAAATTTAATAAAAGGTGGTATCTATATATATCCTGGAATCAGTTCTTCTCCGGAAGGCCGGTTGCGATTATTATATGAATGTAATCCCCTTGCATTCATTGCAGAACAAGCGGGTGGATTGGCTACAAATGGCTTTGAAAGAATATTGTCTATTGAACCTTCCGCTCTGCACCAACGTGTTCCATACATTGTAGGTTCTAAAAATATGGTTAAAAAAGTAATGTCTTTAATTTCCACTTCGAAGTAGATCTGACCCACTCAATTTTTGTAGCATTTAATTCTTTTAGAATTTTCATTTGAATTATCTATTTTCGCAATAGAAATAATTTACAATGGGAAGAGCATTTGAATACAGAAGGGCCGCCAAAGAAAAACGCTGGGATAAAATGTCTAAGATTTTTCCGAAACTTGGAAAAGCCATTTCGATGGCCGCTAAGGAGGGAGGTACAGACCCAACAACCAATTCAAAATTACGAACGGCAATTCAAAATGCCAAGGCAGAAAATATGCCAAAAGATAATATCGAGGCCGCCATTAAACGAGCTGCTCAAAAAGATATTGCTTCTTTCACTGAAGTAATTTACGAAGGTAAGGGACCACATGGCGTCCTTGTAGTCGTGGAATGTGCAACAGATAACCCTACACGAACTGTAGCGAATGTTAAGTCTTATTTCAATAAAGCTGGCGGACAAATTGTACCAAACGGTTCCATGGAGTTCATGTTCACCCGAAAGAGCGTCTTTGAAATTATTAAATCTCATGATTTGGATATAGAATCCTTGGAATTAGATTTAATTGATGCTGGATGTGAGGAAATAGAATTGACAGAAGAGCAGTTAATTGTTTATGGTAATTACACCGCATTTGGAACACTTGCTAAGGCACTTGAGGACATGCAGGTAGAAGTACAAAAATCAAGTTTAAAAAGAATTCCTACCTCACCTGTAGAATTCTCTGAAGAGCAGTTAGTAGAGATTGAAAAAATGTTGGATAAAATCGAGGACGATGAAGATATACAACAGGTATTCACAAACATTGCATAATATTCGTTGAAATCAATACTAAAACTAAAGTTTTTGAGTTATTCTATAAAGCCGTTTTTGAAAAATTTAATTGGTCTTTTCATTTTTCTTATTCTTTTGGTGGCATGCTCCACTGAAAAGGCGAGTTTTTTAAATAGAAAATATCACGGAACAACTGCAAGATATAATGGGCTTTTCAATGCGAACGAGCTACTCGCGGCATCGCTTAAAACATATAACGCTTCAATTAAAGATAACTTTTATGCTGTACTTCCTGTAAATCCTCTTCCATCCGAAGGCGACGTCAAAGGAATGGCACCCGCATTAGATACTGCAATTGCTAAATGCTCCAAAGTTATACAAAACCACAGCATGCCTGGTGCTGAAAATATGTTTTACAAAGAAGTTGAATACAATCGATGGATAGATGAGAATTGGATCACCATAGGAAAAGCGTTTTATTACAAAAGAGATTATGAAAAAGCTTATCAAAACTTTCAATTCGTAAAAAAATTCTTCAAAGACGATCCATCGACATACATTGCAGAGTTATGGATTGCCAAAATACTTATTGAGCAGAACAAATATGCTGACGCTAAAATAAGCCTAGACGATTTATTAGAAGTTTCAGAGGCTCAGAAAAAACGTACATTCAAAGATTTTATTCCAAAATTGTTCTTAAAAAAATCAAATGGCGAGAACAAACAGGTTCGTATGAGCAAAAGTTTACAGTTTGATATTTATAAGACGTCTGCAGATCTTGCCATTCGACGTAGAGATAATGAGTTAGCAATTGATATGTTGAATTTAGCCATTAAGAATTCACCAAATGTTTGGGAAAGGACAAGGTTAAGCTACATTCTGGCACAAATATATGTACAAGACAAAAAATTAGAACCTGCGGCGTTATTTTATTCAAAAGCAGTTCGCCCGGCTGCACCCTTTGATATATCGTTTAACGGTAAATTAAATGAAGCGATTTGCAGATCTGGAAGCGGCGTGGATAAAAAATTAAAAACTATGCTCCGCGATGCGAAAAATGCCCCGTTCAAAGACCAAATTTATTTTGCCTTGGCGAAGGTAGAGTTGAATCAAAATAATAATAAGCAGGCTAAAATTTATCTAACACAGTCCGCATTTTACTCCAACAACAATAAACGGCAACGTGCAATGGCATATGAAACACTTGGAGACTTGTGTTACTACGATCGTGATTATGTTTCTGCACAAAAATATTATGACTCGTGTAGTCGATTTGTAACGGATGATTATCCAAATGGAAAGGAAATTAAAGATAAAGCCAGCAAGCTTGAAAAGTTAGTGATGGCCGTAGAAACTGCTGCATTTGAAGATAGCGTTCAACGCATTGCCAAGATGTCTGAGTTAGACCGTACTAATTTCCTGAAAGAAACGTTGAAAAAGATGAAAGAAGATATTCAACGAAAAAAAGAATTAGAGGCTCAAAAATTAGTTGAACTGCAATCTCAACAAAACACAAATCTGAGCAATAACTCAAATAAGTTTGTGTTCAATAACCCTAAGTTGAGAGAAGCAGGGTTCAATGAGTTTCAAAAACAATGGGGACCTAGAGAGAATGAGGACGATTGGAGGAGGAGTAATAAAATTGTTTCCAATAATAAGTTGGAGCAAGACAGCACAAATTTAAAAGAAGAAGAGGAAATCGAAACAGAAGAGGTCTTGACATTAGCTCAGTTGTTAAAAGATATTCCATTGTCGGATAGCGCGTTTCAGTCCTCAAGGCTCAGAATGCAAGAGGCGTATTATCAAGCGGGTATTTTATATAAGGAAGTTATTAACGAGGAAAAACTAGCGGCTGAGCAATTTGAAACGGTTCTAGCGGTGAAGGAAATTAACCTCACAGATTTGTCCTCAGCTTTTCAGTTATACAAAATAAACGAAAATGGTACCTCTGTAGAAAAATACCGCAAGCACATTCTGGTTAACTATCCAAATTCAGATGCAGCAAAATTCATTGAGGATCCTGATTTTTTTGCAAAACAAAAAAATTCACAAAAACTTGCTCACGGGAACTACCTTGCACTTTTATCATTGTATGAAAAAGAGAAATACCAAGATGTTCTATCATCCTCAGACAACATTATAGCACTGGAACCAGCAAATGCCTTGAGAGCCGAATACTTATTACTCAATGCTCTTGCTTTCGGACAATTGAATGAGAATAAGCAGGAATTGGTTCCAAGATTAAAGAAAATTATTGATGAAAAGCCAGGAACATTACAAGCGATTAGAGCAAAAGAAATGTTAGCAATTATTAAAAATGGTTACTCCAAAAATGAGCCTGTAAACTTCAATAAGACATATTATTTCAGTTATAACCCAGACGTCATTCAATATGTTATTATAATAATGGATAACGAGGAGGATGTGGATGACGCAAAAAGTGTGATTTCAGATTTTACAACAAAGCGTCTCCGACTCGCGAAAATGAAAGTTTCGGCAAAAATGACGCTTAGTGAACAACAAATGGTTCTTGTTCAGGAATTTAATAAAATTAAAGACGCGGAGGCATTTGTTAACGCTTTTAAGGCTGGCTACGAAGATTTAGGTGACTATCAAAACAATAAAATTTACATAATTACTCAAGAAAATTTGAAAAAGTTGATAGAAAGCTCGAAATTTGAGGAGTATAAGTTATTTTACGACGATAATTATTAGTTATGGATCTTTTAAAACGCAGAGATTTTTTTGGTTCAACACATACAAATGACTCAATGGATAAAATGAACAAAATTTTTTCTGGTACTGAAATTACGGGCGATATAGTATCAGACGCAAGTATATTAATTGAAGGAGAGGTTAACGGAAATATTTCATGCTCCTCAAAAGTATTGATCGGCTCAACAGGAAAAATTAAAGGCAACCTAGTTTGTATTAATGCGGAAATTGAAGGCTGTATGGAGGGAGAATTAACGATTGAAAACCTTTTGGTACTCAAAAGTACTGCCCGCATAAAAGGAGATATGCAAACTTTGAAACTGACAATTGAGGAAGGTGCTTTCTTTGAAGGAGCTTGTGTGATGAAGTCTCCTGTTGCAAATACCACTTTCAATACGAATGTAGATTTTGAATAATCAAAAAAAATTACCAAAGAATAAACTTTCTTCATACGCTAAATTCTCCGCTATTGGCATTCAAATGGCTGCCATCATAGCAATTTTTACTTATTTGGGGACTTATTTAGACAAGAAAAATTCAGGTCAAACTCCGTGGTGGACTGTCGGATTTTCTCTATTCGGGGTCTTTTCAGCTTTGTTTCTCGTCATTCGTGAAGTATTAAGAATGCAGAATGACAATGACCAAAAGTAATTTCTTTGTCTTGTGCGGAACGCAACTGTTTGTATGCATACTTTCATCATACTTTTTTGCATTGATAACAAATAGAGAAATTCTAGATGGTTTCTTGGTATCCGTTATTACATTTTTGATTTATGCCACAACATCTGCGTTTTCCCTTTTTTCCAAAACAAAAAATTTCGACATCATTAATCGACTTCTGATGCTTATAATTTTACAAATACTCTTTTTTGTTGCGTTTGCAATGGTTCTAATATTTACCCGAAATGACTTGCCGTTAGCTTTTTTTTTATTTGGGATATACATACTTTTATTAATCATTCAGGCGTTTGCCCTTGTAAAGTATCGTCACTAACGTTTTTTCGCAAAAAACCCTTTCAGTATATCTAAACATTCATTTTCCATTATACCATTAAGCACAAGCGTTGCAGGGTGATAAAGTGATTTTCCTATCGTTCCCGCCCCACGTTTTTCATCGCGTGCTCCGAATACAATTTTGTCAATTTGAGACCAATAGAGTGCCCCTGCACACATGCAACATGGCTCAAGAGTGACATAAAGTGTGCAGCCCTTCAAGTATTTCGCTCCTAAATATTGTGCGGCGGCAGTTATGGCCTGAATCTCGGCATGTGCTGTAACATCGTTCAAGGTCTCAGTTAAATTATGACCCCTTGCAATTATTTGATTTTTAGCAACTATTACCGCTCCAACGGGAACTTCATTAGTATCATAAGCCTTTTGCGCTTCATCTAAGGCTTGCTTCATAAAATAATCATCGTTGTAAGGTGTGAGCATAATCAATTATTTCAGCAAAGGTAATTCTCACAACGCAATGTTCAGAAGATTTAATGGGAAGATATTTAACCGTTTTTCATTTTTAGTTCATTTGTGAAGTGAATTTTTTAGACATAATTATTGCGATACCTCTTGTTTACGGGGGATATAAAGGCTTTCGTAATGGATTCATTATGGAAATTTTTACCATTTTGGCACTGTTTGTTGGTCTTTATGCAGCTTTTACCTTCTCCGATCAGCTCACGGCGATGTTTATTGACACTCAACATGAAGAACCTAAATACTTGCCACCGCTTATCTTTATCACTCTACTGATTGGTGTTGGATTTGGTGTGTACTTTGCTGGAAAAGCTCTGGAAAAGGTCATTAAAGTTGCTATGCTCTCCACACCCAATAGAATTGCAGGAGGAATCGTTGGTACAGCTAAATTCTTATATTTCACAGGATGTGCACTCATGTTTATGAAATCAATGGATAAAGAGGAAAAATTTATCTCCTCAGACACTAGAGATAACTCTTTGCTTTACCGATTTAGTACTGAATTTGTCTCTAAAACAATCCCCGGTGTAACTGAAACATATTTGTATAAATTTCAGTCGGGAAAGGAAAATGAAAAGAAGGGAGAAGAAATAAATACCAATCCGGAAGTATCTTCAGATGATGTCATAAAAGCAAAAGAACTAGCTGACCGGCACAACATATCCGAAAAAGAAGCCATTGAGGTCATTAAAAACAACAAATGAAAATAGCCTTCTTCTGCTTATTGCTAATTGCCACTAATTCATTTGGTCAATTCTGGAAAAAACCTGAACCAAAAACCGTCATTCGAACAGGACCTTATATTGGAATTCAAGCTGGTCGCTATTACACGCTTGAAGCAGGAATGGAGCGGCAATGGAAAAAGGGCAAGTGGAAAAATTCCACCACAATGGCTATTCATGGCGGCGCCAATGCGGCTATAGGTTTAGAACAACAATCCTTAAGAACCATTGTGGGATTCGATATGGGGACATGGTATAAATCTGGCACCTTTGGATTTACTTATGGAATAGCTGGAAATCTACGCGCAGATCTCCACGAAAATTACATGGCAGGAATTACTCCCTCGATTGGTTTCAAAGTGCTTCAATTGCATTTATCAACCGGTTATCAAATTCTTACTCCTATCTCGGGGGTTCGTTTTCCAGCAACTTCACTTTTTCTTGGGGCAAGGTATGTTTTTGTCACCGATAAAGAGGTAAAGTCAAAGAAAAAAGACAAATAAGCACTTTTGGCTAAAGGCTTTCAATTCCTCATTTTCTTCCTTAACTTTGTTGAAAATATTTGTGTATGAGTGCTTACGATGTTGTTATTATTGGTTCAGGACCTGGTGGATATGTTTCGGCAATACGATGTGCCCAATTGGGTTTAAAAACAGCAATTATTGAAAAATATTCCACACTCGGTGGTACGTGTTTGAATGTTGGGTGTATTCCATCAAAAGCGTTATTAGATTCTTCCGAGCACTTCCATAACGCCACTCATAATTTTGCCGAGCATGGTATAGAGGTGAAGGGACTCAAGGCTAATATTACACAAATGATTCAGCGTAAAAACGAAGTGGTGAGTCAAACGTGTGCGGGAGTGAAGTTTTTAATGGATAAAAATAAAATTGATGTGCATACGGGAATTGGTTCTTTTGTAGACCAACACACCATCAAAATCACCACTACTGAAGGAAAATCGAGCGAGATAACGGGAAAGACTATCGTCATTGCTACGGGCTCTAAACCTAACTTTTTGTCGGGAATGGAACCCGATAAAAAACGCATCATTACCTCAACCGAGGCATTGAATCTAAAGGAAATTCCAAAAAAAATGCTTGTGATTGGTGCAGGGGTAATTGGTCTCGAAATGGGTTCTGTGTATGGTCGTTTGGGTACTGAAATTGAAGTTATCGAATTTGCCCCTACCCTTTTACCGGCAATGGATGGGACTATTGGCAAAGAAATGATGAAAATTTTGAAAAAAGAAGGGTTCAAATTCCAAATGGAACATCGCGTACTGAAAGTAGAAAACAAGGGAAAATCAGTTGTTTTAACGGCCATGAA
>Ga0194116_10008512_pt1 | contig 10385 bp, 6 predicted proteins | sample TA2MahsurfametaG_4_FD_148617 | JGI IMG/M metagenome (GOLD analysis project Ga0194116, IMG submission 148617) | Freshwater microbial communities from Lake Tanganyika, Tanzania - TA2015008 Mahale S9 surface | ecosystem: Environmental > Aquatic > Freshwater > Lake | place: Tanzania: Lake Tanganyika... | reverse complement strand
GCGCCGACGAGATTCTTCCCGGCGGGGGTGTCGACACCGGACTTGCCGCCGATCGCGGCATCGATCATCGCGAGGAGCGAGGTGGGGCACTGCACGAAGGGGACGCCACGGAGATAGGTCGCGGCGATGAAGCCGGCGAGGTCGCCGGTCACGCCGCCACCGAGGGCGACGAGCACCGTGTCGCGACCGCACCCGCGCGCGAGGAGCGCATCGGTGAGCGCGGCCCACATCTCACGGGTCTTGGAGGCCTCCCCTGCCGGGAAGGTCAGGAGGGCGTCGGCGGCAAGCGCCGAGCGCATGCGCTGGCCGTGGAGCGCAGCGACGGTGGCGTCCGCGAGGATCACCACGCGATGCGCCGGCCACTGCGCCGCAATCGCACGCCCGAGCGCCTCGGGCGGATCCTGCGCGATGACGATCCGCGCGCCGTGCAACGTGCGCGCCACGCTCACCCTACCAGGTCACCTCACCGGCGCCCGCCCGGCGATTGGCGACACGCGCCAGCACGAAGAGGAGGTCCGAGAGGCGGTTGAGATAGACCACCACGATCTGCGGGAGTTCGGTGTCGCGCTGCAGGTGGATCACCGCCCGCTCGGCGCGGCGACAGACCGTGCGCGCCACGTGCAGCGCCGCCGCCTTGGGCGTCCCGCCGGGCAGGATGAAGGCGGTGAGGGGCTCGAGCTCCCCCTCGCCGTCGTCGATCGCCTGTTCGAGCTGCGCGATGCGCGCGTCGGAAATGCGCGCCTTCGCGAGCTGCTCCTTCATCTTCTCGTGATCGGGGGTCGCAAGGAGCGCCCCGAGCGCGAAGAGGTCGCGCTGCACCGGGGCGAGCACCTCGTCGATCCGCGGCATCATCTCGATCGAGCGCGCGAGCCCGATCACCGCATTAAGTTCGTCGACCTCGCCGTAGGCGGAGACCCGCGGATGGTCCTTGGCGACGCGGCCGCCGCCGAAGAGTCCGGTGTCCCCGTCGTCACCGGTCTTGGTGTAGATCTTGAGCGTCATCCCCCAATCTAACCCGGGCCTACCGGACCATGCGGTGGGGAGGCAGGACGGAGGGCGACGAGTGTTGCTCCCTCGACCCATCGGGGGCGACATTTCCCTCTTATGGCATTACATGCAACCCGGGACCTCTCCATCATCGGCGCAGGTCCGGCCGGACTCTTCGCGCTCTTCTACGCTGGCATGCGAGGCGCCTCCGCGCAAATTCTCGACGCCCTCCCCCAGCCGGGGGGCCAGCTCGCGGCGCTCTACCCGGAGAAGTTCATCTTCGATGTGGCTGGATTCCCCAAGGTCCTGGCGAAGGATCTCGTCGCCGCCCTCACCGCGCAGGCGGGGCAGTTCGGTCAGCCGATCCACTGTGGGCAGCGCGTCGTCGCACTCGAGGAGGCCGATGGGCTCCTCACCCTCGTCACCGAGACCGATCGCTTCCCCTCGCGCGCGGTGATCATCGCCGCCGGGATCGGTGCGTTCTCCCCGCGCAAGCTCCCGCAGCCCTGCGCGGAGCCCTGGTATGGGCGCGGGATCGATCCCGTGGTCCTCGAGCCGCAGGCCTACGCCGGTAAGCATGTCGTGATCATCGGCGGGGGCGACTCCGCCTTCGACTGGGCGCATCAGCTGCAGGGGATCGCGGCCTCGATCGCCCTGGTGCATCGCACCGACCGCTTTCGCGCGCACCAGGCCACGGTCGATCAGGTCATGACCGCGGCGGCCGAGGGTCGTGTGGCGGTGCATACCTTCCACGAACTCGCCGAGGTGCACGCCGAGGTGCACCCCGAGGGCGAACGGATCGTGGCGCTCGAGCTCAAGGACACCAAGGCGAAGACCACGCGGCGCGTCCCCTGTGATGTGGTCCTCCCGATGCTCGGCTTCGTGAGCGACCTCGGGCCGCTCGGCGACTGGGGGCTCACCCTCGAGAAGGACGAGATCGTCGTCGACCAGACGATGGCGACGGGGCGCCCGGGCCTCTGGGCCGCCGGCGACATCACCACCTACCCTGGCAAGCTCAAGCTCATCGCGACGGGATTCGCCGAGGCGAGCATGGCGGTGAATCAGGCGGTGCACTGGATCTATCCTGAGAAGAAGGTGAATCCGGGGCACTCCTCGAACCTCGCGGTCTTCGGGCAGAAGGACGACTAGTCGATGCGTCTGGCACCGGGACTCGCGGCGGTGATGGGGCTGATGCTCGCCGCGCAGGTCGCCGGCGCGCAGGAGACCCGGTGCGAGCGCGGGGACACGGAGGTGCGGGAGGTCCGCTTCAGCGGGAACGTCGCCTTCACCGACGATGAGTTGCTCGTCGGGATCGTGACCACCCCGTCGTCGTGGTTGCGGCGTACCACACGCTACTTCGGCGTGCGGCACTGCCTCGCCCCGCGCGAGTTCCCGCGCGACGTGGAGCGCCTGCGGGTCTTCTACCGGAACCACGGCTTCGTCGAGGTGGAGGTCGACACCGTCGTCATGCGGGTCCGCGATGAGGCGGTCACGATCCGGTTCGATATCACCGAGGGGGAGCCGATCCTCGTCGACCGCGTCCTAGTCGATGGGCTCGACGAGGTCCCGGAGGCGCTCACCATCCAGCGGGGGCTCCCCGCCGCCATCGGGGAGCCATTCGATCGCTATGCGAATCGTGCGACGCTCGACACGATCACGCGGCGTCTGCGGAACACCGGCTATCCGGAGGCGGAGGCCTTCCTCGGGTACGACATCCGCTTCCTCGAGCGGCGGGCGACGGTGCGGTTCGATGTGGCGCCGGGCCCGCGGCGGCGTCTCGGGGAGATCCGCATCCTCCGCAGCGGCCCGGATGGCACACCGCCAGAGATCTCGACCGGGGCGGTGCGCAACCTCGCGGGACTCAGCAGCGGCGAACTCTATCGGGAGCGGCAGCTGGAGCGTGCCAAGCGACTCCTCTACCAGAGCGAGGCGTTCGCGAGCGTCGAGGTGCGTCCCCTCCTCGCGAACGCCGATTCCGTGCTCGCCGTCGAGATCGAGGTCACGGAGGCCGCGCTGGGGAATGCGCGCTTCGGCGCCGGGATGGCGAACCTCGACTGCGTGCGCACCACGGCGGAGCTCACACGCCACAACATCTTCCAGACCGCCTCGCGGCTCGAGCTCCGCGCCCGCGTCTCCAAGATCGGCGCCGACCAACTCTGCCCAGGGCTCACCAGTCGCGACCCGTATAGCGAGACGCTCAACTACTACATCAGCACCACGGTCACCCAGCCGTTCATCTTCCGCTCCCGCTTCGTCCCGACCTACACGCTCTATCAGGAGCGTCGTGGCGAGTATCGCGCCTTCCTGCGCGAGGCCCCGATCGGGGTCAGCGCCTCGTTCTCGCGCGCGGCCGCGGCGCGGTCCCTCAATCTCGGCTACAGCATCGAACTCGGACGCACCGAGGCGCAGCCCGCGCTCTTCTGCGCGGTCTTCAACGCCTGCATCGCCGCCGACCGTGAGGCGCTCCAGCGCTTCCAGCGCCTCGCCGTGGTGAGCGCCGCGACGAGCTATGCGCAGACCGACGATGCGATCGATCCCTCGCGTGGGATCGTCGCGCGGGGCGACATCCGCTACGCTTCCAAGTTCGTCGGCTCCGATGCCGCACTCGAGTTCGCGCGCTTCTCCCTCGATGGCTCGGTCTACCGCCGCATCTCGGACGACATCGTCCTCGCGATGCGCCTGCGCGTCGGCGGCGTCGTGGGGCCCACCTTCGCGATCGATGCTAAGGAGCGGTTCGTGCCGGCGCAGGAGCGCCTCTTCGCGGGCGGACCGACCACCGTGCGTGGCTTCCGGCAGAACGAACTCGGCCCCGCCGTCTACATCCCCGAGGTCTATGACACGGTGAGTGTGGCCGGCACCAGGGTCAGTGGCTTCGATGTCGGGGACACGGTGTATTTCCAGGCGAGTGACTCCGGGGGACGGCGCGCGGTCCCCACGGGCGGCAATGCCATGGTCGTCGGGAACATCGAACTCCGCTTCGCCAGCCCCGTCTTTCCGGAGTTGCTCAGTCTCGTCGCGTTCGCCGATGCGGGGCGCGTCTGGAACCGTGGGGTCGGCGTGGAACGTCTGCGCTTCACCACGTTGGCGGTCACCCCCGGCTTCGGGGTGCGCGTGCGCACGCCGGTGGGTCAGGTTCGTGCCGACGTCGGCTACAACCAGTATCGGCCCACCGCCGGCGCGGCATACTTCGATGCCCCCCTCACCGACGGGGGCGCCCTCTACTGCGTGAGCCCTGGCAACACCCTCGCCGTGACCAAGGTGCTCGAAGACGGGATCGCGCGCGTCGTACAGGCGGCCGGCGCATGCCCGGGCACGTACCAGCCGTCGCGCGCCGAGAACTTCCTGAGCCGCCTCACCTTCGCCTTCGCGATCGGGCAGGCGTTCTAGCATGGATCTCCGCCGCCGCCTCGTCCTCGTGATCAGCGCTCTGCTGATGTTCTGCCTCTGCGCAGGGGTCGTGGGCGGGTTCGTGGCGTTGACGCAGGGGGCACGGGGGCGTGAGCTGATCCGGCAGGGCGTGGAGCTCGGCATCGGGTTCGCCGTGCGAGGGCGCGTCCATATCGGGACCCTCGACGGGACCTTCATCACCGACCTGACCGTGGACTCGCTCGAGATCCGCGATGTCGACGATGGTCCCCTGGTCACCACCGGTCCCATCCGCGTCACCTTCGATCCCCGTGATCTCCTCGACGGTCAGATCCTCGTGCGCTCCATGACCCTCGCGCGCCCGCGACTCGACCTGCGTGAGGGCCCCACCGGCGTCTGGAACATCGCTCGGACTTTCCCGCCCTCCGAGCAGCCGGCCAAGCATCGGGGCCGCGGGGAGTTCGCGAACCTGATCGTCTTGGAGCAGGTCACCGTGCGCGACGGTGCCGTCCGCCTCGCGATGGCGGACGCCGCCACCGCGCCCTTCGAGTTGGCGGCGATCGATGCTGACATCCCGCGCATCCGCCTCGCCCATCCCGACTCACTGGGTCTCGCCCTCACCCTCGCCCAGGCCTCCCTCGAGGAGCGCGCCCTCCCGCTCACAGTGCGAGAGCTTGGGGGATCGGTGCGCGTCGGGGCCGACTCGCTCTGGCTGGACTTCCCGCGTCTCCGACTCGCGCACTCGCGGGCACGGGTGCAGGGGTTCGTGGCGTGGGGCGACTCGACCCCGAGGATGCGGATTCGCATCGATGGCGATTCGATCGGCTTCGGAGATCTGCGCTCCTTCTCCGCGTTCGTGCCTGTGGAGGGGAGTGCCCGCGGTGTGGTGGAGCTCCGCGAGGCCGCCGACGCCGCAGGCGGGATCGAGGTCGCCCTTTCGGCGCTCGAGGCGCGCGCGCGCGGGTCGCGCGTCCAGGGCGGTCTCACCATCGTCGTGGGGGCGGGGGATCCGGTGGTGCGCGATCTTACGCTCGAGGCCGCTCCGATCGACCTCGCACTCGTCAGCGCCATCACCAAGACCGTACTCCCGATCGACGGGACCATCACCGGCCGCGTGCGTGCGGCGGGGGGGGCCCTCGATCGCTTCGTCGTCGACCGCGCTGCCTTCACCTTCCGGGATCGTCGCGTGGACGGGGCGGTGAGTAGTGCGCAGTTCCGTGGCGAGTTCGATCTCACGCGCCCCGAGACGCCGGTCTTCCGAGGCGTGACCGTCCGAGTCGATTCGCTCGATCTCCGCACCGTGCAGGCCATCGATGCCACGCTCCCGCGTCTCGCGGGGCAGGTGGTGGCGTCCGTCCGACTCTCCGCCGCGTGGCCCACGCTCCAGTTCCGCGACCTCGATCTCGTCCATCGCGATGGCGAGGCTACGCCGTCGCAGGTGGTCGGGGCTGGGCGTCTCTCCCTCGGCACCGTGCCGAGCATCGATGCGAGCCTCCTGGTGACACCGATCGCCCTCGGGACCCTCGCGCGCTCCTTCCCCGAGGTCACGCTACGGGATGACTACTCGGGCCCGATCCGACTCGTGGGTCGCGCCGACAGTCTCGCCATCACCACGCAGCTCGACGGGGCCTCGGGACGGCTCGATGCGGCGCTGATCCTCGATGTCCAGGCACCGCTCTATCGTGTCACCGCCCAGAGCACGGTCACCGACTTCCGACCGCGGCTCGCCTTCGCCGACACGACCCTTCCCGCCGGCGTCGTCTCGTTTCGCCTGACCACCGATCTCGGGGGCGATTCGCTTCCCGACCTCATGGGCGAGGCGGCCCTTGACCTCACCCGGTCGCAGATCGAGGGGGTCCGGATCTTCGGCGGACGCGCGCGCCTCCGCTTCGGCGACGGGGCGATGATGATCGACACGGTCGCTCTGGAAAGCACCGCGCTCGACCTCAGTGCCTCCGGCGCGCTCGGTCTCCACGCCCCGGTCCGTGACTCGGTCCTCGTACGGGCACGCATCGACTCCCTCGGCGGGCTTCGCCGATGGGTGACCAACGAGGCCAGCGATTCGATCGCCGGCCGCCTCCGCCTTGATGGCGTCGCCGAGGGATGGATCGGCGACTTCACGGTGCGCACCGCCCTCGATGGCGAGGGGCTCCTTCTCGCCGGAAGCACCGCGCGGCGCATCGATGGCCGCCTCACCGTCCTCGGCTTACCTCGTCGTCCGACCGGCACCCTCTCCTTCGGCGCCGATACGGTCGAAGCGGCCGGGCTCGGATTCTCTCGCACCTTCGCCCGCGCTGCGCTCGACAGCAGTGCGGTCACGCAGCTGGACCTGCAGATGACGGGCACGAGTGGGACACTCGCCCGCGCCCGGGGCCGCATCACCCCACAGGAGGGAGCCACCCACTTCGGGCTTGACTCCCTCGTGATCGCCACGGGACTGCAGCGATGGACGCTCACCTCCAGTGCACAGATCACCCAGCGTGCGGAGGGGCTCACCCTGGACCCGATCGTCGTGCGCGGCGGGAGCGGTGCGGAGCTCCGCGTGGAGGGAGCGTTCCCCCTCGTCGGGCCGATCGACCTGCGCGCCGTCGCGCGTCAGGTACCGGTGGCGGACCTCGCCGAACTCCTCCAGGTCACGGGGACGCAGGAGGGACTCGTCGACCTCGACGCTGAGCTGCGCGGGTCGCGGGCCACCCCGCGGCTCACGGCCCGCGCCTCCGTGCGGGAGGCCCTGATCAGGGGCGTGCGGATCGATTCGCTCGCCGCCACCGCGCAGGGCGGCGCCGACGGTATGCGGCTCACGGCCCGGCTCGGACGCCGGCCGGTCGCCGATCTGCGCGCCGAAGCCGATCTCCCGATCCGATTGCGGTTCGATGGCGGAGAGACGGGGATCGCGGAGGCGGCGCCGCTCATGGTCAGGGTGCGCAGTGACTCGGTGAGCTTGGGACTCTTCGACCTCTATACCGCGCCCCGAGCGACCGACCCCGGGACCTTCGCCCTCAACCTCGATGTCGGTGGGACCTGGGCCAAGCCTCAGGTGAATGGGGGACTCGTGGTGCGGAACGGCAATCTCCTCCTCACCCCCCTCGGTGATGTGACCTGGCGCGACGTGACGGCGGACATCGCCCTCGTCGGCGACAGCATCGCGATCCGCCGCGTGAGCGCCAACTCGCGCTCCGATGGGCGCAACGGCCGGGGCAGCATCGCCGGCTGGCTCACCTTCGGCGATCGTGAGAACCCACGCTTCGATATCTCGGTCCGCGCCAGCAACTTCCATGTCTACAACGTCCGCGGCGTCGCGGATGTGGATGTCTCGGACAGCCTCCGGCTCGCCGGCTCGCTTGCGGCAGGGACCCTCACGGGGGGCGTCACCGTCGAGCGCGCGCTCGTGACGATCCCCGAGGTCGCCACCAAGAACGTGGTCTCGCTCGAGGCCTTCGACCGCTTCGGTGCCGCCGACTCGAGTGTCGCCGCGCAGCGCCTCCTCCCCGCGCGATCCTCCTCCTTCATCGACAACCTGCAGATCCGGAACGTCCCGGTCCGCATGGGCCGCGACGTCCGTCTCTTCTCCAAGGACGAGGCCAACATCTTCCTCGGGGGTGCCGTCAACATCACGCGGAGTCGCGCCGAGCGTGGTCGGGCGAGTGCGGAGACGCAACTCGCACTGACCGGCGCCCTACAGACGGTGCGCGGCACCTACACCCTCAACCTCGGTCCCGTGAGCCGGAAGTTCGAGCTCGAGCGCGGAGAGGTGGAGTTCTTCGGCGAACCCGAGCTCAATCCCACGCTCGACATCTCCGCGATCCACACCATCCGGCAGTACAGCAAGCAGGGGTCGCAGCCCGACGTACGTATCCGGGTCCAGATCGGCGGTACGCTCCTGGAGCCCACCCTCGCGCTCACCACGCCGGACTCGGCGCGCGTCAAGAATGCCGATCTCATCAGCTATCTCGTCACCGGTGGTCCGAGCTTCGAGATCGGCGCCGAACCAACGGATTACACGTCGACCGCGGCCCGTGTGCTCATCGGGTCGCTCGGTGGCTTTTTGAGCGGCAAGGCGGCGGGGGGGCTCTGCGACGATGCGGTGCTCTCCACCTCGTCGGCGGACCAGAAGCAGAAGGGGCTCGCGAACGTCGGGTCGAGTGTGCTCGAGGGGATGCGCTTCAACTGCGCGAAGGCGATCAACGACAACACCTTCGTCCGTCTCGACGCCGGCCTCTGCCAGGTCGGGCAGTTCGTCTCCGGGGGCGGGATGGGGACGGCGGCCTCGCTCGCCAACTCCATCGGCGTGAAGCTCGACTACATCATCCGCCCGCAGCTGACCCTCTCGGCCGGTGTCGAACCTCCGACGAGCGCGGTCCTCTGCGCACAGAACGTGAGCGCCCGCGGGTTCGTCCCGACCCCGCAGCAGTGGGGTGTCGATCTCTTCTGGGCGTGGCGCTTCTGACCCGGGTATCGTTCGACGTCGGGTCTTATCGAGGGGGACACATGGACGGTGACCAGATGGTATGTCGGGCCTGTGGGCGGACGGAGCGCGCCTCGGAGGGATTCCCCTGCGAGCGGTGCGGGACCTTCATCGGTCAGCTCTGCAACCTCGCGGGGGTGAACGGGTGTGCGCGCTGCGTGGCGGAGTCCGGGGCAGGGCCGATGGGTGGGGTGCCGCGTGCCCCGAGTGCGTCGGGGACGCCATGAGTGACTCGCTGCGCCGCTTCGGCCTCGCGGTCGGACATGCCACCGATGCGGCCGGTGGCACGGGGTGCACGGTGATCCGTGGGATCGATGCGCCGCATCGCGCCGCCTGCGCGGTGATCGGGCGCGCGACGGGGTCGCGTGAGCTGGCGCTCCTTGAGCCCGGGCATCTCGTCGAGCGGGTCGATGCGATCCTCCTGAGTGGCGGTTCGGCCTATGGGCTCGATGCCACCGGCGGTGTGATGCGGTGGATGGAGCGCGCGGGGCGCGGCTTCCCAGTGGGGGGCGGGGTGGTGCCGATCGTCCCGGCGGCGGTCTGTTTCGACCTTGAGCCGATCGGTCGTTTCGATGCGCGCCCGACCGTCGAGATGGCGGAGGCGGCATGCGCGTCGGCGACGAGCGATGGGATCGCGGAGGGGTCGGTCGGGGTGGGCACCGGGCTCACCGTCGGGAAGGCGTTCGGGCCGGCGCAGGCGATGCGCGGCGGGTTCGCGCTCGCGGTGCGCGAGGGCGATGGATGTGCGGCGGCGGCGATGGTCGCGGTGAATGCCTACGGCGATGTGCGCGATGCGGCAGGGGCGATCATCGCGGGGGCACTCGGGAGCGATGGCGGATTCATCGATACCGCGCGGGTGATCGCCGCGGGGGAGCTCGCGGCACCGGGCATCTCGCGTGGTGTTGGGCTCGCGCCGAACACCACCTTGGCGGTCGTCGCGCTCGATGCTGCCTTCACGCGCCTCGAGCTGCAGGGGATCGCCCAGGCCGCGACCGCGGCCTATCACCGCTGCATCACCCCCGCGGGGACGCGGGTGGACGGGGACATCATCTTCGCCCTCGCGCCGATGGAGGGGCCCCGCGCGTCGGTGGCGCAGGGGGAGATGCTCGCCGTCGCCGCCCTCGAAGCCGCGATCGAGCGGGCGGTGCGATTGGCCCGAGGACGCGATGGTGTCCCCGGGCTCGCCGACTAGTTACGAGACCAGCGCGCCCATCGGTGGGAGGGTCGTCGATCCCCCACGCACATGCAACGGGAGTTCGGCGCAGAGCTCGCCATCGAGGATCACCCGCATCGCGTGTGTCCCGGCGACCTGCACCGGCAGGTCGATCGCCGCGATCACCGGGACGTCGAGTTCGACGGCGCCCGCCGGCGGAGGGCCCACTTCGAGCTCCCCTGACGACGACCAGAGCTCCTGCTCCCCCGGTCCCACCCAGCTGAACCCCAGCGTGTGCCGTCCGGCGTCCTCGGCGTGCGCCTTCAGGCGAACCACCATGGTGGCCCGAGGGTGGACGGCGGGGAGGGCGGCGACCTGGAGGGCATCGAACACCCCGAGGATGTTCAACTTCCC
>Ga0194116_10008509_pt1 | contig 10388 bp, 8 predicted proteins | sample TA2MahsurfametaG_4_FD_148617 | JGI IMG/M metagenome (GOLD analysis project Ga0194116, IMG submission 148617) | Freshwater microbial communities from Lake Tanganyika, Tanzania - TA2015008 Mahale S9 surface | ecosystem: Environmental > Aquatic > Freshwater > Lake | place: Tanzania: Lake Tanganyika... | reverse complement strand
GTTTGGAATTAATATGCGTTGTGCTGAGGAATTAATTGAGAGAAGCCATAGAGATTTGATATTTATGAATAGAATAGAAAAATATGTTAAAATTGATTGGTTTATACGAAATACAAATATTGAAGTATGTGTGAAATATAATAAAAAAGAACCTGGAAAACCAGGGATGCAGGGAAGTATTATTGGAGTAGATAAAAAAGATAATATTGAATGGTTGGATATAACTTTAAATATTCTTTTTTTAATTTTTTCAGATACATGTCTTAAAAAGATCAATTTTTTTTAAAGATTGATATTTATTTAGTTGAATTATAAAAATTTTTAAAAATATTAATATATTTTTAAATCAAAATATAACTAAAAAAATTATTTTAGTGATCCTCCTTTAGTTTCAGTTTCAAATATAACTGAATGTATTCATAAAAGATTGCAATATTTAGATAAAATAACTGATGGAATAAGTCAATCTAAAAATGCCAAAGGAAAGAAACTTGTAATATTTTGAATTTAATTACTTCATATTAAAATATTTTAAAATCTTTTTTTGAAATAAATAAGAAGAATATATCAAAGTCAAAAACTTACTAAATTTTTTTGTTTTTTTAATTTAAACTTCTTAATTTTTTTAATAATTTCAATCTAAAAAAAGTTTTTTTGAAATTTTATACTAGGAAAAAACAAATGGTCATATAGATACAATATTTGATTTTTTACGTTTTTGCAGTAATTTAAAAGAATTAAAAGAAGAAGTGGAGAGAGGAGATAAAAAATATAAAATATATCAAACTCTTATTGATTATATGGAGATTGTAAAGGAATATTTATTAAATAATGAATACTATAAAAAAATGAGTTATGAAGAGATAAATGAAACAGCTTTAGAAATAGAAAATTATATTACCCAAAGATTAAATATAATGTAAAATATTTTTTTAAATTTTTAAAAGACTTAATTTTGATCAAGATAATAATCACAAATATTAATATTATTGATTTAAAATAAAATAAAAAAATCATTTAATGTAAAAAATCAGAATTGATTAAAAATTATTCATTTATTAAAAAATTAAATCATCAGATGCTTTCCAACAAGAGAATTGGAACAAGATAAAATGTTTTTTCAGTTAACAAGGCGTCTCTCATGGGTTAAACCAAGCAATTTGGATATAGATCCAAAATTTGTGAATGAAGATTTATGGCAAAGTGCGATTGAATCACTGAAAAAGATGGATTTCGAAAAATCGCCTTATGATAAATTAAAATGTGTTTTAATTGCCCAAAAGATTTTATGTAATAGCATTTCATTTTCAAGTGGAAAGGAAGATTCTGCTGGAGCCGACGAAATTTTACCTATTTTTATTTATATTGTGATAAAATCACAACCTAAAAGATATATTTCAAATTTACAGTATGATTTTTGAATTTAATAATAAAATTTATATTTAAAAATTTATTTTTTTCAAAAACCTATGTAATTTATTAGCTTTATCAAAACCTTTATTCATCAAGGAAATAATTCAGGTAAGTATGGTTATACTTTAACTCAATTGGAATTTGTAGAGAGACATATTAATCAAATTAATCATGAGATGTTAAAAGTTTCTATGGAAGAGTTTGACAGAAATATTTCAAATTATTGTTAATTTTTAAGTTGTATAGTTCTAATTATATGTAAAAATTAAATTATGAAAACATTTAAGTTGTATCTCATTTTTGTTTGATTTTTGTGTAAATTTCAATTTAAAAAAATATAAATTTATATTAAAATGTATCACATGGAAATTTTTAATCTTACTAAACTAAAATAAAATTTTTCTTTGAATTTTTAATTATTAATATTCATTCACATTATTTGATGAAATTTTTGAATAAATTAAAAATTTTTACAAGAATAAGAAAAATTATAGGTCTGATTTCAGGAAAAATATCTTTTTTTTATTCATATTTTATTTCTTGGAGTCAATTTCTTTTTTAATTATGATTAAATAAACTTTTTTACAGAGAAATCATATTTTTCGATATTTTAATAAAAATATAAAATTAAAAAAATTATTCTTGCCTAATAGACAATAATTTTTTTTCATTTATTAAAGGCGGAATTATTTATTTTATCTTTTCTCTTCTATTTTGTTTATTTGATAGCCAATAAAATAAAAAAGCAGTTCCAATAAAAATCGATAATGTAAATAAATGGTTTTTCAGATTTGAATCAAGTTGTTTTTCTATCAAATTTATCTGTTGTTTTTCTGCATTAAAATTTTTAATGCAAAAATCCTTTTTTAAATTTCTTAACATAGCTTCAGTTAATTTGAAGCTAATATTGTTCAACGTTATATTTGAGTTCTTATAGTTTATTTTTCTATTCACTTCATTTTCGATAAAATTTACAATTTCATTCTTAAAACTATTAACTTTTTTATTCGAATTATATAAATCTGTAATATTCGGATTGTCAATTTCTTCTTTGATATAAGCATAAATAAAAATATTAAGAAATAATTCCTTTTTTTTATATTCTGAACTATATTCTTTTTTCTTTTTTTGATTGTAATAAATTTCAATTAATAAATTATAAGTATATAAAATAAGAGTTTTCGCTTTTTGCTCTAAAGGGGTATAGAAATCATTATTATCATTAAAATAAGAGTAGTTATTGAAGATTATTTTAACATTATTTTCATAATTATTATCATTTTTGAAAAAGCTTTTGAATTTTTCAAAGATTGAAAATTTCAAATTTTGTTTTTCTTTATTTTTAATATAAACTAAATAATCAAATGCATTTTTATAAACTTCTTTTAGAATATACACTAAATTCTCTAATACAGGAATTAAAGGATCATCATTTTGGTAAAATAATCCTATTATAAATTTTGTTAAATTTTTGTTGTCGATTATATCGTTAAGAGTGTAAATTACTGGAATTTTTCCATAAAATAAATTTATTTCATCTGAAAAATATTCAATTTTTTGATATTTTATTAAATGATATTTAAAAAGTAAATCAATTAAAATCTCTTCTGGAGAACAAAATTTAGTAGAGTCCAGCTTTTTATTAACAATAACAGTGAAGTAAGATTTTTTTTCGACATCTAATATTAATATTTGATTTTCATTTGTGATTGTGGTTGAGATATTAGTTTCTGATTTTTCCATTACTAGTTAATAATCTTTTTTTAAATTTTTTATTAAATTATTCATTAAAAAAACCTAACATTAAGTATTTAAATATTATAAATGAATATAATATTAAATCTATGATTTTATAATGAATATGATATTTTTAATTATAAATTAATATTCTTAAATTTTTAACTAAAAAATCTAAATGTCAACAATTTTTAAATCGGATAGATCATTAAAAAAGATGGAAAAATAAAAAAATGATTTTATTTTTTTTATGCTATACATCTTATTTACTTCATTTTTTTGTTAAAAGAACTTGGATATGTTTCAAATTATAAACTCAGTAAGTTTAAATATTAATCATCTGTCAAAATTTAATGTATTAAAGAAAAATTTTTAATATTTTCTGAAATGAATTTAATCACTTTCTTTTATTTTTTGGAGTATATATTTCAAAAATCAAAGTAATTCAAATTTTTCTCGTTTTGGATATTATAAATAAATTGAACAAATAAACTTGAGATTTTTGAGAGGTTCATAAAAATTGCAAATTCTTTCTGTTTTTTTAGAATTATAAAAAGACTCACTTTATTCAAAAAAATTTTTCTTAGTTATTTAAAAATAAATATTTGTAAATTGAACAATTTGAAAAAACTTGTTTTCCAGATTTAGGTAAATGGTTAATGTTAGATTAATGATGATGTTTAATATTATAATTTTTAAATATATTTTATTCATTAATTATTTTATTAGAGAAAAAACAAATATTATAAGAAAAGTTCTCATGGCTCAATGGAAGAGCGTCTGACTTCGGATCAGAAGGTTAGGGGTTCGAGTCCCTTTGGGAACGGCCTTTTTGTCATAGCTTTTGCTAATTTATTGTTATAAACAGAAAACTGCCGAGTTTTTACATGGAATAAGTGATCTGTAAAATCTTAATAAATTGAGATACTAAGCTCAATTTTTATATTAAAAAATTTTATTGTTATTTTAAAGAAAAGTAAATAATTTTATTTGAATTTGTTAATTCATGATTTTCAAAATTTAAAAAGCAAAAAATTTTTTTAAATATAAAGTAATCTAATATAATTTGTTATAAAACATATTATAATGTCTTAAAAAATTATTAAATTTTTTAGGTAATTTGTTAAATAAGAAATTTAAGAAATATAATTTAAAATAAACTTTGGATATGAAAAAGTAGTAGAAAAGTTTTATAAATATTTTACTTTAATAGATATAAACTTACTTATAAAAACCGAGCTTGTTATAAATAATAATAAACTTTTAAAATTCATCAAATTTAATTTTAAATTTCAATATAAATGAAAAATTTATAGATTTTATTCATATCAATCAAAATGTCATTATTTTGGAAATGTTTTAGATAATTTGATGTATAAATATTATTATTTGATCTAGATTATTAAAATTTTATGAATTCTATTGAAATTTAAAAATTTCATTTAATAAAATTACTTCTCATCTATTTTTATTAATTCCTTATAGATGTTATTTTAAAATAAAAATTATTTTAAATTATGGGAAATAAATATAAATTATACTAGAGACAAGATTTATATTGAATTTTTTAAATATTTGGAATTTTTTAACATTTGTCTTGCATAACTTATATATTAAAGGATAAATATAAAAATATTTTAAAAAACAAGATCAGCAATGGATTTTTTACAAAAAAAAAGGCATAGAATTGAATTTGAGAATTCTGGTAATACTGATAAAGAAACTAAAAAGATAAATATAGGTCTCCAAAAGTATTTAAACATTTGAAGCATAATAATTTTTATTTGTTAATATTAAATTTTTTTAAACTTTATATTAAAAGAAATTCATTGGTTAAAAATTCAATCAAAATCGAAGATGAAGAGTCCAATGTTAGTTTTGATGAAGAAGGGAGTTTCGCAAATTCTTCAGAAAGCAGCCAAGGTGTAATTGAATTAGAATGGGATCATGTTCCAGATAATAAAGTAGATAAAATTACTAAATATGATGACGATAAAATTGAGGCTGATGAAGATAAATTTGATGTAATAAATGAGAAAGACAACAAACCTTATTTATATTTCTCAAAGCTTGTTGATGATAATTTTTACAATTATATTATAGATCAGTCTCGGATTTTTGTCAAAGAAAAGATGGAAAAAAAATGCATATCAGAAGAAAGTGTAAAAAAAATACAAAATAGAATTACAGTTGATATGCTGAAAAAGACGATTTCTGTACAATTACTAATGGGAATAATAAAATTACCGAGGATTCGTTTCTATTGGTCAAGACTTCAGAGGTTTCAAAATTCAATATTTCCCAAAATCATGAGCTATAATGATTATAATCATATAAGTAAATATTTGCATTTCAATAATAATGCACATTGTACAAATTTACAAGATAAGCTTTTTAAAATCTCACCTGTAATTTCATATTTAAATAAAAAATGGAGTGAACATACTCCTCCAAATCATAAAGAGGAGTTCTGCATTGATGAAACGATGCTTGGCTTTAGAGGAAGACTTGGTATTAGACAATATGTACCTAGTAAGCCTGTAAAGTATGGAATTAAAATTTATGCTCTTGCTTCCTCAATGAATGGTTATATTAAGAGATGGATAGTTTATACTGGTAAAAAGTATAATGGTCATTCACCAGCAGAAGTAGTTCAAGAATTTTCAGATCATGTACCTGAAAAAGCACATTTTTATTTTGATGGTTTATTTTCAAATATAAATGTTTTTACTTTCCTTAACCAAAAAAATATATTTTATACTGCCAGTGTTAGGAAAAATCGAAAAGGATTTCCAAAAACTCCTAAAAAAAAAGATATAGAAAAGCATCAAACAATTTATTTCAAACATGAAAAAATGACATATGTTCAATTTCGAGATAATAAAATTATGGGAGTTGTTAGTAATTTCTATGGGCCTACGAACATAACTGTTTTATCAAAGAAAAATGAACTTATAGACAGACCTTTGATGATTTACAAATATAATCAAGCCGCAAGAGGAGTTGATAAAAATAACCAAATTTCTTCTTTTTATTTTTCAAACAGAAGGACAATTAAATGGTATAAAAAATTATTTTACTACTCAATTGAGGTATCAATTTCAAATGCATATGTAATGTATCTCGCTGATAAAAATAAAAAGATGAATTTATTGGACTTTCATTTAGCTGTTGTTGATGGACTTTCCGGTGTAAAGATGATTGAAGAAGAACATACAAAACCTCCACAACACAGATTACATGGAAAACATTTTCTAAGGAAATTACCAAACAATCTTCAACGTGATTGCAAGGTTTGTTCAAATAGAAGTATTAAAAGAATAACAACAAATTTTCAATGTGAAGTTTGCAGAAAAAGTATGTGTCCTACAACATGTTTTAAAAAATATCATACTCTAATGAACTATAAAGAAAATAATACATCGACTAATGAAAAATCTCTTCCAGGACTTGATTTAAAGGAGAATCTTGCTGGACTTGATTTAAAGGAGAATCTTCCATCACTTGATTTAAAGGAGAATCTTCCATCACTTGATTTAAAGGAGAATCTTCCATTACTTGATTTAAATGAGAATATTCCAGAACTTGGTTTAAAGGAGAATATTCCAGGACTTGATTTAAAGGAGAATATTCCAGGACTTGATTTAAAGGAGAATCTTCCAGAAATTGATTTAAATGAAAATCTTCATGAAATTGATTTAAATGAGAATCTTCCAGATATTGATTTAAATGAGCAAATTATAAGCTATTCATCTTGCCTCAATGGGTTAACTGATTATTGGGGATTGGGGATTGGGGATTGGGGATTGGGGATTGGGGATTGGGCGCAATCCCCAATCCCCAATCCCCAATCCCCAATCCCCGAAAAATTTATATTTTTAAATATATTTTTTATTTTTTTAATCTAAATATAATCAATTTATTTTAAATTTTAATTAAAAAAAAATAATTAAAAAAAAAATTTTTAAAAATTTATAAAATAAACATAAATGGAAAAAGAAAAAGAAATCACTGAAAAAGACTTTCTTAATAATAATCATTTAATAGATGTAGACACTATTCTTGAACGATGGCTTAAGTTACAAAAAGTAATTAAAGAGGAAATAACAATAAATGAAATAAGTATAATGTCTTAGTAATTCTAAATTAATAAAAACAAGAAAAAAAATTTATTTTATTTACCGAATTGGCTTATTACAAAATCATCTAGCATATCTAAATGTTTACTTAATCATATTTTAAGAATCATTAATAAAAATCAATAATAATTTTAGTTAATAAACAGCAAATTGACAATCTCGAAATTTTCAAAAAAAGCTATTATGATTTCTATTTCAATCACTTGAAAGCACAAGAAATTCAAGCTAATATAAATATAACAAACTTTAATCGCAAGAAAACTTATGAACTTTCTAATCAAGCTGAAAAATTACTTTCAGAAGGTTTCAATCCAATCCATAAAATTTTCTTTATACTGAGAAGAAGTTTTTCTTATCAATTAAAATTGATAGAATTAGCGGAAGAAAAAAATGATGAATATATTTTAGAAACCTTAGCTGACTTGTTTTCAAATAGATTCTATGAAAATATTTTGATACAAAATCCTGAGAATGAGGAATTTATAATATTATTATTTTACCTACTTAAACAAGAGATTGATTCGATGGACAACGCAAGCTTATCTTCTTTTCTTGAAGAAGAAACTAAATTTATTGGAAAATTACTCAAATTTTACATTAGCAGATCTGAATTTAAAAGCTTTCTTCGAATGACTTTTAACGAGTTTATAATGAAAATACAAAATCAGCACCCCAATATAGAAATTGATACAAAAACTATTTATAATTATTTAAAAACAAAATATAATACACTTCAACAGAATAATCAGAATATAAATAATATTAATTCTTCAGTAATTGGCAAAACTCCTGTAAAAGATAAAGAATCCAATAACAATGTATATTCAAAAAATTTAGCTACAAATCTTAATGATAGAATCATGATAAGTAATAATTCCTCTCAAACCAAAATTACGAATGTATATGATAATAATTTTATTGATTCAGAAAGTTTAGGAAAAGCGATAAAAAGAAGTTCACTTTTGGTATATGTAAAATATTTTTTGAAATTAGAATATTATAAATTTCCTAAGATCTTAAAAAATAAATTTATTTTATTTCTTAAATTTTTTATAAATTAGAGAAAAAATTGTGAAATGTATGATTCAAAGTCTTATTTTTCTTTCCAAAATGATGGTTCTCCTTTTAATATATACTCAGAATCTCCTTCTAAATACGAGAGTTTAAATAGTGTTTTTCTACCAAGAAGTTCAACATTATCTGTTTCCTACGAAGGCGATTCTTATAAAAATAATGATTTTTATTCTTTATTTGAGATAGAATCAATTGATAATCTCAAAAATAATTTTGATGATGAAGAATTTAATATAAACTATACAATAGAACTTACAAGACAAGAGTTAGAATTAAGGCTCAAAAAGGAAACAGATAATGATATGAGATTATTTTGTAATTATTTTTTATGATTTTTAATCAAAATCAAATGATAATTTACTAGGAACATAATAACAATTTACAATAATAATCATTGTTTAAAATTTTAAAGATGAAATGCAAATTAACAGAATGAATAACGATGATGATGTTTATACAAATAAAAAATTGTAATATTTTTTTAGTGAACCCAATTTAATTAGGCTTTTATATATTGTTTTTCTATTTTAAATAAATTTTTAATTTTAGTCTACAAAATTTTCAAAAGAAAGAATACAGTAGAGAAGCTTTTAATCGTTATAAAACATATTTCAATTTAATTAAAGATCTCATGGATGACATTTTAATAAAATTTATAAGAAATGTTTCAATAATTCCTTATACAATAAGATGCATATGTAGAATCATATATTTCTTAATTGATCATAAAGTAAATTAAAAATTTTCAAAAAAGAAAGTTAAACCCTAATTCAATTTTTATCTTTAATAAAGTGATAATTTTTTAAGAGATAATTATTTTCTAAAACAATTTAGTTTCCATCAATCAATATCTTTGAAAAAAATTCCTTTATTGGGGAATTTTTCTTTTCCAAATGGATAATCCCCCTTATTACAAAACCAGATGAAAGTGGTATTACTCTAAATACTTTACTTGCATCAAATACCAAAAACTGTATGAAAATAATATCTAATATCTTCAAAAAAATTTATAAAGGAATTTTCTTTGACTCCTCTACAGAGACAGATTATACATTATTCAATCATTATATTATTGAAATTATCCCAGAAATGAAAAATTTTTTCAAAATTTTAATCGATGTCACTTTACCTAAGCAAATTGAAGACTTATTACTGACTTGCATTTCTAGAACTGAAGATTCAGAAGAATTTGAGTTAATACCTCAACAGCCTATAAACTACAATTTTTTTGCAGAAAATCCTGAAGAATTAATCAAAATGGAATGTATATGCTTTACAATACAAGATATTCTAACTATATGGCATCTATTTATTGAAGATAAACTATTTTTCAAACAAGACAATATTTTTTACAAAAGTCTTGAGAAACTTTATTATCAAGAAAATTCATTGAAAGATCTTTATCAAAAAGATCCAAATATTAAATATTTTTTAGTCTTCGATACACAAAATAACCCTGATAAAATAAAATACTTAAAAAAAGATCAGCTTTCTTTAACTTTTACAGATGACATTAAAAACAATGAATTTATCTTGCAACGAGTAAAATTCTGCATCAAAATTGTTTTACGTGGATTAAATTTAATTAATAAGAAAGTCTATTCTTTATTATTTGACGCAGAAACCAACTTAAAATTTTTGGAGATTATCAATAAAATTATTCAAATTGAAGAGGAGTTGTGTCAAAATTACTTTTCTAATAAAATTCCTCCTACCTGGTATTCACTATATATGAAAAATAATATAAGAAATATTCCTTTTGAATATCAAGAAAATAATTTTAACAAATTATATGAAGAAATTTTAATAGAAGCAACACAGAAAATAGTGTTTTTAAAAGAGAAAAGTAATATAGTCATAACCCAGTTTGGAATTAATATGCGTTGTGCTGAGGAATTAATTGAGAGAAGCCATAGAGATTTGATATTTATGAATAGAATAGAAAAATATGTTAAAATTGATTGGTTTATACGAAATACAAATATTGAAGTGTGTGTGAAATATAATAAAAAAGAACCTGGAAAA
>Ga0194116_10008508_pt1 | contig 10389 bp, 10 predicted proteins | sample TA2MahsurfametaG_4_FD_148617 | JGI IMG/M metagenome (GOLD analysis project Ga0194116, IMG submission 148617) | Freshwater microbial communities from Lake Tanganyika, Tanzania - TA2015008 Mahale S9 surface | ecosystem: Environmental > Aquatic > Freshwater > Lake | place: Tanzania: Lake... | reverse complement strand
TAAAATTTCAGAGGCTGATAAAAAGTCAATTGAACAGGACATCTCTGATCTTAAGGAAGCGGTCAAATCAGATAATACTGAAGATATTAAAAATAAAACTCAAAAGTTAATGACATCTTCTATGAAGTTAGGGGAGGCAATCTACAAAGAACAACAACAGGCAGGACCACAAAAAGATGCTACTCCAAACAACAATGACAAAAAAGATGTTGTTGATGCAGAATTTGAAGAAGTAAAAGACGATAACAAAAAAAGCGCTTAATCAGATATTTTTGGTTACGCCTAGGTAAATCATTATGTCAAAAAAAGACTATTATGACACTCTTGGCGTTACTAAGAACTCAAGTCCAGAAGAGATAAAAAAAGCATACAGAAATCTTGCAATGAAATATCACCCTGATCGTAATCAGGGAGATAAAAAGGCCGAGACAAAGTTCAAGGAGGCATCTGAAGCCTACCAAGTTTTATCTGATCCAAAGAAAAAGTCACAATATGATCAATTTGGTCATTCAGCTTTTGATCAATCGCAAGGAGGTGGTGGCTTTGATTTTGGAGGTTTTGATTCTGGAGCTTTCTCAGACATCTTTGATGATTTCTTCGGTGATTTTATGGGAAGCTCTCGAGGTAGGTCAAAAAAAAGTAGATCCAATCGAGGTTCAGACTTAAAAATTAATTTAGATATAAGTCTTGAAGAAGCGTATTTTGGAAAAAAACAGACAATAAATTTATCAGCTTCTGACAAGTGCAATAAATGTAATGGAAGTGGTGCAGAGTCTGGTTCAAAGCCTGTAAATTGTTCTTCATGCGGAGGCTACGGCACAATAAGAGCAAGGCAAGGTTTTTTTTCTATTCAACAAACTTGTCCTGACTGTAGTGGTGAGGGTAAAGTAATTTCAAGTCCTTGTAGAGACTGCAGAGGATCTGGAATTGTTAAAAACAAAAAAAGTCTTGCAATTCAAATTCCAAAAGGAATTGAAGATGGAACTCAAATGAGACTTGCTGGAAAAGGTGAGGCTGGATACAGAGGCGGATCAAACGGTGATCTTTATGTTTTTATATCAGTACAAAAACACAAAATATTTCAGCGATCTGAAGATAACCTTTATTTCAAATTTCCAATTTCCATGGTAGATGCGGCACTTGGAACTGAAGTTGAGGTACCAACCATTGATGGAGGAAAATCTATTGTAAAAATTCCAGAAGGAACGCAGTCTGGACGCCAATTTCGACTTAAAGGCAAGGGCATGCCTGTTCTTAAAACCTCAAACTTTGGCGATCTTTATATAGAAACAGAGGTGCTAATTCCTGAAAGTCTTAATAAAGAACAAAAACAGTTACTTGAAAAATTCCGTTCAATCAAGAATAATGATGAAAATTCAGAGATCAAGAACTTCTTCAACAAAGCTAAAAAATTCTGGGAAAAAATAGATCAATGAAACAATTAAGAATTACAGTTGTAGGGGCTCTTGGACGAATGGGAAGAATTTTGTGCAAAAGAATTCATAGTAATCCAAAATTAAAACTGCAAAGTATCACAGATAAAAATATATTTAAAATTTTTAATTTAAAAACACAAAAAAACTCACTTCAGGCCTTTATAAATACTGATGTTATAATAGATTTTTCACGACCTAAATCTTCAATAGAAATTTTAAATTTTGCAAATAAATTAAAAAAAAAGGTTATCATTGGTACTACCGGTTTCTCAAAAAAAGAAGAAAATAAAATTAAAAACTACTCAAAAACAATTGCTATATTTAAATCGAGTAACATGAGTTTAGGAGTAAATCTCCTTGAATATTTAATAAAAATTTTGTCAAAAAAAATACCAAATAGTTATCAAATCGGAATATCAGATGATCATCATAAGGCTAAAATAGATTATCCGTCAGGTACCGCTCTTATGTTAGCTAACGCAATCGCAAAAGGAACAGGAAAAAACCTTAAAAAAATAAAAGGTAAAATTTTTTTTAATAAAAAAGGAAATCTTGAAAAGAACAAAATTAATTTCTTTATTACTAGAAAAGGAAAAACTATAGGAAAACATTCGGTAGTTTACAGCAATAAAATTGAGAATATTGAATTAAAACACGTTGCTTTTTCAAGAGAACTTTTTGCTGATGGAGCATTAAATGCTGCACAATGGATTCGAAAAAAAAAGAAAGGACTATTTAATATGCAGGATATGTTTAGTCTTATTAGTTAAGCTCATTTATAATTTTTTCTTTAATGCTACTTAATAAATTCCAAGCTTTAAAACTTATTCAGAGACTAGATAAATCCATTCAAAATCCTCAAACTTCACTCCAATATAGAAACAGATTCACACTTCTAATTTCTGTCCTTCTTTCTGCCCAGTGTACAGATACGAATGTTAATAATGTCACAAAAAATATTTATAGAAAATATTATGCACCAAAACATTTTGTGAAACTTGGGATACCAAAAATTAAAAAAATGATTAAAAGTATTGGTCTTTTTAACACAAAATCAAAAAATTTATATAATCTCTCAAAAATTTTAATTGAAAAATTTCAAAGCAAAGTTCCAAATAATTTTAACGATTTAATTAACCTTCCAGGTGTTGGTAGAAAAACTGCAAATGTTGTTTTAAATACCGCTTTTAATAAACCAACCATTGCAGTAGATACACACGTATTTAGAGTGAGTAACAGGACTGGTTTAACTAAGGGAAAAAATCCAGATCAAGTAGAGGAACAACTTTTAAAAATTTTACCGAACAAATATAAAAAAAAGGCACATCACCTTATTCTTTTACATGGAAGGTATGTTTGTAAATCGAGAAATCCACTTTGCGTGAAATGTGTTATTAATAAAATTTGTTTATACAGAAACAAAAATGACTAAAAAAATTCTTGGCATAGGTAATGCTATTGTTGATATTTTTGTAAAGGTAAATGATAGTTTTTTATCGAAGAGTGGTCTTATCAAAGGTTCTATGAAACTAATTGAAATAGATGAATTTCAATACTTAAAGAATTCAATTAAAATCGAAAGAATTGAAGCAGGTGGTTCAGTTGCAAATACTATTGCAGGGATTGCTTATTTAAGGGGTTTTCCATCTTTTATCGGTAAAATTAGTACTGACGAATTTGGAAAAATTTATAGGAAAAGTCTCGAAAAAATAAACGTCGAATTCCTTTATGAAGAAAAATACGAAAATTTAGGAACTGGAGCCTCTATTATCTTTATTACACCAGACTCTGAAAGAACAATGTGTACGTATCTGGGTATTTCATCACATCTTTCAAATAGAGATATCAACGAAAATTTTATTAAAAATTTCGAAATTATTTTATTGGAAGGTTACCTTTGGGATAAAGGTAAAAATGAAGAGATGTTTAAATTTGCAATTAAGTTAGCTAAAAAAAAAAAAATTAAAATTGCGATGAGTTTATCTGACATATTTTGTGTTGAAAGACATAGGGATGATTTTTTGAAATTACTAATAGATGATTTAAATATTCTTATTGGAAATGAAAATGAAATAAATTCATTATGTCAAAAAAATAATTTACAAGAAAGTATAAATGTACTTAAGAAAATAAATAAACTTATTGTTATAACAAGGGGTGAACACGGAAGTCTAGCAATTCAAAATAATCAAATTACAGACTGCAAAAGTGTAAAAGTTAAAAAAGTTTTAGATTTAACAGGTGCAGGCGATTTATTTGCTTCTGGTTTTTTAAAAGAATATTTGGATAAATCTGATATAAAAAAATGTTTGCAAGTAGGCTCAGAAGTTGCTTCAAAAATTATTCAAAAAATTGGAGCAAGATTTAATTAGCTATTTAAATAATAAAGCGAGTTTTCTTCAATTATAAAATCTGCATCTTTAAAATATTTATTAATTTTTTTTCTTAGACGATAAAGATGTGTTTCAAAAGCATGAGTATCTAGATTGGAGCTGTGTTTCCAAACACTTTTTAATAAAAAGGATTTGTTGAGACCGTTGCTTTTATAAAGTGCTAAAATTAACTCTAGCTCTTTTTCGGTAAGTCTAACCTTAATTTTCCGCTTAGAAATAGATCGCTCGTTAGAATCAATTTTATAATCTTTAATAATAATTTTTGATTTTTTAAAAAAATTGTATTTAGTAACTAGAATATTTATAATCTCTTTAAACGATTTAATGTCAATTGGTATTTTCAATGTCACATGAAAAGGAAGTATATTTAAATTTTTTTTTTTTATGAAATCTTTTTCTTTAAATATAAGAATAATAGGTTCATTTTTTAATAAATAATTTTTTACATCTTTAATAATTAGGTTCTCTGGAAATAATACTTTAAGTAATACTTTCTTATCATCTATATTTAATTCAGCATCAGGATCTAAAAGATTATTAAATTCAAGTTCATTTAAAATATTTGAAAAAGGTGTTGATCCTAAAACACTCAAATAGATATTATTCATAATGAGATTATAATATACAAAAAATGATTATTATAAACAAATCTGGATTCTTAAATTATCAGAACTTAAGATTTAGATGTGCATTAGGAAAAGCAGGTATTAAAAAAAAAAGAATAGAGGGAGATAACATTACCCCTAAAGGAACTTTTAAAATAAGTAAAATTTATTATAGAAAAGATCGAATAAAAAAACTTACCTCTAAAATTAAACTTATACAAATTAAAAAAAATATGGGGTGGTGCGATGACTCAAAAAGCAAAAATTACAATCAACTAATAAATCTACCGAGTAAATTTTCGTGTGAAAGATTATATAGAAAAGATAATATTTACGATTTAATTCTTGTCTTAAATTATAATATGGATCCAATTGTCAAAAATGCAGGAAGCGCAATCTTTATACATATAGCAAGAAGAAATTTTAAAAAAACAAAGGGGTGTATTGCTATAAAAAAAACGCACCTTATACAACTTGTAAAAAAAATTAAGAAAAGTACGCTTGTTTACATAAATTAATATTAACTAAAGATTTTACTTCCGATTCTGACAAAAGTTGAGCCATGTTTAATAGCGCATTCATAATCGTTACTCATTCCCATGCTTAGTTGGCTTAGATTGTTTGATTTTGCAATTTCAAATAAACTTTTAAAATAATCATTGGGATCGTCTACCATAGGAGGAATACACATAAGACCAATGATATTTAATTTTAAATCATTAATACAATATTTTATAAATTCATTTGCTTTATCAATGGATATGCCATTTTTTTGTGACTCATTGGCCATATTAATTTGTACAAAATATTTAATTTTTTTAGTAGAATTTTTTTCGAGATTCTGAAAAATTGTAGCTAATTTCTCGTTATCTAAAGTATGAATGTAATGAAATATATCAAAAGCATCTTTTGCTTTATTCGACTGTAACTTCCCTATTAAATGAAGCCGTATTTGGGGATTGATTGTAATTAATTTTTTCCACTTTAATAAGGACTCTTGGACCTTATTTTCTCCAAAATGAAAATGATCTTTTTCAATAAGCTGTTTTACCGTATCAAGATTTTGGTTTTTAGTAACTACAATCAAAGTTGTTTTCTTCGATAATGATTGTATGGTATTTAAAATGTTATTATAATTTACAATTATAGACATTCAGATTATTGTATTTAATAAAAACTTCTCTAACAATTTGCACTTTGTATATTGCAAATAAAAAAATCAAATAAGATTAAGTTATTTAATTAATTTATTATTACTGTTGTACTTGATTAATTTTAAGCTAACTACACTAAAACCTATTTTTAATGAAAACTGCCAAAGATTGTATCTAAATTTTTTTTTACCGTTGCAGACTATTTAAAGGATTCTGTATAAATATATTTAAATTAATGTCCTATCTAATTAACATCTAACGCCTAAAAGCAAAAAGCCCATCTGCAAATTTTTGCAGATGGGCTTTAAATATTTATCTATTCTAATTTAAAAAGCTACGTTAGCATGAACCATCGCTGCTTTTCCTGTACCAAGTGCTAAGTTCATATCTTTACCTCTTGCAACATGAGTATTAAGAGAGATTGGTCCTAAAGCGTAACCAATATTAATGCCAGTTAACACTTCAGTAAATCCTGGTCTAGTATTCTGCTTTGTTCGACCTTGAAGAACCGCTACTGTTAAATCTTTGTTAACAGCATAGCCTAAACCAAAAGTTCGAGTCTCTTTTACAACTGTTGTTGCAACACCTCCAGTTTGTGTTTCAGCATAGTCACCTGCAACAGAAATCTGTCCTAAGTTGTATCTTGCGCCAACTCTCATTCCTGTTGTTTTGTCGGTGAAAATTGAATTACCTGTGTTCGCAAATCCGTAATATGCAAGAACATCTAGGCCTTTAACACCTAAATCACCTCTTAACGTAAATTCAGTTTGCGATTCACCAGTGTCGGCACCAGCATTCACAGCACCGTCAACATCGTTGGTACCTCTGTTACCACCATTGTTGAGTGATTGGGATGCATTTCTGTTAGGGGCATGATAAACAGAACCTCTTAATATTCCAAAGTTCTGAATTATACCAACTCCATATGCTTGATATGCAGAACCTGGGTTTCCAATTAAAGCTGGTGCTGCACCGTTCACACCTGACATTACTTCATCAACGGTGACTAATCCTCCACCAATGTTTGTGATCAATGTGTGTGGGTTTTGAATGTGGTCAGCACCAACGTGGAATGTTGTTTTACCAGAGATAATATTTAAATAAATGTTTTCTCCGTGTGCTGATGCTAATGTATCATTCGTTGTACCGAACGCGTAACCTGCACCACCTTGGTTGCCATCAAACTCAAGTGAGAAACCAGCTGCATAATCTGCACCGATTGGTAGTTTTCCGGTGTTTCTAAAGTTGATTTGAGACTCTTTGGTAAATGATCTAAAGCTTTCTATTTTGCCTGTTGCACCACCAGATGTCGTAGACGAAGCCTTATAACCTAGTGCTAAGTTTCCAGTAATTGCAGTTTGAGCTGAACTTGCTACAATTGATGATAACATAGCTACACCTGTTAAAGCGCTTGTAACTAGAAGTTTTTTCATTTTATTTACTTTGTTAGTTAATTTATAACTATATAGTATGTAATTAAGTTTATTTTAGATAATTTTATTAGTAGAATTACTTAAATAAAAAAAAATTGTTGCAATTTTACAACACAATAATGTTATAAAAAAGTCTCGAAATTATGAAGATTACAAAAATCAGCATAGTAATTCTTGCTTTATTGGCTACATCCTGTGCGAAAACAGACCCGGTTACAGGAGAAAAGATTATTATTGAACCAGACCCTGCAAAAAAAGCAAGAGAATTTGCGGATAAGGGAGGAGGAATTTTCGGAAATGTCAATAAAAGTGGTTCTGGTGGGACAACGTATGAATTTGCAACCTCAAATATTCTTTGGAGAGCTACTCTTAAGTCCTTGGATTTTATTCCCCTTACTAATGCAGATTATTCTGGAGGAGTTATTATTACTGACTGGTATTCAGATAAAAACTCAAAAGAACAAATAAAAATTCAAATAAGATTTTTATCAAACGAGGTAAAATCGAGCTCATTAGAAGTTAAGAGTTTCAAAAGATTATGTGAAATTAATGGTCAATGCACAAATATGATCATTGGAGAAAACTTCAACACAGAAATAAGAGACTCCATTATGAATACAGCTAGAATTATGAAAATAGAAGAACAAAAATCAAAAAAATAATTCATTTGTGGAAAAGTATAGTCCAGGCCTTATTGAAAAAAAATGGCAAAAATTCTTCGAAAAAAAAAAAATCTTTAAATCAACAAATAAGAAGGGTTTAAAAAAATTTTATTGCCTTGAAATGTTTCCATATCCCTCTGGAAATATTCATATGGGGCATGTTAGAAATTATACGCTTGGTGATGTAGTTGCAAATTATAAAAGAATGCAAGGATATAACGTTCTTCATCCAATGGGTTGGGATGCTTTTGGACTTCCAGCTGAAAATGCAGCTTTAGAAAATAAATTACATCCTAGTGTTTGGACAGAAAAAAATATATCCACAATGAAAAGGCAACTGCAAAGTCTAGGTCTCTCAATTGACTGGGATAAAGAAATATCAACCTGCTCTAAGACTTATATAAAGCATCAACAAAAAATTTTTTCTTTTTTTTACAAGAATGGGTTAGCTTATAAAAAGGAAAGCTACGTTAACTGGGATCCTTTAGATAAAACTGTACTTGCTAATGAACAGGTTATTGACGGAAAAGGTTGGAGATCAGGAGCTGTGGTTGAAAGAAAAAAACTTAGCCAATGGTTTTTAAAAATAAGCAAATATTCTGACACATTACTAAAATCCCTAGACAATCTTAGTGGATGGCCAGAAAAAGTCAAAACAATGCAACGAAATTGGATTGGAAAATCGATTGGGTGTGAAATTAATTTTAAAACTGACAATAAAAATTATTCTGAAATTTTAGTATATACTACTCGTCCTGACACAATATTTGGTGCAACGTTCATTGGTATATCTACAGATCATCCATTTACAAAATCTATCGATTCAAGTTCTGAATATAAAAACTTTATTAGAGATAATAACAATCAAAACATAACAGAGGCATCAATAGCACAAAGAGAAAAGTTAGGTTTCAAAACTACATATAGTGCATTTCATCCGTTTTTAAATAAAAAACTTCCTATATATGTTGTCAATTTCGTACTAATGGACTTTGGTACTGGAGCAGTTTTTGGATGTCCTGCTCACGACCAAAGAGATTTTGAATTTGCTAAAAAATATAATTTAGAAATAATTAAAGTTGTTGCAAGTAAAAATGAAAAGGCCTCAGTTTTGAAAGAAGCGTATACTGGAGATGGAGAAATAATTAACTCAGATTTTTTAAATGGATCTAGCTCTAATGAAGCAAAAATTAAAGTTACACAAATTTTAGAAAAGAAAAATTTAGGAAAAAAAAAAATAAATTTTAGGCTAAAGGACTGGGGAATATCAAGACAACGATATTGGGGATGTCCTATTCCAATTTTATACAGGGAAGACGGTGAGGTTATTTTAGTTCCTGAGAAAGATCTTCCAATTGAGCTACCGAAAGACATAGATTTTTCAAAAACTGGTAATCCACTTCAAAACCACCCTACTTGGAAATTTACAAAATGCCCTGAAACTGGAATGTCTGCAATAAGAGAAACTGATACATTTGATACTTTCGTGGACTCATCATGGTATTTTTTAAGATTTTGTAGTCCAAACGATCAAAATAACCCTTTTCAAATTGATGATGTCGATTATTGGATGCCGGTAGATCAATACACAGGAGGTGTTGAACATGCCATTTTACATCTTTTATACTCAAGATTTTTTACTTTAGCTTTAAAAGAAAATTTCCAATTTAAATTTCAAGAACCATTTGAAAATCTATTTACTCAAGGAATGGTTTGTCACCCAACTTTTAAGACAAATAAAGGAGAATGGATTTTACCTTCAGAAATAAAAAAGAAAAACAATAAATTTTTTTTATTTAATGACGAAGAGGTAATTAAAGGTGAAAGTCAAGCAATGTCTAAATCAAAAAAGAATGTCATAAATCCTGATGAAGTTATAAAGATTTATGGTGCCGATGCTATTCGTTGGTTTATTTTATCTGACAGTCCTCCAGATAGGGATATTCAATGGAGTGATGAGGGTATAAGTGGTGCGTTTAAATATATTCAAAAAATTTGGAGAACTAATTTTGATGTAATAAATTATAAAAACCAAGATGTATTAGAACTGAAAATATTAAAAGATTTTAACAAATTAATCTTTGAAATTACCAATCTAATAGAAAAACTCCAAATAAATGTTGCTATTGCAAAACTTTATAGCTTTTTAAATTTATTAAACGAAAGTATTCAAGCTAAAAAAATTAATAGTGAAAAATTAAAAGATATTTTTATTAAGTATTTAATTATTATTTCAGCTTTCATCCCACATATAGCCCATGAATGCTATTATATATTAACGGGCAAACAAGACTTGCATAATCAGATGTGGCCAAAATTTGATAATCAACTTCTGCAGGATAATAAAAAATTTTTAGTCGTAATACAAATTAATGGAAAAAAACGTGCATTAATCGAAGTAGACGCAAATGATAGCGAGGATAATATATTAAATAAATCCCTAAAAATAAAAAATATAGAAAAAATTCTTTCATCTAAAATAATTAAGAATAGAGTTTATGTTAAAAATAAAATCTTAAATATTGTTACTTCATGAAAAAAAAATTTCTAAATATTCTATTTTTTTTACTAATACTTAGTTGTGGATTTTCTCCTGTAAATATTAAAAACCAAAAACCCATTGCGTTTACTAAGATTGAAATAACTGGAGAAAAAGAAGTAGTGTTTGATCTTGAAAGAAAATTAAAATTACAAATTAATGAAAAA
>Ga0194116_10008504_pt1 | contig 10392 bp, 14 predicted proteins | sample TA2MahsurfametaG_4_FD_148617 | JGI IMG/M metagenome (GOLD analysis project Ga0194116, IMG submission 148617) | Freshwater microbial communities from Lake Tanganyika, Tanzania - TA2015008 Mahale S9 surface | ecosystem: Environmental > Aquatic > Freshwater > Lake | place: Tanzania: Lake... | reverse complement strand
CCCCAATCCCCATTGATTAAAAATCACTTTTTTGCGCTGATATAGTTTTTAAATCTTAAAGGAATTTTAATTTTGAATATATTTATAATGTATTTTAATTGGATCTTCTAATTATTCAAATTATTTTTTTTGTAAATAATCTCATTAATCAAATATGATTAAATTCCAATCAAATTCAATTTTTTTAAAATTAGCCAACATTCAAAGATTTTAATTAAATTTTAATGTCCGGCGGGAATATAAAGTACACTCCAATAAAAGATATTATTAAAAATGATGCTAAAGACAGTGACTATAACTTTTATGGATTAATCTATGACGCCTCTTTACCACTAAAAGAAGAAAATTCAGATAATTTTATGTGTTCTCTAAAGCTAATTGACAGAGAAGTAAATTGGATTTCACATAGAAATAGTCTTGATAAAGATATATTGAATTTAATAATAAAATCATCATCTCAAGAAAATTTACCTTTTATACATTGCGTAGGCGATATAATAAGAGTTCAAAGGGCTGTTTATGTAAATATTTTATTAATATTATACTTCTTACGTAAAATTTTCAAATGTTTGATTATATATTTTCTTATTAGAAGCCCAAATTTTTGAATTAAATTTAAAAATTTTTTCTCAAACACTTAAACCCAATCTTAATATGTTTATTTTAATAAGTCATTTTAGATGCAAATTAAATACTTTGAATATAAAAATTAATAAACTTAGAGAAATAAAAGAAATGCTAAGAAGATTATTTACATTAACATTAGTCAATATAGCATATATAAAACCAATTGGTTAATATTTGCAGGAGCTTCTGATATAAATTCAAAAGATGAATCTCCTATCGCATGTTCTTCTCCTAATTATACTTTTGATGAATTTGATAAAAAATTTTTGATTGAATATAGAATGTGGCTCAGGAGATATTTAAGAGAGAGAGACAGTTTGATATTTAGTAGAGAAACCAAATTATTATATAGAAATCAAGATCCAAGTGATTATGATGTCTTTATAATGGTTTTGGACAAAAAAGAAATGTCAGATAGAATTTTATACTTTGTTCAAGATGAAACTGATAGCTGTGAATTACATGCATTAAGTTATTTTAACTTTCTCGAACCGAATGATATTATAAGAGTTAGAAATCTTCGTGCAATAGATGGAAATAGGTATTTTACCATTTAAACTTTTGAATTAAATATATATCTTGATTTAAATAATCTAAAATAATTCTTACTTTCGGTTAACTGAAGCAAAAAAAAAAATACATGTTTCAATAATTAATCGTTTTTTAAAATAAATATATAGAAGACATTTGGTGATGAATAAATATTCTAACATTCTCAAAATCCCGAGAATCACTCATCATTCTGAAGAATTAATCAAAAAAATTGAAAGAAAGATCATTGATCATAAGAATGTGAATGAAAGCATTATAAATGAAATCAAAAGAGACGACATTGAATGCTGTTATATAGAATTTCCGAAGAAAATAATAATTGAACCAGATTTTAAAAGGATAAATTATGAAAAATTTGTCAGCAAAGATTCTAAAAATGAAAATCAAAGTATAATTAATTTATAAATTTATTCTATTTTTAACAAGATCAAGAAAATCAACATCTAAATATGGACATTGAAGTAAACGAAGAATCGAAAAATCACATTAATAATGATTTTGAGCAGGTAGAAACTAAAGAAAAGACAAATGAAGATAATATAATCATATTAAAAGAAGAAAAGGATACTAATTTTTTTGTTCAAAAAAATGTGAATGAAATTGATAAAGATGACAAGTATCTTTTATTGGTGTTAAATATTATCGATTATTATCCCAAAAATATCCTAGACTTTTGCATGATTTATTGTCCTGAATGCAATGAAAGGTGCAAATTTTTCTTTTTATTAATTAAATTAAACAAAATTATGATTTATTTAAAAGGTAAAAAAAGAAATTAATTAAAGATTCAAAATTTAAATTGATTATTTTTAGTTATTCATCAAAAGATATTTTTACTGTCAATAATCAAGAATCAAATTATTACATAAAAGAGTCAGAAATTCATGAAGAGAAATACTATTGTAAATTTAATTGTAATAAGAATAAAACAGAATGTAATCCTTATTATAATTTCATGTTAATTTGCAAAGAAAACCCTTATTCAAATACTTTTTTAAAAATACATATTTCGAGTTTTGATTATGAAGGAGTAAAATAACTTTTATATTGTAAATAATAAATCATTAATAAGATAAAATTTAAATAACAATAAACTTAATTTAGAGTGATTTTTTGAATATTCCAATAAGAAATTTTTCATCTAATCAAGATGCTTGTTCAAAATTAAAGGAAATTTTGAATAAAATCATTAATCCTCAATACTATATTAAAGCACTTGTAGAAGTAAATCACAACGACAATAATTTTATTTTGAGATTAGTTGGGAATTATAAACACAACTAAAATTTACTCTATACAAATAGGAAACAATCTTAAGTTTTTATATTTATGTATAAATAATTTAAAAACCTTTTAATAAAATTAATTAAATTGTTTCTATTTAGAATTTATCAGTTTCCATTACCAATCTCAAAAAATTATTAATATTTAAATCTCTTCATCTTCCATATCTTTTAAATATTTTGAAAAAAATTTTCCTATTTTATCAATTATATGTCGAGGTCGAATACTATTATGACCTCCATCACAAACATTTAATGACTTCTCTCCTCCATAGTCTTCAAATAATTTTAATGAATGATCCAAGCTAATTAATTCATCATTCATAGCATGGATAAAAAATCCTGGTGTTGTGGTGGTTGAGCAAAATTTATTGGGTTCTAATTTATATATGTCGAAATTATGAGTTTTTTGTATTGTACTACGTAAGAATGCAAGAGCTCCGCTAATTACGAAGTTTGGTAATTTAACTTGTTTTTTGCAAAGCTCATTAGCGAGTTTTGTAAATTCACAAAATGGAGAATCGTAACAAGATGCGAAAATCCTTTCATCAGAGTAATTATACATCATTGCTGTTGCTGCACCCATGCTTCTCCCTTATTTTAAATAAATAAATTCTAAAATACAAATCAAGTTTAAATAAATATCAAAAGTGATACAAATATATATTTAATATTTGTCTTTTTATATAATGTTGGAATCATTAGAATTATAACGATTAAAATATACCCCATATTCCTATTCTCGATACTCCAGGTAATTTTTCTACAAAATCAACTATAATTCTTAAATCATCTTTCTCATGCCAGCCTAAAGAAATATATTCTCCTTCACTCATTCCACAACCTGCGAAATCAAAAACAAAAATATTTATATTTCTTTTCATTAATTCAGGCGCAGCTCTTAATCCTTCTAATCTTGAACTGCTATTTCCATGTAAATAGATTACCACCGGCATATCATCTGAAGGCTATTAATATAATATAAAAATTTTGTTTTATACTAAATAAACAAACAGATTTATAGAATCATCTATTAAGAAATATAAATAATCAACATAAACTTCAAAGAAGTAAAAAGAATAAAATTGTTATTGTAGTTAAAAATATTAATTGATCAACAAATTCAATACTCTCGAGTCATCATCAGGCTCAATAAAAGAAGCTTTTATTATGTGCCCATCTTTATTCAATAAATTATAATCTTTTCTAATATAAGTTAATTCTCTAAAAGTGAAAATATTGTCTCCCAAATGGTCTTCTGTATATTGATCTCTCGGAGGCCTAATTATTGATTTCCATAAAGTGGTATAGCTTATGTCAATTTTATCATCATACATTTTATTTACAAAATATATTTGTTTCTTAAAATAAATATTTTTATTATCTGAAATACAAAACAATAAGTTAATTTGACTGTAATCAGTTAGATTAATAAAATTTACAGAACTCTATATATATTATAAATAACTCCATGAAGGATATGAAATGAAAAAATATAAAAATAGTGGATAGTTTAATATTCTAAATTATTTTTATAAAAAACTAATTTAATTAAAGTCTCAAAAATAATAAAAATATGTTTGTATTTAAATTTTGGAAAAATAATATCAAAGATTTTTTATTTCTTATCAATATAAACAAATCTTTTAAACGTTTTATTAAAAGATTGTTTAAATGATATTTAAGATCTTTTCAATTATTATCATCAATTTTCAACTTATTTTCAGTTTATTTCACGTTTTTTTTCTCCTATAAATCAATAATTTTTTCAAACTAAAACTTAAAATTAAAATTATTTTGTAAAAAGGACAAAAGACAATTTAAGCAAATAAATATTATCATAATAATTTTATGACTTAATTGATTTGTAATTCTATACATAAATTATTTATAAACTCATTTCTATGCATTAAAAATATTAAATTAAAAAAATGCTATTAATCTTGATCAAGTTTCTGATTTGGAATATCGTACTGCTTTCTCTCCTTTTCTTATTAATGAAATTTATTCAATACAGACTTAAAAACCTTCATATATCTAAATATGGTAGAAATTTAAAAGTCCTTACTTTTATTCACCCTAACTGTTATGATTTCGGTGGTGGTGAAAAAGTTTTGTGGATGATCATACATGCATTAACGAGCCTAAAAAAACAAAATACATCTTATAAAATAAATATATTATCAGCACCTAAATTAAATAAAAAAGCCTCTGGTGTTACTCTTAACGAATTATCTTTTAATGAAGAGCTACTTGCAAAGCTAAATGAGAGGTTTTCAATTAACATTTCCAAAAGATGTGAGGCCATAAAAGAAATAGAAATGATAGAATTCAAAACTGCAAAATACCTTTCGCCTTTCCCATTTTTAACCATGATTTTACAAATAATTTTCCAAATGATTTTCGCATTTGAGATTTGCAGCAGAGTTCATTCTGATGCAATGATTGATACTACTGGTCTACCTTTTACATATTCAATTTTAGGGTTTTTAGGAAAATATAATTTAAGCGCTTATGTTCATTATCCTTTCATTTCAGCTGATATGATTTCTGATATAAAAAACGGAAAAGATGGAGTTCATAGCCGAAGCTTATTATCAAAATTTAAGTTTTACAGAAACATCAAACTTTTTTATTATTCGCTAATTTTAAAATTTTATCAATTTAATGCTGGATTTTTAAAATTTATGTTCACAAATTCCACTTGGACTTATACTCATATGAAATCGATAGTACCACAAATCCCTAATGAAATCTTGTATCCTCCTTGTTCAGTAAAAATTTATCAGAATGATTTTAACAATTATACTATTGGAAGAAAAGAAAACATTATAGTGTCATTTGCTCAATTTAGACCTGAGAAAAATCATAAATTACAAATAGATATATTCAGACGAGTAAGAGAGCAGCTCCCAAATCTTAATGTGAAATTATGTCTCATGGGAGGTGTCAGAAATGATGATGATAAAACTCTATATAATGGATTAAAAAATTATGTTTATCATTTAGGATTAAACGAATATGTTGAGTTTTTAAGCAATTTACCATCAGTCGAAGTTAAAAAAAAATTTCAAATTGCAAAAATTGGAATCCATACAATGAAAGATGAGCATTTTGGGATTTCCGTGATTGAGATGATGGCTGCTGGGTTGATTACAATCGCTCATAATTCTGCTGGACCAAAAAAAGATATTATTGGAAGCTCTCCTTTTCAAGTTGGATTATTATGTGAAGGTATTTTCTCTAAAAATTTTTAAGAAAATTTCAAAAATCATAAAAAAATGCTACATTTTTTGATTTAAATATATTCAAACAAAATTTTCTTTTTCAATAAACCGAAATATTTGATTTAAATAAAAACTTTAGATGAAAGAGACTACGTTGAACAGATTGTTACTGCCTTAAAAAACTATGATAAAGTTTCTTCAATTATTCAAGAAAATTCAAGTAAATGGGTTGAAAAGTTCAGTGACGAGCATTTCAAATATAAATTTGTAGAGTTGTGCTTGGAACAAAAAATTTTAAATTAAATAAATTTGTAAAATCAATGAAAATATTTTATAGATTATTTATGTAAAAATTCAAAATTTTTATAATTATTTTGAAAGATATATTAAAAATAAATACAATAGTTTTAATTAATATTGTAATTAAGAAATTTGATTTATATATAAAGTAATTAATTGAATGTATAAAAATATAATTTATTCGATTGCTCTGTTTTTTATAATTTTGTTATTGATAATAAGAAAAAGGAAGTATATAATATTTATTCAGATTTAGTTTATTCATTCAAAATAATAGCTTAATAAAAAGAAAAATTTTCAACCACTTAATATTTTTATATTCGAATGATGAGTTTGAGAATCAATATCAAAAACGAATTTGCTTAAATTTTAATAATTCATTCCAATTCTAAAGAAAATGAAAAATTGAGTAGAAATCAGAAAATTAGTAATTTTATATTTCTGATGACTAAATAACTTATGAATAACATATTGATGTTACTTTAAGAAGTCTACTAATTATTTTAAAAATATCATTAAAAATATTGTAACTTACTGATTTCTTATTTTTATTTTGGTCTTAGGTATTTTTTTTCAATAATTCTATTAAATCATTTGAAGAGTAAAATTTCAAATATCAAATTAACAATAATCTCAATAGATTATCAATCAATTCTTTGGTTGATATTGATTATTTTATGAAAAATTGGGCAAAGAAATTGAGTAAATGAAAAAAAAAATTTACTTGTATTTTTATTTCGAAAATTTAAAAATATTTTATTTCTAATGTAAGAATAACTTTTAGTAATTAAAAAATTTTAAATTTTCAATCGTAAATTTTGTTAATTAATAAACATAGGAATCTTTTGTAATACAAAATAAATGAAATTTTCTTTAGTTAAATAATCATAATTAATCTATTTATGGATATTTATATATATAAATATATAAGACTAAATATTTAAAATGATAAATTAAATTAAAATTTATTTTTCAAAGAATTTAATTGTGAAATCTTTCAAATAATTGAAATAATTTGAAATTTTTCAATTATTTTAAAGAAAGCACATGATTTAATGGATCTCTGTTGTAAATAGTAAAGCAATAGCTAAATAAAAACCTTAACAATACCATTTTGCCAATCTGTCTTACAATCATAATTCGAATAATATTTATTTAATTTAGGCATTAATACAGGCTTATTACCAACAGAATGATTTCCAACACCTGTAATTATACTAAGGCAAAATCTCCTTGATTCATCAAGGGTTCCATCCATTTTCTTTTTTTTTATATCTCCAATTTTTTTACTAATTAAAATCTTTGCTTCTTCAAAATTAAGTCCATGGACATCAATGAAATTTTCTCGTTTATTTATCATATTAAGAATACCATGGTGTTCATTATTTCTTAAGAAAATTTCAAGTTTTTTATTTTTAAGAAGATAATTTATATCTTCTTTGTATCTCTTTGCTTTTGCCATAATTACCTTATTAATAAATATTTTTCACTTAAAAGATTTTGTATTATAAAAACTTAATATTCAATTCGATTTGAGAAGATTTTGAATAAACAAAAACAGACAAGTTTTAAGAATTTTTTGAATAAAGATAATGTTTTATATTTAAAAAATTTAATTAATGATTTTTTACTTTTGCATCTTGATGCCTTCCTGACCGCCATGCTAATTGTGCTTGATATATCAGCTTTCTTCTTAACTCTTGATATTCACTGAGACTAAATTTTCCATTATTTTCAAATTTCCAATTTTTCGGATTTTCATTAATAATTTTATAGAGATTATTGGTAAACGAATTTTCATTTGAACCAGAGTTCGAAGAAGTTGATAGGTATTTTTTTGATCCATTTGAGTTATTAAAAGAGTCTGGATTTCTTTGATTTATATTGTGAAATTGAGCGTTTTGAGTTGCTTTAAATTTATTAGCTTTACTGGAATTTTCAGCTGCTTGAAATATTTTTGAAAGTTTGCTTTTATTGCTTATTATTGGTGATTCACCTGATAATGAAAGGAAATGATTCAAACTTGTTGAATAATCCATATATTGGTAATAAACCCATTTAATTTCCATTTCTTCTAATAAAGGTAATGCATTTGATAATCTTATTAAATCTTCTCTAATTGCTTTTGTTTCAATACTTGATATCGGTTTATCTAAGAAATATTCTTCTTCTAGTTAAGTAAAATTATGTAATATAAATATATAAATTTAATTTAATCTATATTTATCATTTTATAATTAGAGTAAAATCTACTGCAATTGTAAAATAAATAAATATACCCTCTTTTTCAGCTTTATTACAATTTAGTTCATTATTAGGAATTAGATCTATGAGATTTAAGGTTTTATTGTTTATTTTAATTTGATTCGAGTTACCATTTACATTTTTTTTTATTTGTTGCTCAATTTGCAATTGCAGATTATGTTCTTTAAAAGCTTCATAATCAGCATTTTCCTCAAAATAGAAATTTTTAAAAATGTCTAAATTTAAATCCTCACTGATATCATTATTTTCAAGCTTATTCAGCTCACCTGGAGTTGTTTCATTATTAACATCAAGTAGCGAAATAACCAATCCATCAATGTCAAAATCAAATTCACAGATTTTTTCCATAATTTCAGTGCTTGTTAAATTAGGGAAAAATTCAGATAAGACTTTAATATAATACTCTAGCAAAAGCTCTTCGAAATAATATATATTAAATTCCCCAGGGAAATTATTATGTTCTACTGAATTAAAATTTGAATTACCATTTATAATTAAATTATTTGTAAGGTTTTCTATAAGTATATTCTCATCAAAAACTGATTGATACTGATCTGATCCTTTTTTTTGAATTGAAAAATAATTTGAAATTATTTGTTCTGTGTTTAAGTTTTTAGAAGAATTGCTTTGGGCAACTTCAAAATGATTTATTGACGAATTTTTATTATTGATTGGTACTTTATTATTATCAATAATATTAGTTGTTTGATAATTGTAATTTTTTTTTTCATTTTTTTTATTAATTGAATTAAAATCGCTTACTTTTTCTTTTTCTATGAAATTTTTATTTTTATAAGGTCTATTATTTTTATTATATTGATTTTTGCCTTTTTTATTAATTTTATCCTCATCACTGGATATAAAATTATCTTCAAATTTAAATGCTAATAAATCATTTAAAGGTTTTATTGAAATATTCTGTGTATTGTTTGACTCCTCACATAAACATTGTTTATACATTTCATTTTGATTTTGATTTTTAGGCTTAGAATTATAATTATTAATTAAATCTGAAATATCGTATGCTCGACTTTTACCTTTTTTATTCAGCTTTATTACTTGATTTGAATTATTTGAGTTATTTTTTGTACTTTCTTCTAAGTTGAAGGATCCATTATCTAAAAAAAGATATTTTTATATTTTTCTAAAAAGGCATGGTTTTTAAGTAAATTTTTAAATAAAATCTCAGAAAAAATATCAAAATGCGGGTTTTTAATCTTTAAATTTACTGAGATTTTTTATTAATTTTTCTTAAAAATTAATAATTTATTCTGTTTTTGTTAAAAACAGTAATAAATACCCAGAATTAGATTCCCAGAAAAATTTGAGTTGCTCCCAGAAATTTGCCTTGAAAGATCATTTGAAAATTCTGATTTTTCATTTTTACTTTTTTCAGTTTTGGAGCTAAATTTATCAGTTTCATCAGTGAAATTAGTTTCGGGTTCTTTTAAATTGTTGTTTAAATTGGAGTATTTATCCTTAAAATCATCAGTTGAATTTGCTTTATTATTATATTCAATTTGGTTTTCGTTTATACTAATTTTATTATTAGCTTCTTTAGGGAATATTATTTCCAAATGTTTTTTAGTTGAAATATAGCTTCTGGCATTTTTCTCATATATATCTTCAATTATATCTTCAGGAGCATGAGGAAATTCTTTTTCCAATCTCTCAAGCACTGTTTCATAAAGTTTTTCTGGTTCTATAATATAGTTTATATCTGAAAGTTTATTTTTAACTTCAATCGGATTTCCAAGAATAATTGGCTTTTTCTTCTGAATTTTTTTTGGCATTATTTTAATATTTTTTTATAATTTTTTAATTATAAACTATGTATTATAGAAAAAATAATTTTCATAAGAATTAATTTTTAAACTTAAAAATAAATTTAAGAATTTATAAGTTTTATAAGAAAAAGAAAATAAATAAATAAATTAAAATGAAATCTTAAACTTATAGTATTATTTCCTTATATGATAAAAATCTAAATTATTTATTTTTATTAGATATTTTCTTTTTTTAATTTTATTTAACTATAATAAAGATTTTTATCAAATTATGTTGGGGATTGGGGATTGGGGATTGGGGATTGGGGATTGGGGATTGGGCCCAATCCCCAATCCCCTATCCCCAATCCC
>Ga0194116_10008502_pt1 | contig 10393 bp, 9 predicted proteins | sample TA2MahsurfametaG_4_FD_148617 | JGI IMG/M metagenome (GOLD analysis project Ga0194116, IMG submission 148617) | Freshwater microbial communities from Lake Tanganyika, Tanzania - TA2015008 Mahale S9 surface | ecosystem: Environmental > Aquatic > Freshwater > Lake | place: Tanzania: Lake Tanganyika... | reverse complement strand
TTTACTAACAAATGAAAAATATTTTTATAGAAATTGAATTAATTTTTATTTATCAAACTAAAATTAATTAAAAATATTTAAAATCCAATTATTTACAAATTCTAATTGATTATTTGAAAGTAATAAATTTAAAATTAATAAATTATAATTTCAATCTAAATTTTATAGGAATGATTTCATAACAAGCTATATAATAAATTATTTCTTTAATTAAAATGAATTTCTTTAATGGAAAAAATGAATATAGTCCGAATAAAAAATTAATAAAACAAATACCAACATTAAAATCTAGTCAGCAAAGTATTTTAAATGAAATCAAAAACAGCGATTACAATATAAGGATAGTAGAATCTCCTAGTCAAGATAAAACTTCTTTCAAATTTAATTCAGAAATAGGCTCTAACACTTTTTATAAACAAACAAACAAAGATGAAGAAGGAAAATTTGATATTGGAGAAATTAAAAAAACCGATATTTCATCAGAAGAATTTTTTATGAGGCGCAGCCAAATGAATTATATTAGGAAAAACCTATCTCCAGTTAAAGGAGTTTTATCGAACAATGCGAATTTAATTAATAATAATATTCTAAATAATTCAATGAAAAGAATATTCTCAGCAAAAGTTAATAATTTTGCAAATTTAATTAAGTCAGATTTAATTCTTATATGCAATCTTATTCAAAAAAATTCAAATATTATCAATTTTTATAAGCATCAATTTCAAAGTGAAGTGGACTCTACGAAAAGTAACAACAAATTAAATAAAACGAATTTTTTGAATACAAGCAATAATTCAATTGCTAGTAAATTAAGTTTACAGAATATTTTAATCCAAAAAAGATGTTTGGAGATTGATAATGAAACCAAAGAAAATTTTTCTGAAATAATCGAAAAATTAACAGATAACTCAAAAAATACTGATTTATTAATGAATCATTACAAATGCTTAGTAAAAGAAGAACTTATTCATAAAATGGCTCTTGAAAATTATCTTAATCAATTTCTAATTAAGAAAATAGATGATTTGTTTTTTCTCACAAATTTAAAAAATTTAAATGAGAATAATGAATTCTGCAATATATATACAGAATCACATTCTAAAATACAAAATATAAATAACTTTTTGGAACTCTTAAAAAAACTTATACTTAATAAAATTAATGATAAATCAACAATCCCATTGATGACAGAGACAAGTATAAAATCCAGTAATGAAGACTATTCGATTACTCAAAAATACAATAATAATAAAATTGGATATAATAACATTAATAATTATACAATAAGCGGAGAATCTTATAATTATTGTATTTATAATTGCGAAAATTGTATAAAAAGGCAAAGAGATCCAGATTTTTATGAAAAAAATGGTAAGATATATTAATAATTTTTTAATTATAATGTAACTTATTTTTAATATTTTAAAAATACAATTAAAACTCAAAGTTCTTCTTACATCTAATAGCATAAAATCTATTCCTGAAGAAAATGAATTAAATGAAACTATGAGCAATTCTAAAAATGCATATTCGAAAAGGAATTCAAAAAATGTTTCAATAAAGGTGAAAAAAAAAGCCTCTGACCAAGAAGAAAGATCAAATGGCCTAATTAAATTTGATTTAATAAAAATGCAATCTTCCTCAGAATATCAGGATGAAGAATTACTTCAAAATAACAATTTAGGTAATAATGAATTGAATGAAGAATATGACTCAAATAAAATATTAGAAATGAAAACATTTGCTGAATTTAAAAATTATGAAACTGAGAATGCTATTTTAAATCATATTAAAAAATTACATGATAATATGAATGAAAAAATTTTTAAAATTTTTTTCGATTATTTTATATCAAAATATCCAGAAGAACAAGAAAATAGCGCAATAAATTCTAACTTAAGTAAGAACATTCAGAGAAATAAAACCAAATTAAGAAGTATGCTTTTAAAAAAAAATGATGATGGAATAATGTCTTATTTATTTGTAAGAGAAGAATTTGAAAAAATAATAAAGGAAAAAGAGGACCTTAATAATAATTTATCGAAAAACAATTCTGAATTGGAAGAGCAGATTCGAAAATTTCGCTTAAATTCAGACGAATTAGAATCTCAAATAAAAGAATTGAAGAATCAATTGTTCAAAAAAGAGGCTGAATTGAAATTTGATTATATAAAAAATTTAGAAGTAGAAAGTATAATTTAATAGAAAATATTTTCTTTTCAATTTTCGAATTTTTTAAAAATAAATATAAGATTTAAATTTCGAATAAAATAGATAAAAGACATTTAACTTTTGTTTCGAATAAATTGGAGAAAAAATATAAAAATATTGAAAGCGAAAATGTTAAATTAAGCATGGAAATAGATATTTTGCAAACAAAATTAAAATCTTCTGCAAAGGAAAAAGAAGATTATAAATTTAAGTTGGATTTTTTCACAAATTCTGAAGAGAGGCGAAAAAAAAAAAAAAAACTTAATGAATCTTTTGAAGATATTTTGATAGAACAATTTGATAATATGAAAAAGGCTTACGATGAAGAATTAGAAAAAACAAGAAAAGAAATATCACATTTGAAAAATGATTATAAAAAGATTATTTCTAAAAATGAAATTGAAATTGATGAGCTAAAAAATAGAAACTTATTATTATATAAACAAATCGAAGATATAAAAGTTAAACTCAATTTTAATTGAGAAATTAGTTAATTAATTATAATATAGATTAATATAAATAGAGTTCTAAAATTCATTCAAAAGTTACAGTTTTTCACACTTCTTGTTTACAAATACTTTAAAAAAATATTGGAAATAAAATAGGATATGAATAGAAAAGTAAATTTATTAATCATATTGTAATTTTTTTTCTTTTATATTTTATTTAAAAATGTGATTTTATTAAAATATTTTCTTAAATATTTAAAATATCATTTGACTTTATCCAGGATTTTTAATTAGTTAATATTTTAATTAATTTATTTCTTTGCATCTCTTTTATATTCCGGATTATCTTTAACAATAACTATATCTTCAAGAACATCTGATAAAGTAATGAATTCTTCATTTGAAAGCTCACATCTATCTCCACTTGATAACAAGACAGGTGCATTATGAGTCTGGAATCCTGTAATAGTTCTTGGATTACCTGATTGTCCTACAATATCAACAGCTGTTCCAACCATTACTTGAACAGTTTTAGGTTCCAATTTTTCATCAACCTAAATTTTGAAAATATTACTTTTCAAAAATTTATAAATTTAAGAAAAAAAAAAGAAGAATCTTTACGAGCATAGTCATTCTCGGCCTCATTGCTAAACATAAGGAATAAAGTAAAAATTGATACTTTCCACAAATCAAAGATTCTGCTTCAGTGAAAGACAAAAGAGAAATAAGCAATCCTGCTAAAGCAACATTATTCATTAAGAAATTATTTGAATAAACGGGATTAAGACTCATTAGACCTTTTCCCATGTGTAATAAACCTTGAGAAATTCTCAAAATCATTAAAGGATTCGAATCTTGGGAATGATATGCAGCTAATTGCCTCATTTGTCCAGCAATTCTTGAATTGTTGGTTCCTGCACAAATTACACCTAATGAAAATAAAGCATTTAATTGAACATCTTTATTAGTATCATAGCAGAATTTTATGATTGAGTCAGTTATATTAACTTTCGGATTAGATAAACTATAATTTTATAAAATTCTATTATTTTATTTTGAAAAAATTTATAAAATAAATTATACTTTAATAAACTAGTAGCTAAGGATACTGATTTTTTAATGTTTACATCACCATATTGCAAAAAATGATTAAAAGCTCTTAATGCCATCTCTGATCCAATATCTTCACCCAAAGCAATCATACTGATAGCTATTACAGCTATACTTTGAACTTTAGGATGGACTTCATCCTTCCCCTTAGCTATTAAATGTTGCATTTCTTGTACTTTTGTAACATTTCCACTTCCAGCATATGCACAGGCAGTTAACAATGTTTTAATATACATTCTTAATTCAACTGGGAACTCATTGAATGAAAATGTTTCAATCATCAAATCAGATTCTTTTTGTGTTCCGAACATAGTCAATCCTATTCCAAGAATATAAATAACTAAGAATGGATTATCAATTAATTTTTGATTTCCTGATTCATTTGTGGTATAGAGGATCTAGAATAAAATAAAAATTTTTTATTTTTAATAAGAAATTGATTTAATTTCATTTATTTTTACAGTAACAAGATTTCCAATAACACTTTCATCTAAAGATCCAAGATAATTTAATCCATAAGCTAAAGAAACAAAAGAGGCTACTTCGAATCCGAATGAGAAATCTTCTAAAATAGGAAGTAAAGCATCTCCTAAATCTTTGTTTTGTGTTCCTGCATAAGCTAAACCAAGACCGAATAATGCAGATATTTTAACAGTAATGCTTTTATAAATGAAAAAATGAAAAAATATTAATAAAAATAATATTTCTTAAAATTAATTTTATAAATTAAAAAATTTCTAATGGAAATTTTTTTTTACTTATTATCGTTTAACTGATTAGATAAAATAGCATAGGCAAGATTATTTTCATCTCTTACTCCTGATGATATAATACCTAAACCAATATTATGACCAGCTCTTTTATTTGGATCCATTTCATTTGCACTCATATATTTTTCCAATTCATTTGGTCCACATTCAATATCCCACATATTTATTAAGCCCAAACCTGCAAGTAAGCTCAATACTCCTTCTTCCTTATTTCTACTGAACCAATCGCTGTCTTTCTTGCTTAATAAACATTCTGTTCCAAAACCAGCATTAATAAAACTGCTAGCTATAGAGGCTGCCATGTTCATTTTATACGAATCTAATTTTGCATCTGAACTTTTTGTTTCTTCTAAATGTGATTTGAATACTGATTCTGGATGCTTGGGTTCAATAACATCTAATTCTTTAGCTAATCTCTTAAAATAGTCAGATAATTTTAAATTCGAAATAATAGTTTGAAATTCATTATTTGAATAAATTTCATTATCTTCAATCCATATTCTTTGCTTCGCAAGCATGAAAGCCATTTGTGATTGGATTAATTGATCATTACAACCAAAGAATGTTTGTTTTATAAGAATAGGATTATTTAGTTTAATTGCAACTCTCAGAGCATTGGGATATTCTTTAAATTTTGTATAAATATTAAATGCAATTTCCAGAATTCCTTTACTTTCATCTGAATCAGCAGCGTAAAAACTAGAGGATAATAAATATAAACATATTCTTTTATAATTATTTTGATTAACTAAATCCATAATCATATCTAGTTTTTCTACTTCCAAAAGTAAGTCTATTGCTTCAGACTCCGAATGGCTGTTAATTAGATAAGGAACAATAATATTAACCAATTCATATAAATCTTCATATGCTTGTTCATTCTCAATTCTGTTTAAAAACTCAACACCAATATTTCCTGAAAGAGATTTTATAAATTCAACACCCCAATCACATAAATTTTTTCTATTTCCTTTTAAAACCCAACTCAATACAGTATCAGTAGTGTTTGAAACCACCATCACTAAAACAGCTAATAAATCTGATAAATTATTTTTGAATTCACTAGTACTAGCATTTGCATAATTAATATTGTAAAATTCTTTTAATGAATCATAATGCAATCTTAAAAATTTCAATGGTTTTGGTATCGAAGTCATAGATGATGTACTATTTACAACTTGGCTTTTTATTAAATTAAAAGCATTCATTTGAATCTCAGGATCTCTATCGAAAAGCCCTTGAACCATATCATCTATATTTTTTTTTAATTCTTTGTCTTCTTCTGACTAAAAAATTTTATAAGATAAAGTTAATTATTTTTAAATAAAAAGTGAATTTACAAAACATTTCTTTATTAACAAATTTATAGGTTAAATTTTAAAAGAAGGTAAGAAAAAATCTTATAAGCTTAAAAAATAAGGATTTTCGAAGTTTATTTATAATAAAATAAATAATATTAGAATATTATTTTAAAAGTTTTAGGAAAAATAATACCAATTCATTTTTATCTTTTTTATTGTTGTTTTTTTGTTCATTTTTCTTCTGTTCTTCTTTGGTTTGCTTTTTATTTGTTTCTTCCATTATTGTTAATTTTTAAAAGAATTAATAAATTCATTAAAAATTTTCATTAAACATTTATAATATTTAAAGAAATGCTTTAGAGAATATGATTAATTTGAATATATGAAATCAAATGTAAAACATCAAAATTTTTTAAAATTTAAATCAATATTTATATTTCTTATAAATTTTGACAATCATAAAAATAATTTTCTTTCCTTTACAACATATATGATATAAACAAAACAAACAATTATTTAAAAATTTATACTTATGTCAGAAAAATCTTTAAGATTATATAGGCAAAGGTATTAAAAATTTTTATTTAACTTTAGTAAATACAATAAAATCAAACTGAAGATCTATTTATTCAATAATTGTCAAGATAATTGAGTGATTATTTTATTTAGAGAAAATTTTAAATTAATTTATTCGATAAAATTATAAAAACTTCTTTTTTATAATTTTAATTCTTGATTGATAATTTTATAAAAATTTTCAAGTAAAAATTATCTTTAATTAGCTATTATTACCTAACTTTTACTACTTAATTAATATATATAAAAAATAACATAAATTGAATAATAATCATTATATTAAATTTTTTATTGAAATAAATAAATTAAATATTTAAAAGGAGCAAAATAAAATTTAGTCTTGCTTTTATAAAATTATGTCTTCAAGTTCATCTAATACATTTTTGTAATTTTCTTTTTTGTTTGGGAAACTTGTTTTTGTTTTATTTTCATTATCTTCAATTTCTTTTTGTTGTTTAAGAATATTTATATTTTTTTTTCGCTGTGAATTAATATTATTATTATCAAGAATATCTATTGATTCTTGTTCTTTAAATAAATTATCAAAAGCTTTTTTCTTTTCCTCTTTTATAGGATTTACAGGAGGATTAGAAACAACATTTAATTTCTCTTCTTCATCTAAATTAATTATTTCATCATCATCATCTGAAAACATATTTTGAAGAATATTTTTCTTTTCTTTTCCGATCATATTATCTCTCTTCTGTTCTAAATTAAATAATTTAGTCTCAGATACTCTATTTTTTTTGGTCTCATTTTTAATATTTAATTGTTTATCCGAATTATTATTTTTACTATTAATAGGATTAATTATTTCTAATTCTTCAATATCATCATTATTTACATTTGTATTATTAGAAGTTTTTTTAGATAAAAAATTGGGAATATTTCCTTTTAATTCATCATTTAATAAATTATTCTCAATTTGCTTTTCAGCTGTAATTTTTTTTGAACTTTCAGATTGGTCTATATTACTATTAAATTGATTATTAGAATTGGATGTTTCATTTTGCTTATTTAATATATTATTAAAATTTTTTCTTCTTGAATTATTAGCATTTAATATATTATTGTTTTGGTTTTCATCTTTTATAATATTTGTTCCACTTGTTGAAAGATTATTATTATTTTCAATTAATTGATTAGTTGAATTATTTTTTAGGTTTTCATTTATATTATTATTAGGTTTCGCAAAAATATTATCTTGTGTTTTATTTTGTTCTTCATTATTTAAATTATTATATTTTGAAGCAGTTGAATTAATTCTGAAAGGTTTTGAAATACTGTCTCTCATATCTTGATTTTTATGGATTAAATTATTATTTGAAATGTCTTCCACCATACTCATAGAATTTTTAATATCGATATTTGAAGTTGGAACATTTTGTATATTATTAGAATTTGCATTTAATTGGTTTAAATTAACATTGAATTTGAAATTTGGCTTGTTTGATCTTTTGTTTTGAGTATTTTGCATATTGCTTTGACCTTCAATATTTGTTTCTTTTCCTAAATTATCCAAAACCTCTTTTTTAGACAAATTCAAATTATTCAAATTTTCTGACTGGATTGAAATTCTTCCATTAATAAGATTTATTCTTTCTTTATTATCATCAATTGCATTTATATTTGAGTTATTCATTTTATGTTGAAGATTGTGACTAATAATATTGGAATTATTTGTAATATTGGAATTTTTACCGATATTATTCATAACAATATTATTATTATTCTCAAGGTCTTCATCATTTCTTATAGTATTTTGATTTTGATTTTGTATATTTTTATCTTGATAAATATCGTCCAATTTAGTATTATTATTAGAAACAATCAATTGATTATTCAACTCATCATAATTATCTGAAGAAGAATTATTTTTAAATAAATCGATGTTGTTATCATATCCAGAATATAATTGCCTTACTTTTATTTGGAGTGTTTTTGAAATATTTGATTTTTCTTTTATCATACTCATCAATTCTAATTTTTGTTTTTCAAGATTTAAAATAGTTTTTTCATTTTTAACTATTTCTGTTTCAAATTTTTTTTTATTTGTAACCAACACTTTTTCCAATACCTCTGTTTTCTTTTTTAAAGCAAATTTTAAATCATTTTTTTGTTTTTCTTCTTTCTCTATTTTTTTCATGCTTTCTTTATCTATAAATTCAGTAATTCCATACATTTCTCTAGCTATTGATTCTAATTTTGTCAGCCAGTCATTTATTTCATTGATTTTCTGTTCATTATCAGCTATAAACATTTTATTTTTTTGAATTTTTTCCAAAACTTTATCATTTAATCTCCTTGTATTTTCATAATCTATATTAACTTTATTAATCTCTAAATTTTTAGATTGGAAAGTTAAATTATTTGTTCGGTATTGCCTTTCAAATAATGCTTCTGATTGTTTTTGAGTTATTTTTAATTTTTTATTTTCTGATTCAAAGTAATTAACCTGATCTTTTAAATCTGCAATTGTCTCTTCCAAATTTTCTTCATAAGCTGGGTCAGAAATTTGTTTAAATCTGTAATTTAATTTAAGAAACTCTTTCTTGAAATTTTCTAGTAATTTATTGTTATTTACTTCATTAATGTTGGAATTAATAATGTTTGGATTTATTTTAACATTATTTAATGAAGAATTTTTAATTTGTACTTTTGAAGCTTCAATAACAATATTAATAATTTTATTTAAATTATCGATATATTTTAATAGTTCTAAATTATGTTTGGAAATAAACTCCAAAACCTTCTCTTTTTCTATTGTTGTATTATTTTCAAGTTCGATTATTTTTTTATCAGTAAAATATTGTTGTGTTCGAGAATAAAAGTTTTTTAATTCATCATATTTTAACTCAGCATATTGTAACTTAGATATATTGTTTTTACCAGATTTTATTATTTTTGAATTTATTTCTCTAAGATTAGGCATTTTATACGAAATATAGCTATTATTGTTTATATAATTGTAATTGTTTAATACACTTACACTATTTTGTTGGTTTTTTTTGTATGAATTATTTGTAGGACTAAAATTTGTATTGAAGGAATCTAAATATGATTTATTTCTCTCTACGTTGTTATTGGAATAATAATGCTTATTTTTGTTGGTATAATTACTTTCATTTCCAAAATAAGGTTCGAAACTTTTACTAACATTTACATTATTGCCGATTGAAATTTGGCTGTATTGTTTTAAGTTTTCCAAATTTTTCGGAGTCCTGTTTTGAGAAATATGGGATAAATTAATCTTTTCATTTCCTGAATATACATACTTATTATTACTACTATTCAAGTTATTGTAAGTTTCGATTCTGCTTATTTCAATATTTTTTTTATTGATATAAAGATCTTTGTTTAAATGCTGAATTTTATTGGTTTGAGTAGATGAATTTAAATTTTCATTCATAGGTATAGATGATATATTTTTAATGTTATTCTTCATATTTCTTCTATTAAAATCAGTTGTATCTATTAAATTATCTGAAAGTCCTTTAGGATTTTTTTGTGATATTTTATAATCAGCCTCTCCATCAATATCATCTAGTTTAATCTCTTCAATTTCGTCATCATTTTCTTTATCTTGAAACTCTGAGTTTTTATTTTTTATAGTATCAAAATTATATTCTTCATTTTCAACTTCTATTTTATTAAAATTATTTTGTGAATCATCATTTTGTATGTTTTTAATTTTATTTACTCTGTTACTCTGCTCAACTTTTTTCTCCTGTAGATCAATTTCGCTTTCAAAATCTTCTGGCACGTAATCGAAATCCTCATTATATTCATCAGCCATTTAAATTTTATTTTTAAAAAATATTCTTATTATTTTCGAAATTTAAGTATTGGAATATATTTAGTGAAAAAAATTGTTGAATTGTTAATACAAGCCCTTATAATTATATGTATTTATAGAAAATTCATTTTTTCAAAATTTTTTAATTTGTTTTTATAAGAGATTTAATTTTGGGGATTG
>Ga0194116_10008498_pt1 | contig 10394 bp, 14 predicted proteins | sample TA2MahsurfametaG_4_FD_148617 | JGI IMG/M metagenome (GOLD analysis project Ga0194116, IMG submission 148617) | Freshwater microbial communities from Lake Tanganyika, Tanzania - TA2015008 Mahale S9 surface | ecosystem: Environmental > Aquatic > Freshwater > Lake | place: Tanzania: Lake... | reverse complement strand
AGTATGCAAAAGTTCCAGACTTACCTTCATAACCCACATGAGCTTCGGTAACAGTTCCAACATAGTCAGAACCAGTAAGACCTACATTTGCTTCCACATTTACATAAGGAGCTGCCATAGCAGGTGCGGCAAGGAAAGGAGCAGCTGCGACAGCTGCGATTGCGAATTTAAACATAAAATTGTACCTCTAAGTTTCTCGCAGAGTAATACCTGCGGATGGAAGGAGTTTCGACAAACTCCGTGTTCAGTGAGTCAACGAGTAATTGAGGTCTCATCACTAGAATGTATTTATTTTAACACATTCTTTGGGATCACGTCAAGTATGTGGAAAACCGAAAAGGTTTTAATCGGAGCATCATAATATGGTTTTTAAGGTTTTGTCAAGACTCTTGCTTGTTCTCCGTTATCCTTCCAAGATATGGATCATAATTCATCAATTCTTCAATCTTCAAATTAGCACCATTTTGTTGCCAAAAATTTAATAAAGCATCATGACTTGAACGATGGAAAATATCAATATGTTCTGGATGAATTGAAGAACCCAATGCAATTCTATATAAAAAGATTGGCATTGAAAAAGTATTTCCAGAGTTGTAAATCAAATCATCTGCAACTGCTCTTGGTTTTACACCATTATCCAACTTATATTTGTCTCCACGAATATGATGTTTAATGATTTTTTCTGCATGGTGACGTGTTATCATATAACATGCTGTAGAAAAATCATTAACAAACCTTTTATGCAATTGAACGTGTAAAGGACCTGTGCAAATAATTGCTAACTGAATTACATCCCAGTCATACGGGACAAGAGAGTAAAATTGACTCCAAGTAAAGTCCCAATTCTGAACAATTTGAAGGTCAACATCATCCTCCATAATTATTACATATGGAGAATCAGAATTCTCATACCAATGTTTAATTGCTTTAAGGTGAGAAGTTGTACATCCAATTTCACCAGAGGTCATCATTTGTGGATATCTTCCAGAAATGATGTCACTCAGGTCATCTTCTCTACCATCATATGCAGAAATTCGAGTATAGTTCTCTATTTCCCAATATTTGAACTGGTCTTCCATGTATTCTTTTCTTTCTGGTTGACCATCAAGATTAAGATAATAAATTGGACCAATATTCTTTAGTTTATAGGAAGACTTATTTTTTTCCATCAAATTACTTTCCATTCTTCACAGTACAAATCTTTAGTGTCTTTATCCGCATAAGAAGGACCAAACCACATTTTTGGTGCAACTATTTTTCCAGTGCGACCTTGTAACCAAGCACCCCACCAAGATAGAGATGAGTTAGCAATAATACCACCAGAGCAAAGGGACATCAAACACAAATCAACATATGGAGTATAAGAACCATCAGGGTACTTATCTTGTGGTTCAGATATAAAGAATCTATCTGGTTCAAAAATTTTCTGCTCTTTAACCCACTCAGGAGAATCAGAGAATACAACTACTGGTTGGTCTTCATCAAATTCTTTAAGTGCTTCTTCATAATACTCAATTGGTTGCACTGGATGAGTATCCGCAAGATTCACATATGCCCATTTGAATCCACGAGCATCAACGAGATTTGGATCACCTCTCCTCACATGTAAAAATATTGGAGTCTTTTCAAACTCAGAAATAAATTCTTTACATGGATTGAGGATTCCCTCCTCAAAAGTAAAGTCTTCACGGATTTCAGATTCAATATCTTTAAACCATTTTTCGGATTGAAAGAATCCAAACAAACTTACATCATCTGGACACAAATCATGAAGAATTGGATCGTAATGATAATCATTTTCTACAACAACTGGTGCATGACCATTATCTAAAAATTTTAAATTTCCACTGCTAATACTAGATAATTTAAAGCAAACATGCAAACTATAATTATCAATTCTTTTTGCACCAAAAGGAGGAATACAGAAATCATATCCCCTACGTCTTGCTATACCTTTTAATGCCGCATATTGGAACATTTGATTTCCAAGTCTGCCATTATTACCAAGTCCATTAAATGCCAGCATTTAGTTTCTCTCCTCTACTAATTAAGTATTCTTGATTTTCATAGTACTTTACTACAGTGTCTCTATCTTGATTTCGGAACCACTGCCACAGATTATGGTTGTCCATAAACTTTGGATTATTATAGTGAGAATTAAATGTCCTTCCATGCTCAAGGTGATATACTACATCATTAATTCTTCCTACTCTATAGTTAAGAATATTCAATCTATAATGAAATTCGCAATCTTCTGCTCCCCATGAGATGAAATTTTCATTCCACATTCCAACATTTATCTCAACTTGACGTTTGATCATTTGTCCCCACCCAATAGTTGCAGAGGCAAGTCTAGAATTTGAATTTAGAATACTATAATCAAACTTAGAATTCAAAAAAGATTCATATGTTTCCATCGGATAATCAACTGCTCGTTGATAGATTCCACATCCAAATGGATAAACTACGTCGCATTGGTCTTCAATCAAAGCAGAATATGCTAAATGATATGATTGTATTGGAAGAATCATATCTACGTCATGATTAAATACAATTTCAGATTTAGACTCCAATAACAAATCGTTCAAAATTCTTGTTTTATGGAATGCCGATTCATTACTTTCTTCGTAGATATGAATAAGATTGGAAACATCTACATACTTTTTAATCTCTGGGATTGCTCTAAATTTAAAATTGGAACGAGAATCGACTTCTTTAACTATGACATTAGATTCAGGAAAGTTATGAAGAAGAAAGGAAACTGTGGTGATTATGTTTTTTAATCTATCCTCACTTTCAATACGACACGGCATTAAAAAATCTAATTTCATATCAAACCTCTGCTTCGATTTCTTTAGGGTCATTAAATTTTTCAATCCAACCTTCTGGAATCAAATCAGTCATAATGTAATCCTTATATGCAGGACCAAACCAAGGAGTTGGTGCAACAACTTTTTTATTTGGGTTATTAATAAGATATGCACCCCACCAAGATAAAGATGAGTTAGCAATAATTGCATCACTACAAAGTGTCATCAAACAAAGGTCGATGTATGGAACTGATGCACCATCAGGAAATAGTTCAAGAGAATTATCAGAGAAAAGAAATCTATCTCCCTTAAAGAATTCTTGACGTTTGCACCATTCAATAACATCAGAAAACACTAGCACTTGATAACCATTATCAAATTCCTTAAGTGCTTCTTCATAATATTCAAATTTACAAAGAGGATGGTATTGTTGAAGCATTTGATATGACCAACGTTCACCTCTGATTCCCTGAAGATTTGGATTTCCTCTTCGGACATGCAAAAATACAAGTTTTTTATTTCCAATACTTTCAATATATTCTTTACAGGGATCTAACCATTCATCTTTGAACGTAAAATCCTGACGGATTTCATGTTCAATATGCTTGAAATACTTTTCAGATTGAAAATACCCATCCAGATCAATGTTATCGGGGCATTGATTAAAAAGATTTTCATTAAAATGAAATTCTCTCCAGGAAATTGTCTGCTTTGGTTGCTCTCCTTGATTTTTTTCCTCGCAGTTAATCAACTTAAAGGCATCAAAAAGACCATAGTTATCACACCTATCAGCATCAGCAGGAGGAACCATCCATTGATATCCTCTATGTGCAGCAATACCCCTGATAGCAGCATATTGGAACATTTGATTTCCAAGTCTTCCAGCATTGCCAAGTCCATTAAATGAAATTGCCATGTTTCTCCTATTTTTTCTTTACAAATAAAACATCACCCCAGTCAGAAGTATGCTCAAAAGTTTCTACTGGTTCAAATCCAAATGAATTCAAATATTCTTTTAACTCATCAAACATAACATTATCAACATAGTCTGGATTATTCCATGTTGCCTCTGTTGTGACATATAAAACATTTTCCAATACTTTAGAGGCACCCTTAAGAACCATCAGTTCTGCACCTTGAGTGTCCATATCAAGAAGTTGGAAATCACCAAAATTGAATTCATTTTCAGTTAATAAGGTATCAAGTTTAACTGTATCAACTTTGATTGTCTTTTTATGCCAAGATTCAAATCTCCCTTTTGGTTTTAATAAAGAAGAACAACCTTTATTGCCCTTCATAAAACCAGCATCTGGACCATAGCAAACATGAAAATCAACATCTTTAGAGTCAACATCACTAGCAGCAACACAAAATCCATGAGATTCTATGAAACTATCTGCCCGTTCTAAAGCAATTTGAAGTTCATCAAATACATCTGGATTTGGTTCAATCCAGATAATTTGTTTTGCATCAAGTTTTTCATAATCAAAAATTTCTTCACCTCGATGAGCACCCACATGAATTACCCCATCGACTTTAATATTATTCTCTGAAAAATATTTGTATTGACTCATTTAAAATAATTAGTATAGATAAAATCTTCCGCAATTGGAAGAGTTAAAGAACGTTCAAAATTATCTTTAATCGCATCTATTCTAGAATGATAAAGTTCTTCTGTCAATGTAGAAACATCAAAGTTATCATCTAGAAATATAATACCATCCTTATTGAAATACTCTGTAACTCCTTTACAACCATAGAAGACTGGGATTGTTCCTGTTGCGAAACAGTCTGTTAGTTTTTCTGTAAAGTATGTATCATAGACGGCATTTTCTATAGCAATAGAAAACATATAATCTCTCAGTCCATCTTCCTTACAAGAAATATCTTTAAATCCTCTTCCATATAAATCAACTTGGTCTTTGAATTTACTCACAAACTCAAGTCTTTTGCGATGCCCAGGAACCATAGACTTGTTAGATGAAATCATTGAAACAAGTTTGGTTTTTTCAAAAATCTTTCTATCTTCTACCCAAGGAGCAGCATTAGACAATGAATAGATAATTTTTGGATATTTCTCACAAAGTTCTTTATCACAACTAAAGATACCATCTACTCTAGATACTGCAAATTCGTAATTTTTAATTATCCAATCATATATTGGTTTGATAATTTGCTCTGATTCTAGTAACCAAATATAAGTTGGTTTAGTTTGAATTGAAGAAAATGCTTCAAGAGAACGTTGGTTAACATAGAAATTTACTTCCCCAGAACCATCATAAACCCATTCAGTAAACTTAGAAGTATTTTTGTCTGAGGTAGAAGGAAGAAGAGAATCGTTACAATAAAGATTAATTTTGAACTTGCTCATTCTTCATTGCCTCGAATACTTTAGCAATGCCTTGTTCAATAGTTGTCTTAGGCATCCACCACTTTGTCAGATAGGTATCTGGTTTATTCTTCTTATCCATCTGGACACTATCTTTCTGGTCTGATGGTTGAACCATAACATCCTTTCCAATTATATTAAATTGTCCATTAATTATCCCAGCAATATCAATAATTTTTGTCGGGTGGAAACTCGTGATGTGGAGATTATCTTCCGACGTAAAATCATGGAAATTATCCATAATCGTTTCAAGTGCTTCGCAGCAATCTTCGGCATAAAGAAACTCCCTTTCTTCTTGTCCATCAGTAAGCATATCAATTACACCAGTCTCAAATCCTTTACGAATAAAGTCAGTGATTACGTGTGCTTTTTCATGGTCTCTCTCAATTCCATAAACATTCCAAAACTTAACAATAAGTCCATTTAAAGATTTAGTATAAAGTTCTCCAACATTTTTAAGTACACCATATGGAGAATAACTCATATTGCTCATCTGTGATGACGCAAAGACAAATCTTTTATTATATTTTTTAAGATACCCAAAAGCATTTGCCATCAAACGAGCATTATTGTCTATGAATTGGAAGGTATGCTGATACTTTTTCAAGTAACGAGAACCACCAACATCAAATGCAAGAAAGAATACGAAGTCTGCAGTCTCAATGGCATTTTCCAAATATTGATTTGGAATTACTGTCATGTCATGATTGGGACTTTCTTCCTTATCAAAATCAATAACTGTGTGTCCTTTAGAACGAAGATACTCCGAAAGATAGGCACCAATCTGCCCACTAGAACCTAAATTTAGAATTTTCATTATTATGCCCTCAAATTTAAACCAAATGTTCCATCGTATTCCTTAAGTCTCCAATAACTATCCCATTCTGGATCTCCAGAAACTAAATTATCTTCGTTCACAATTTTCCCATTAAATGCACCCAAACTTGCATGAATAAATTCATAATTTTCAGAAAGAATATTTTTAAATCCACCGAATTGATTATCTAATCCTTCATACAAGAAAGTTCCATCAGCATGTGTTTCTAAGAAAAGTTCACCAATTTTCTTTTCATCAATAAATTTTTTCAATGTTTTAATTACATTCAAGTCACTTCCCTGGCAGTCAGAATAGTATAAATCTATAAACTCAACGCCCTCTTTTTCAAGGAAATCACAGAGATTCATTGTTGTAACTGTAATCTCTTTAATTACAGACGCATTATATCCATGGTATTCTTTAAACTCTTTTGAACCATCTCCAAGACTACTAGCAACTCGATTACCAGTAATGTAAAATTTTGCTTCACCCTCTTCAAGAGAACAAGCAGAATTAACAAGAGTCACATGACTCAATCCACCGAATCTATTCCTGAGTGCATTAAACATTTCAGGATCTGGTTCAAAGGCATAAACTTTATCAAAAGAATGGACAAGCATACCTAAACTAAAACCTTGGTTTGCACCAACATAAACTAATGTGCTCATTTAAACCTCGTCAACAATCCAAACAGTTTGAACATGTGGAAAACTGTTTCCACATTGATATAATTTAGTCATAGAGATTCCCCACTCGTCTAGAATCTCTTTATGTGCTCTCGATTCTCCATCTTTAAATTCTTCAAATCCAGGAGTTCCACCCCAATCATCATAACCAATCAAAGTTCCAGGGACAATAAGATTATTCTCCATCAAATAATTAAAAGCAAATTTTGTTGGAGAGTAAATATCCAAATCAAAATCGACATAAAATGCTGGTTTTAAATCTTTTTGTTTAGGAAGAGTTTCTTCAACAAGTCCAGCAACTACTGAAACTGAAGTAGAATTTTCTCTTCCAACAAAAATATTCTGAACTTCCTGTTGAATATGCTTGGCACAATCTTCTGGTGTTTCCAAATTCATGTACTTTAGTACATTAAATTCATCTGGAAAAATATCTGGATTCCAAGAATCTTGGAAAATAGGTTCTGCGGTTTCCTTTGGCATTCCAGTGAAAACATCAAATCCATGAAAACTATCAACTTCTATTTGATGCTTATTGAGAATAGAAGCAATCTCTTTCATTGATCCTCCATTAAAAACACCGAATTGATAGACAGAATAATTTACCAACTCATTTTTGCCGAAAGAATTGCAATCATTAATTGCAATATCTAATAGTGAAGTTCTCCAACTCATGAGTTTTTATTTGCAATTTGAATACTGATCCATTCATAAGTCTTACGAATACCATCTTCTAGACTTTGGGAGTAGTCCCACCCAAGTTTTTCACGGATAAGGTCATTGTTTGAATTACGTCCACGAACCCCAAGAGGAGCATCAAGTTTGTGTTGCTTTTCTACAGTCTTTCCTGATACTTTAGCAGCAGTCTCTACAAGTTGGTTAATAGTAACCATTTCTTCAGATCCAATATTTACTGGTCCAATAAAATCAGAATCCATCAATCTTCTAGTTGCTTCGATGCATTCATCAATATAGAGGAAAGATCTTGTTTGCTTTCCGTCTCCCCATACTTCGATAGTACCTCCCTCAGACGGAAGATAAGCCACTTTTCTACAAATCGCAGCAGGAGCTTTTTCTCTTCCCCCTTCCCATGTACCTTCTGGTCCAAAAATGTTATGATATCTAGCAATACGTACAGGGATGCTGTGGTTGCGATTGTAAGCCAAATATAGACGTTCACTAAAAAGTTTTTCCCAACCGTATTCAGAGTCTGGGTTGGCAGGATAAGCAGAAGACTCCCTACAATCAGGATTATCGGGATCAAGTTGGTTATGCTCAGGATACATGCAAGCAGAACCAGAATAGAAAATTTTAGTGTTATTTTTACCGAGTCTTTCATTGAATTTATATTGCTCTTCAAGAACATTCAAATTAATACTAACTGAATTGTGCATGATATCTGCATCATTTTCTCCAGTGAAAACGAAACCAGCACCACCCATATCAGCGGCAAACTGATAAATCTCATCAAAAGGTTGGATGTAACGATAAGGAACTGAATTATAGAAGTTACCTCTATCACCCTTATATTCAAGCACACGACGAACAAAATCTACGTCACGTAGATCTCCAAGTACAAACTCGTTTGCTTCATGCTGTGAAAACTCTGGATACTTAAGGTCTACACCACGAACCCAGTATCCTTCAGAACGCAACCTTTTAACCATGTGACTTCCAATGAATCCACCAGCACCAAGCACAAGTGCTTTTTTTACATATTGACTCATATTTAAAAAATCAAAAAATTTTAAACCATAGTATATATCATACTAAAAAAGGGGGTTGTTGTAAACCCCCCCACCCCATAATTCAAGTATTATACAGAACTCCACCTATTTTTTAGACGAACGGTAAAATAGGAAACCGTTGCAGATGTTCCGCACCAGCAGGCTTGACCCTTATCCTGCGGGGTATGTTCGTAGCTCTAGCTCCACCACTTGCTTTTAGGAAGCAAGAAACCTACTTTGTCTCGGAGACAAAGCTATTAATAATATCTGCTCTTTCAAGCACTTCATCCAAAGTAGGAAACTCTGGATAATCCATTTTTACTGTATGCATGGAGTTGTCATTCCAGCAACGAGCAGTATCATATTCAACACTGAATTTATCCTGTAGCATATTATATGCTTGCTTGAAGATTTCAAAACGAAGTTCATAAGGTGTTTTGGACATATATTGTCTCCTGTGTGTATGTGTGAGAAGGGGGATTCACCCGACCAGGGCAAGTTTAAAGTCGTTCCGAGACTATGCTCCTTGAGGGGATCGAACCCACCTGAGACCGATTATGAGTCGGTTGCTTTCACCAGATAGCTAAAGGAGCATTCTGATTCATTCATGTTAGCATGTTTTATTGGTGATAATACTGTATTGTTCCATTCTCCAAGTGTAACTTTTTGTCCATCAAAAATCATATCGACTATTCCATCTCTGTATTCTTCTGGAGTTACGACATAAAATAGTGATTCAAATATTCCTTGCCTTTGTAATTTTGCCATTCTATGGCAACCATCTTCAAGTAAGTATCCATTTTGAAACTCAATAACAATACCAGGATAAGAAGTGTCTGTAGCATCAATAAGTTCTTCGCATGGTGGTGGATAACATATTTTATCGTGGTTGATTAAAACGGGTTTTCTACCATCATTAACTATTTTGTAACACTTAGGATGCTTCACTATGTTCAGTATATATCTTTAAAATTTCATCGTCTGCTGGCATCATTACTGCTTTAGACCCATCTTCAGACTCAATAATAAATGATACCTTATCTTGTTCGATTTTTTCAAGATAGTCATCAAAATTTTCTTGAAACTTGGCAATAGGAATTACTTCTAGAACTTCTTCAAGAATATTCCCAATATCTGATGAATCAGTCATAGTATTAATTAAGATTTGGTTATTATATCAATGCCTCTTCTTTTTGTCAAATGGTTGCCAATGCTGCCATTGGTATTTGTGAACTGCCCAAATACCAATGATAGGAACAAAGACTAGAATATAACAAAATAAACCTAAGATAAAAGGATTATTTAATGCTTCTGCTGTAAAGTGTCCCATCAATGTGCAGTTCCATTTCCATGATAATCATCAGAATCATAATAACCACCCTTTGTTCCAAAATAAATTGTAGTCAAAACAAAAGGTATTGCAACAACTAAGAGTATTTTTCCAAGTAAATATGCCATTATCTTACGTGATGTCCTCCGAACATATATCGCATACCATTCAGAACCTTGGCTGCGAAAGTGCCCAAGTTGCGTGAATTAAATCTTTCAAAAAGGGCAGTAGTAATGACAGGAGCGGGTACACCAAGGTCCACAGCGGCAGAAACAGTCCAACGACCCTCACCGCTATCGGAAACTCCACCAGAGAATCGTTTAAGTTGACCATCATTCCGCAGAACATCAGCGGTAAGGTCAAGTAACCAGCTACCAACAACACTACCCCTACGCCACAACTCAGCCACCTCAGCAACATCAATGTCATAGCAATAAGATTCTGGATCTGCCATTGGAGCAACCTCAGCATCTCCTTCTTTGACATATTTTGCACCTGCATTAGCATTATTAATAATATTAAATCCTTCGGCATATGCTTGCATAATACCATATTCAATTCCATTATGAACCATCTTTACAAAATGTCCCGCACCAGGACCACCACAATGCAACCATCCATATTCTGCAGAAGTTAAA
>Ga0194116_10008495_pt1 | contig 10400 bp, 4 predicted proteins | sample TA2MahsurfametaG_4_FD_148617 | JGI IMG/M metagenome (GOLD analysis project Ga0194116, IMG submission 148617) | Freshwater microbial communities from Lake Tanganyika, Tanzania - TA2015008 Mahale S9 surface | ecosystem: Environmental > Aquatic > Freshwater > Lake | place: Tanzania: Lake Tanganyika... | reverse complement strand
CCCAATTAAATTTTTAGACTTAATTATCTTATAATATAAATTAATTTAAAGATTTTATCGATTCTTTTAGCATAAAAAAGTAATTTATATTTAATATTAAAGGATTATATTTTTAAAAAATTTAAATATATATTAATTAAATTTAACAAAAAATATGCTGAATTATAAAAAAAAAAAATTTTAAATAATTTTTTAATCAGAATTATTATAAATTCTCAATAAATATTATGAGAAATGGATATTCTAATCGATCTGTACTTTTATCAATTAGCTGTGTAAATTTTAAAAACCAATATTTCTCTCGAGGAAATCGTTTAATGATTATAATATTTTTCTTTATATCTTTTTTATCTTATTTGAAAATGACTTTTGGAGCAGAGTATATTTCGAGTATAAATTCAGATATTGGCCACACATGGATTAAAGTAATCCCTTTGAAATCTGGGAAATTCTTATTATTATCAATTTGCATTAATAAGGTAAACAATAGTTCAAATATTTGCGCTGATTACCGAAATCCAGATGATTTAAGCAACTCACTATGGAACGGATTTTTTATTAATTCTACTCAGACCCAAATTTTTATAGACCTTGATTCAACCACTCTGTCAAATGGAAATATCGCATTAGTCTACACTAATTTATATACAAAGAATATTTTTATGCAAATAAGGAGTGAAAGTACAGATCAAAATTCGGAAAGTCCATTTTCTAATATCATTTTAAAAAATACTCGAATAAATGTAAATAATAATGGGTTTGAACAAAATCCAAAAATTTTGAATTTAAATTCAGAAAAATTTTTTATTTATTGGCAAGCATATAATTCACAAGGAATTCATTCTGGATTATTTGGAAAAATTTTCTTCAATTCTCTAAAAATTTTTCGAGAAGATTTTAAAATTAATAGTAAAAACACAAATTTACAATACACTCAAGCTTCAGCTTGTGCATTAAAGAAAGGAGGATTTGTAATTGCTTGGACTTCACAGTTGGAAAATCTTGTTGATAACAATGTTATTTTAATTCAAATTTTCAATGAATTTTCTGAAAAAATGCTCAAAGAAGAAATTAATTCGAATAAAAATTTAATTAATAGTAATAATAAAAATCCTTCATTATCGTGTTTGAATAATGGAAATTTTGTACTTACTTTTACAAACACAAATGGCTTGGATTCGGATGGAGATGGGGTATTTGGTAAAATTTTTGATTCTTCCGGTAATATTGTTGTAGAGCAATTTAATGTTAATAGTTACAATATATCTCATCAAAACAAAAATGTTGTTTATGAAATTGATATAGCTCAAAGTGGATTTTTAGTTTTATGGCAAAGCTTAAATCAAACAATAATAGTGAATAATTCTGACGCCAATAAATATTCTGATGTAGATGGATATGGAATTTATTGTCAATTATTTGACTCAAAAGCAACAAAAATAGGAGATGAGTTTTTAGTCAATAATTTTTATAAACAGTACGATCAAACAAATGCAACTATAGCCAAACTTGAAAATAATAATTTTATTATTGCATGGGAAAATTATAGTAATAAAACCGAAAATCAATATTCTAATTCAAATATTGTATTTAATCTTTTTTATTTTGAAGGTTTAATTAATACAAGAAATATCTATTCTGATCAAACTAGTTTTAAAGCTTGTGAGCTAAATTCTGGGAATTTTGTAATAACGTGGAATGGTGAAGGTTATAATAACAATAGAAAAATTTATGATTTAAATATCTACGCTAAAATCATAAATAATAAAAAAGAAATTATTAAATCTGATTTTTTGATTAATACAGAAAATCTTGATTTTGATCAAAAGAGTCCAGTTGTTGCTTCTTTTAATACTGGAAGCCAATTTATTATTGCTTGGCTTTCCTATGATCCTCTCTGTAATAAATGGTTAATTTTTGCAAAAATTTTCCAAAATTTTGGAGAAGTATTAATTGATTCAAAACAACTCAATCTTTGTGTAGACGCAAATTATAATGAAATCGCAAATTTATCACTATTTACTTTTATAAATGGTAAAATTGTTTTATACTGGCAACAAACAAACAACATAAATAGCAATAATGATGAAATGGATATTTATTTTTCTGTTTATGATTATAGTTTGATTATATTAAAAGACATTCAAAAAATAAATCAAAATAATACAGGATTTCAAGTCCTTCCTAAATTCAAAATTATCGAGAGTTCAAGTAAAGTACAAATTTATGCAATGTTTCTTCAAATCAGAAGCAATCTAATTGATGATGGAAATTCTTTTTTTTTTAAAATATATAATAGTGATTTAGATAATACCTCAGATGAAAAAGAACTTAAAATCATTAGTACTCCAAATAAGAAAATAAATAATTATGACTTTATCATCAATATAGATAAGAATATTATTATTATATATGATGTCGAAGAAAAAATTATAACAAATAATTTGAACAATATAGACAATCAAAATTATGGCATTTTCGCACAAACTTATATTTTAAATGATGAATCATTAACTCCTCCAATTCAAATAAAAACATTTAATTCAAATCAAGTATACTTTTCAAATGCGATTTTATTAGAAAATTATTTATATATTTCATATTATGGTAAAGGAATTCAATTAAATAACGGGTTTGATATATCAGTATTAAAAACTGATTTGAATTTTAATATTATTTTTGAAGCTTTTCCTAATCAGATTATAAATACAAATCAAATTTTACCAAATTTAACAAAGATTGACAATAATAAAATCATAATGATTTATAAAAGTGACTCTGGAAGTGCTGGTTCTTTTGGAATTTTCTACGAAATTATTGAATACTGTACAGAAAATTTTTTCTTAAATAAAGAAAAGGGATATATTTGTAAAAGGTGCAATATTGAATGTGAAAATGGATGTATTGATAAAAGCTCCAATTGTGTAGATTGTTCCTTAGGAGCTTATCGTAAAGAAGATGAAATTAATTTTATAAATAACTCTGAATGCTATTTCACTTCCCCTATAAAATATTTTTTCAATAATCAAATTAATGTTTATTCATTATGTGGAAATGATTGCTATACTTGTGAAAAAGATAGTCTAAGTTGTACATCTTGTATTGATAAGCTTTATCCAATATTCAATCTTTTAATTACTCCTTGCTATGATATTAATGATTCACCAGAGGGTTATTATTTTCTTCGGAATTTTTTTAGAAAATGCAATGATAGTTGTAAAACTTGCAAAAATAATCCTAATTATTGTTTAGAATGTAATACAGATTATTTCAATTTTGTTAAAAATCCTAATTCGTGCACTAGAGGTCAAGTTAATGGTTATTTCTTTAATAAAGAAATTTCACTTTATGATAATTGTGATTCTAGCTGTTCTAATTGCGTTGATAGAAAAGATAAGTGTACACAATGCAATACAAATTATTACGCTTTGGAAGATGATTTGACAACTTGCAAAAATAAAGCACCAGATAATTATTATATAGATTTAAATGCTAAGTTAATTAAGAGATGCTCAAAACAATGTGAACTTTGCAAAGATAAAGCAGATTTTTGTCTCAAATGTAATTATCAAGATAAATATTTCCCACTTACAAATGATTATTCAAAATGTTTTATTGATTGCCCAGATTTTTATTGGAAAAATTTTTTAAAATTAGAATGTTCTCTATGTGATATAAGCTGCAGAAAATGTCAAAATGAAAATCCTATATGTATTGAATGTGCACCGAATTATTTTTCATTATCGGATGATTCTTCAAAATGCGTTTTGAATCCTCCAAATAATACTTATAAATATGATATTAAGACCTCAAATTGGTATAAGTGCCCTTTTCCTGGTTTAATTTGCAATGATGATAAAACTTATAAAATTTGTGCTGATAATTATTTTTTATTTTTACCAAATCTTCAATGTTTAAAGGAATGTCCTGATTTTTATTTTAATAATATTTCTAACAAACAATGCGATAAATGTCTTGGAAATTGTTTAACTTGTAAAAATACTCCTTATGAGTGTAAAAAATGTATTAATGGTTTTTTCTTTTATAATGAGATAAAAGAAAATAATTGCTTAGAAGATTGTCCTAACAATTATTTTAAAGATTATAAATCATTTCAATGTTCAAAATGTCATGAAATTTGTGATAGTTGCATAGATAAAGAGGATAATTGTATTAAATGTAAATCTGGTAGTCTTCTAGTTAAAGGAATAAATAAGTGTGTTAGTGAATGCCCTAATCATTATTATAAAAATAATGAAAATACAGAATGCATTAAATGTTCTGATAATTGCCTAGAATGTAAAGAATTTTCAAACTGTATAATTTGCCAGAAAAATATGTTTTTAGATCTTAATAAAAATTTTTGTGTAATAAAGTGCATAGATGGGTTTTATGGAGATATTATTGATAATATTTGTAAAGCTTGTGATTCTAGTTGTCTAACTTGCAAAGGAGGATCTTCTTCTGATTGTCTTTCGTGTGATCCCCTGAAAACTTTGATGCTACGTAATAATAAATGCACTGATGATTGTGAAACAGGATTTATACGGCTTCAAAACCAGAAATCTTGTTTCGATTTTATAAAATGCTTTAAAATATTGGATTTTTTATATGATAAATTATTTAGTATAGGAGAAGAAAATTTCAGAGTTGAATTATATTTTATTCTTACTAGTGAATGTCAGGAGTATTTAAATAATATAAAAATTAAATGGAGTTTTGTAAAAGATTCTTACTTAAGTAAAGATTTAAAAATTTTGCAGATTCCTTTCGAAAAATTGATTGAAGGATCAATAGAATTTACTGTAGATATTTATTTTGATGAAAAATTTTTAATCAAATCTTTCCAAGGAATAAGTCAATTAAAAATATTTAATGTAAATTAAAAATTATATTTTCAAATTTCCATTATCAAATTATTTTTTTTATAGTTTTAAATTTTAAATGAATAAATTTAGCTTATTCCAATAATTAAAAATGAAAATCAACTAATCTTTATTTATGGTTTTGATATTCGCATTGATGCCAGTCTATCATATGATGAAAAACTTACAAATAGCATAAAAAATAAATCAGACAATGAAATTTCATTTAATTGGAGTTGCTCAGGAAACTTTGAAAATATTTGCAAAAATTTTGACAATAAAAACATAATCAATTTAAGCTATTTAGATTACAATAATATAGCTGAGCCTAATGATATTATAGAATTTAATTTAACTTTAACATTGAAAAAAACGATTAGATCTTCTAAAAAAACTGTGAAATTTTATCTTAAAAAAAGCGATTATTCGAATAAAAATGTTAATAATACTAATATTAACTCTAATGATGCTGAATACCTGGATTCTCTTTATAAATCAATTTTAGATATTATAGTAATCGAGCCTAATGGAAATCCATATAATAATGAAATAATTTTTGATTTAAACTTTCTTGATCCGATTTTAAGCATTTTGGATTTTAATTATTTTTGGACTATTAGTCATTTTACTCGGGATAATAATTATTTAAACGGAAGAAAAGAAAACAGACTAAAAGTTTCTAATGAGGATTTACTTATAGGAGAAAATAATTTTGAAATAGTTGTAATTGATCCAAATTATAAGATTTCTAATTATTTTACCCGATATACGAAAATATATTCTTATTTTAAAAATATCGCACCATATGGAGGGGGGTGTACAGTTTCCCCAACTTCTGGAATTTCATTAAAAAACAGGTTCAAATTTGAATTTTTGGGTTGGCGTTCAAACACTACAAGTTTAGTTTATAATATTAAATATTTAAATTCTAACAAAATTTTCTATGACCTGACTAATGAGGGAATTTTAGACAAAAGTTATGAATCCATTTACTTTCCTTTTGGAGATAGGTTTTTTGTCGAAGTTACTGATTCTTCTGGATATTTTACTCTTTATCCATGTGGTGTCTCTATTTTAAAAAACGAAAATATAGGATCACTTGATAAATTATTAGATAAAGAACCTCAAACAGATATGAAATTCTTGCTTATAGAAATATTTAATTCAAATAAGAACTCTAATTTTGTAGAAAAAAGTGTTTCAGAGACCCTTGCTGATGCACAAAATGCGGAAATTAATATAGATTTAATAGAAAATTATGTTAAAAATTCCAAAAGTAATCTTAATCAGAAGAATACACAAAATCTAATTAATCAGTTTTTGGATATATCTAAGAATGAAATTCAAAAATCCAAAATGGATATATTTGGTGGCTTAATAGGAGATATTATTCAAAATATTGATGAAGAAGCCGACATTTCTAAAATGAATGATTTTTATCGAGTTTTTAACAATATATTTAAAAACAGGAACAATAAAAATTCAACTGATAATTTTATAGAGAAAATGCAAAATTTAAACTCAAAACTTTATGAAAATATAATAAATGGGCAAGGAATTTTAATTCAAAATGAAAAATTTTCAACACAAATGAATAAAGTATCTTTTTTAGCCATTGATAATATAAACGTTCTTTATCAAGATCGTAAGAAAAAAGATTTTAAGCAGAAATCAAGATATCTAGAGAATAGTAATAATAAAAATTCAAAAATTTATCAAGCCATAGCAATGAGAATACTACAAAACTCAATTTTTAACGAAGAATGCAGCGAATATTCTGCTTTATGTTTTTCAAATAAAAATATTACAAATATTTTTAATTTAACAAATACTAATGGAATAGGACTTCAAAGTCAAGTTAATTCCTTGGATTTTGACATAAATTTACCACAAAAGCAATTTTCAAATTCTATCAAATATGACTTATATGATGCAAATATTTTGAGTAACCGAGGTAATAATAAAAATTCAAAATATTCACTTAGGAACAAGCGAATATTATTTCTAGATAATTTTGAGTTAAAATTCGATATAAGATTAAAATTACCTCCAATTGAAAATAAGGAAATTCTCTATAATTCAACTTGCGTTCAATATGGTTCGGATAAATTTCCAAATACTTCATGTGAAACCTGGTTTGATATCAAAACTAGGGAGGTAATTTGCTCTTGTTCAAGTCAAGGACTTATTGTTAATATTCTTGATAAAACCTTATCAAATTTTAGTGTTCTCAAGCAATTTCCTCCTGTTAATATTGGGATTCGTAATATATAACATTTAATTTTTTCTTACTAATTAAATAATTTTTCAATAAAAATTTTTCAATTTATTTTTAAAATAAAGAAAGATTCAATTCTTTGAACTTAATTTAATTCTTTAATTAGTCAATCCCTATTCAATTGGAATAATATCATCTCTTATTAGCTTGCTAATAATATTGCTAATCCTAGCACATCATATAGACTTAAAAAATGAAAAAACACTTCAATTCAAAAGAGACCATTTATTCGATCTCTGCCAACACTATATTAAAAAGTTTTCTGAAGAAGGACTAAACAAACCACTTAAATTTTTTAGGTTATTTCGTTATAATATTTTGGTAAAAATAATATATTAAAATTACTGTATTTATTTATTTTTATTTAGAATCTTAATCCGTTGTTCTCTATTTATTATATATATGATCCTCACTATAATCGGAAAATAAGAACTTTAGATTTCTTTTTAAGAATTTATTTGAGCTTTTTCTTTTCAATTCTTCCAAATTATGTAATGGAAAATCCAGAAATGACTTCATACAATTATAGTAGATTAATTGAGAATAGATACAAGTCATCAGATGAATTGGATTATCAAATAATACAAGTAAAACTTTCATGAATTATATAAATATAAGATTTATAGTATAATTGAATTTTATATTCTTGAATTTTAATATAACAATATTTTAGTATTTACAAGGTATAGCATATTCAATCTGCGCATCAATAATTACATTATTAATTTCTTCTCTATTTAGTCTTTTACTTTATGAAAATATTATTGATAAAGAATCTAGCCAAAAAAAAAATCTTATGGCTTATTCTTTGAGGAATATATACCCTCAATTAAATAAGGGATATAATATGAAATTAAAAAGAGCCTTTATGAAGATAAAAACTGCTTTGACACTTATTAAAAAGAAAAAAAATATTTCAGATAATTCAAAAGGTAAAACAAGCATAAAAAATTTATTTTATTTAATGAAAAGAATAAATAAAGTTAAATTTAGAGATAAGCCATTCAAATTCTTTCGATTATGAAATTTCTCAAGTTCATATAAGGGAGAATGAAATTAATTTTGACTTCAAAACAAATTGCAAAAAATTTATCTATGATATCAACAATAATCCATCAGCAAAACTAAATCATTCTTTTGATTCAATTCAAATATCAAAGAAAAAAAAAGATATTTTTATAGATTCTAAATTTAATTTTGGGAGCTCTAATATAGTTAATGAAAATTATCATCCAAAGGTATATATAGAGAAAGAGCCTTCGTTACAAGAAATATTTCCAATAAATTCAATTTCTCAAGATTATAAAGATACTACATTTGCAAATAAAAGAGTTTTGAAAGATGATGATTTTAAAAATGAAGGGTTAGATCAAATACAAGAGGTATCGATAGATCTTTTTTCAGAAAAGGATGAAGATTTAAAATATAAAATCATTAATAAAAATCAAAATAGATTAGATTTGCAAAATGTTAAAAACAAATTTCAAAAAACAAATAAAAATAGTTTTTCAGTAGATTTATTTTCGGAAGGAAGTTCAAGATATTTAATAAATGATAATAAATTAAATTATTTTCATCAAGGAGTAAATAATTTCTCAAACATTGATATAAATTTAGAATCGCATGTTAAAAGAAATAAAAAAATTAAAAATGTTTATCCTCATTCAATAGATATTTTCTCCGAATATAATTCAAATAAAAACCCAAATGAAGATAATAATTATTTTCAAAATGCCAATAAATTGAATCCATTAAGATTAAATAATGAGATAACTCTAAATTTAGAAAATAACATTGATGAGAAGTCATACAGACATAATTTAGTTGAGCAAATTACATTTCCAGAAGTATTTATACCAAATGAATTGAAACAAACTAATTATTATAATAAAAAGAGATTATTTAATTATATAAATGCAAATCATTTAATTGAAGACAAAATAAATGATAATAAAAATTTAAAATCTTGTTTATTTTTAGATAAAAATGAATCCATAATAAATAAAAATGCTATCAATCTGAACTACAAACCTGTTAAAAATTTGAGGAGCTTTTTAGAACAAGAAGAATTAGATACAAATGAAAAAGCGTTAAACAATAATTTTAAAGTCTTAAAAAATAATTTTTCTTTCTATAAAAATAAATGTGGAAATAATATTTCAATAAATAATGAGAAAAATATAGAATTTAGTTCATATATAAACAATAAGAATCATTCCAATATTGGATTTCTAAGTGTTCAAAAGACAACGGAAAATAACAATGAAATTTATATTAAAACAGATCAGAATTTAATAAATCAGAATACTTATGCTAAAGAAAATTACATAAACAATTATAAGATCAAAGAATATAAAATTAATCATTTTTCAATAAGAATAAAAGCGAAAAACAAGATTAATCTATTCAATCAAAAAAAGTTAATTTTTATTTTTAAAAAAAGAAAATTGATTATCAGCAATAAAGAGGATATGAAAATAGCCAAAGAATGTAATTGTTTATCTATTTCAATTACAGAAAGATTTAAATCTATTAGGAATTTTATGAGTTTTAAGCAAAAAGCAAAAGTATCAATAATGTTGATTACTTATTGTATATTATGGTTTTTATTAGCAATATTCATTCAAAATATTTATGAAAATTATAAGAATAATGTCATAAAAGTTTGTTTGACTCCTCTAATAATGACACTTATAGTAAAAGTCTTCATTGTTTCAAACATTTGGATGTTTTTTACCACTTTTTTACTTTTCTATTTTGGAAAAGAATACACAATAAGAGTAAAAAGCAGTAAATTAATAAAAATTTTATTTAAAATTTTCGTTCCTAGACTTGCTCTTAATCATTATTTGGCAATAAATACTTTCCATAATATTTAATATTTAATTATTATAATTTGATTTATTCAAAAATAAGCAATTATCTTAATTGAAGATTATTAGAAATCTTCTTTATAACTGTGTTAATTTTTATTGACAGCTTTTATAAAATTTATCTTCTTTTTTTTGAAGATTTTCAATATAAATAATTTATAAATCACTGAACCATTAAGATCATGTTAAAATATAAACAATTTTGATGAGATTTGGCCTAAAATTGTTTAAGAATATAAAACAACATAAAAGAAAAATTCTAATAGTTTATACTATTTTATTATGATTTATCCATTTATAAAAGATAAATTTTCCAAAGATCTTTTGTAGATTTAAAATAAAATAATAAAATCTATTTTTATCAATATTACATATTTTACATTT
>Ga0194116_10008494_pt1 | contig 10401 bp, 7 predicted proteins | sample TA2MahsurfametaG_4_FD_148617 | JGI IMG/M metagenome (GOLD analysis project Ga0194116, IMG submission 148617) | Freshwater microbial communities from Lake Tanganyika, Tanzania - TA2015008 Mahale S9 surface | ecosystem: Environmental > Aquatic > Freshwater > Lake | place: Tanzania: Lake Tanganyika... | reverse complement strand
AAAGGCCAGAGCAAGGAGGCGATCCTCTCGGGCGACAGCGAAGGCCGCGGGCTGCAGGAGCCCCGGACTCTCGAGCTGGCACGGGGTAGCTACCGCGATCGCCCAATCACTGCCATTCGCGGCAGTGGCTATGTGGTCCACAGCCTGGAAGCGGCGATGTGGTGTTTCTGGCATAGCAGCAGTTTTGAGGAAGCCATCCTCATGGCTGCCAATCTCGGAGAGGACTCTGACACCACGGCTGCAGTCTGCAGATAGCTGGCCGGGTCCCATTACGGAGAATCAGGTATTCCTAGGCAATGGCTCAGCCTGTTGGCAGAGCGGCAAGAGATTGGAGTGATAGCAGAGCAGATGATGGAAAAGGTAGCGCAAGTAGCGGAAAGAATGGTGAACATTTGAGGCAGAGACGTGACAGAAGACTGAAGGAGGACAGGAGCAATTAAAACCAAGATGCCAAATCCAGAATTATTTCGCTACTACAGCAAACACCGAAGTCACTGGTGATTCACGCAGAAAGAAAGACAAGAAGAGACTAGCTAACAAGGAAAAATCCGACCTGCAAGGAGCTTGAGAACACGATCGCGAACGAGCCCTTCAAGGACTGGCTCAAGATAGTCACGAACAGATTGAGATAGTTTACGGTATGGAGTAAGCGCAGCATAAGTTTCACGCAGCAGCATCTCCCGATCAATCGACAAGGCAGAAGAGGCGATGGCAACCATGGCTTGCTCGATTTCAATTACCGGGATCTGGTCCAACTTCCGAACATCGTCAGAGGGCAGTCGGAAACCAGTCCATTCATCAGCTTGCCGTTGAGAGCGCCAAAGCGTGGATCGTGAATCGACGTGGATCTGCTTAAGCTGAGACAGCTGACGGACGGAACGACGAAAACGTTCACGAGCTCGATTAGTAAGCTTTCCGGACCAGCACTGAATCACGCGTCTAGCCGCTGATTCAAAGGTCATTGGAGCCTCAACTGAAAGCAGCTCTATGACGACCTGCCTAACAGAATAATCAGATGTATCATCATAAAAGATCTGGAAATCAGTCGAAATGATCGGAAGCTGTACTGATTGATAAATCACTCCAAGAGACTTAACGGATGCGCATAAGTCATCAGACAATTCCTCATCGTCCCTAGGGGTCTCTTCAGAGGTGTCAACCGTAGAAGACAAGAGGCTGGCAAAGGACTGAGGGACTGGGGCAGGTGATTCTCCGGAAGGTAAAGAAAGCGCGGCAGATATCGGCTGGTCTGATGGCGGACGGATCTTGGCAGCTTCGAGAGCCGCAAGAAGGCGTCCCTCCTCACGTTTTCGGTTGAGAAGCCACTCAATAGACCACACACGGTGAAGAGACCAGCCGAGTTGGGTCAATACGGAATAGCGAAGGCATTCACGGTCGCGAACGGTAGCGGCGTTGATATACGCATCGCCATCACACTCAACACCAAGCAGGTAAGAACCAGGCTTCTCCGGGTGGCGTACAGCAAATTCAAGGCGGTAAGCACCACAGCCCACGTATGTATCAACAGCGTATCCCTGGTCGGAGAGGAAGCGCAGAATATCGGAATGCAATGAACCAGGAGCATCCGTCAATGAAGAGAGATCCTGCGGAGATCCACCAGAGCGCCTTACAAAGGTGAGGAACTCACGCAAGTGACGAACGGCGAGAGCATTCGTCCTTGAAAGGTCGATTTGCTCGGGAAGAATGGAGGAAAAAACGTGAAGAGCGGTTCGTGCTCGGGTTACAGCCACATTGAGTCGGCGCTCGCCACCCTTGCGGTTCAGGGGTCCGAAAGACATGGACAGCTTTCCATCCTGCTGAGGTCCGTAGCAGATACTGAAAAGAATTTCATCGCGTTCATCACCCTGAACTGTCTCCAGGTTCTTGACAAAGCAGTACTCGAGATTGGACTTGTCAAACCATTGCTCAAGAGAGGGGTCAAGTTCACATTGCTTAGATAGCAAGCTTTCGATCAAGGATTGCTGTGGGGTGCTGAAAGTGACAACACCGAAGCTTCTAGAGGTCGGACTCGAACTCCTCAGACGTTGGACGAGGAAACTAACGAGGGCCTCCGCCTCGGCGCGGTTATGTCGAATCCCAGGCTGGTACCGCCCATCCTCCTGGTAATGCCACAACACACCAAGATCGTCACGTGCGAGCTCTGAGGAGGGAAAGACATTGAGGGATCCCGAGTAATAACGGTCGTTACTGAACGCAATCAGGCTTTGGTGCCTACTGCGGTAGTGCCACGTCAGGGTCTGTTCTGGGAGGTTGCAAGCAATGGACTCATCAAGAATGCTCTCAAGATCATCAACACAATCGGGATCAGCGAAATCGTCGGCGATGCTGACCGAGCGTGAAAAGAAGTTGGTTGGCGGCATCTGCTTATTGTCGCCAACAATAATCACCTGATTGCCACGTGCGATTGCACCGATAGCGTCATGGGTTTCAACCTGTGATGCCTCATCAAAAAGCACAATGTCAAAAGACTGACCATCTGCAGGCAAAAAGCGCGCGACGGAGATCGGACTGGCGAGAACGCAGGGCTTAAGTAGCGGCAGCAACGTGGGTATTCGAGTAAACAGAGTGCGTATAGGGAGGCGATTCCGCTTCTTAACCATCTCCCGCTTAATTTCCGAAAGCTCAGAGCCATTGACATCCAGACTTCTGTTGGGCATACGGTCGATGACTTGTGCGCGGACAAATGCGCGACCCTGATCTAAATACTCTGACTCGAGCGTGCGGAAGTGTTGCAGCAGGACATCATGCCTAGCGGGATCAAATTCACGAAGCAGAACATGCTCATCGAAACAGTGATTAAACCAGGCCTTCAAGATGGCGACCTTGTAAAGAGCGGGAAGAGAAGGCCACTGATCTTGAGCAATCTCCCAGGCCAGAATTGGGCCGAGTGGCGATCTAGAGAACTCATCCCAGAGCTGACTGAACGAACACCAATGACGCAATGATCCAAGGTTGTTTAAAAGGTGATCAGTTGTAGCCTGGGCCTCATTGAGACTCTGATCAGGAGGGAAGACGGGAATCAGCTCAGGCAACTGGAGAAGAGATCCGATAACGGCGAGAGCCTGTTGCACTGCGACAAGTGAGTCGCTGGCTGATGTCCAAGATGCTTCGGGAATAGCCTGCAACGAATGAAGCCATGCAGCTGGATCAGGGACAGACTCCATATGGGTCTGGAGCTGATTGCAACGATCAATCAACGCAGCCAGAGAATCTGGACGGCCATCCCAGGCGCCAAGGGATCCTTCAAGACTGCGCATCTCCTCCTCTAGCTCAGCGCCCTCACGCCTGGATTGATGAAGTGCATCCAGATCGCGCAGCATCTCTGGAAAAGACTGACGTGGGTTTCGGAGATAGCGCTTGATCTCCCGGCGGAGTTGGAATCCAAGAATCCAACGGAGAATAAAGTTCTTCTCTCGTAGACGCTCAATACGACTTTGGTAGTCACTGAGATTATCGAGGAAAGCCTGCTCAACCCATCTCTGGGATAGGGAAGCAATGGTGGAATCGAGTGTGGATTTTCGATCGATCCAGGCTCGGGCCTTGTCTTGAGACGTGAGCCACCAGTCCTTATCCACAAGAGAGGGGGGGAGTGCCTGCCAAGGCCGGACAGCTGCGTGCTGAAGCAGCTGGTGGATCGTCGCGAGGTTCGCGTCTGATTCCAGTAGTTGCCGTTCGATGAATGGTGCTGAAGCCTCAGTCAAAGAACGGAGTGAGCGCCGAAGTTCTCCGAGCGACTCCTGCAATGACCCCTCAAGCTTCAGGCTCCAACCGAGGGGCCCTACAAACTCCCAAACAGAACGACCTTCAGAGGGAAGGCTTTGCACTTGCTCAACAAACTTCTGGATCGCACGCTCATTCGCAGCGAACTGTTCAGCGGAAAGCTCCAGTGGCTTGAGCTGGGATACCGGTTGGGTGCCTTCATGAGCAGCCGAAAGCGCAGAGGCCATTTCAAATAGTGTGTATCCGATGGCATGGCGCTGATGGAGGATCGAGGCCAGCTCGCGAAGACCTGTTCGGGCTTGCTCGAGTTCGGCGCAGTGGCTGTCCCAGTTCGTCAACACCGCATTGGTCACCGACAGGGCCTGATCGAGTGAATTCAATACCTCCTCTGAGTTGGTATCGGGATGATGGAGATCAAGGCAGAACTCACCTAGGCCAATCGAGCGGAGCCGTCTGGCAACAACCTCTGCCGCCGCTGCCTTCTCGGCGACGAAAAGAACTGTTTTACCCTTGGCAATAGCAGCAGCAATGATGTTGGCAATGGTTTGAGACTTTCCAGTACCTGGAGGTCCCTGCAGCACGAAACTGCGGCCATTTAATGCTGAGTAGACAGCGGCCAACTGCGAGGAATCACTTGGCAGAACAATTGGGAGATCTGCGTAAGCAGTTTGATCCAGATCTGAAATCTGCAGATTTGAGAGAGGATCTGGAAACGAATCTCTGCCTGCCGTTGCGATGTGTCGGACAGTAGAACGGTCCAAGAGCAGTTGACTGTTGTCTTGCAGATCTCGCCAGAGCAAGAACTTGCCAAAGCTAAAGCTCGTGATTAACGAGGTCTCTAGGACCTTCCAGCCAGATCGACCAGCAATGGCACGCCGGATCTCGGCGAGGACTTGATCGAGGTCGACACCCGAATCATCTGCAGGAAGATCAGAAAGAATATCGAGATGAAGGTCAAGATCTTGGCGGAGCTTTTCAACAAGCGTGATATTGCCAATCGGATCAGACTTACTCCGAGCAATCTTGACTCGATGAGTTCTCGAATCAAGTGTGATCTCGATGGGATAGAGGATTAGCGGCGCGATCCGGGGGGCAGCGACATCTGATTCCTTCCACTGAAGCAACCCGAATGCAAGGTAAAGGGGACTGAATCCAGATTCCTCCACAGAAACCCGTCCCTCACGCGCGAGCGTGCGACCGGCGCGATACAGCAAATCTCCTGAGAGCGCTTCGTTGCAGCCAACGGTGAGTGCCGTACGAACGATTCCGGAGGACAGCTCCTTGGTGGTGATCGCCAAGGCTTCATCGCCTTCTCCACAGAGGCTATCGCCGTAGATCGTCAATTCACGACCTGAAGCGAGAAGGTCCTCAAGGCTGGCCAACAGGCCAGGGGGGACATCAAGAGCCAAGTATGCGCTTTTTCGACTGCCAAGCGCACTATTAATCTTGCCGAAGACAGTTTGGATGATTGTGTCTTTATCCTCAGAAATCAACTCAGCACAGACTTCCTGCAAAGGCTCCGGAAGTAGACTAATGAGTTGCGCGAAATAGTCGCCCAGATACAGCTGTCTCTGATAGCTGAAATCAGCAGGGCGTATCTGATCTGGCGAGATCGAAGATGCAACCTCGATAATGGCTTCAGCCACTTCTTCATTTTGCTCGCGCATCTCATAGGCGAGCTTAAGAAGGACCTGCAGCGCTATCTCGTGGAAATAACGTATGGCGATCTTGCTCAAATCGATATTGTCAATATGAAGCAGACGGTTCCTAGTCGAAAGGTCCAGGAGGCGCTCCTTCCACCGCTGAAACCTCTTCTCCACCACGAGTGGGATTGGTTCCGAGTCGTCGGCAGGGAGTTCACCGTCTGATTGCGCAGCCTCAGCCTGAACGCACTGTGTAGCAGCCGTGAGAAGGATCTGCTTAGCCAGCGAAAGGACTTCTCCCTCCTGATCAGGCTGAACCGCCATCCTGATCGGAAGAGGCTTGTAGCCATCCCGCCGGGCCTGATAGACGTTGACCAGAACAACAAATGAACTCAGGTAGTCCTTTGCCTTAGACCTAGCCCCTTCAAAACCAGACTCAGGATTAGCTGCATACTCAGATGAATCAAAGAGGATCAGCTCACCGGCATCACAGAGTGAATAGACCGTCTCGACATCATCTATGAGTGCAGGAAGTTCCGGAGCTCGCTCTGCATTGGTGAAAGCCCCAGGGAACACATGCCCGTTAACAAATACAACGACGGGTGAAAGGCCTATATGCTCAAGGCAAGCCGCTGCAAGTGGCGTGAGATCCGCACACGTGCCTAATCCTTCGCCCAGGACTTGATCTGGCAACCGGATCCGCTGAAAGCCCGCGGTCCAAAACTGAGGCGGGTCAATATACGATACTCCAATGCTGCTAAGGGTCTGGTAAGTAGCCCTAACCAACTCTTGAGTACGTTGGGAACTACCGCTTTGATAGCCCTCCAGTGAATTCCTAAGCCCAAGTTCAGTGAGTGTTTCGCTGATTCGCTTGCAGACCTGTGAAATGACAGGGTGATTTGGAGTGATAAAGGAAGCATAGAGCTCCCACGTACCTATTTTCCAGGCATTCGAGACTAGGAGATCGAATGAAGCTTCACAATCGCAGACAGTTTCTCCGCCTTTGAGAAGTGTGCAGATCAATACAGCCTTTTCGTTCTCCGTCAGTTCTTGCGTCGTTGATAGATCTGGAGTAAACGGAAGGTCAGACAGATCAAGCGTTTCACCGCCATGGATAGTTTGAAGAGCGAAAGGTTCAGAACGAATTCTTAACGCTGCAATCTCGAAACAGATTGCGAGGCCATCCACCGCCTCTGGCGCAGTGTTGGTGAGTTGCAACCCTTGGATGAGACGGACACCACTCAGCTGCTCCGCTAGTGAGAAGGTCTCGGAGCATTGGAGGCCAAGCGCTAGGCCCGCTGCGAGTGCCTGCTCCATGTCCACGCCGTCAACTGGTCTTGCTTCATCATGGCACTGCGACGGGGAGCGCAACAAATGCGAGGAGGTTCATCTACCCCTACCCCCCAAGCGCGGCAAGGATGCTTATGCGCGGCTCAACCACCACCAACCACTACACATAATTTCGATCAGTGATACAAATAGTGGCTATTCTATGAGGCCAAGAAAATAGCAACCCCATTATCTTCACCAACCCAAAATGAGAAAGCGGGCAAAAGCATCCGACTTTCCTGATCAGAGGCTAAGTTCTAAAGGCAGAGCAACCAGCATTATGCCCAAAGCCTAGGCGTCTTACCGACAGACTCGGTCTTGGTATTGCGTCACAGTGTATTCCTCTTGCGAAACACCAATTCCGTTCGGCTGAAGAGTTGAGATAAGAGTATCTCCATTCTCTTCTGTTTTAACGACGGGTATCCAGACCGAGTTCGCGAACGAAAACTTACTGTTGCTACGTGATGAGTCAACAAAGTTTCTTACAGCCAATCCATCGACGACATAGCTGTAAAGATTCCCACTGACTCCTTCAAGCTTGGCCGAGACCTTCTTGACTGAGATATTTGACGAGCGCTTACGGCGACCATCGGTCATCACCAGCGTGACATCTGTTGAATTACGCGTTACGTCTTCGCAAACAGGTTGGGGAGCAGGGCTGCTGTAGCCGCCTCCGCCACCTGAACCGCCACCTCCGCTGTAGCCACCTCCGCCATGGCAGTGGTAATCACCGGTTCTTCGGTTGTTATGACAGCCCGCACTATTGAGTCCGCCTGGATGCCCGAAGGCTGGCTGCAAGCCGAAAAGAAGAAGCGAAGCAAAGGCAAGGCGGAGGGAGGGGCCTCTCATATCGTTGGTACTTCTACAAATAACCTAGGGCTCCGGAAAGAGCCACGTCAAGACTGAGTATTTAGACCCAGGCCGCTAAAATGAGAGGCCATCCACAGACGGAGCGGACTATTTCTTACGCCTGCGATACAGTTCGTCATTCACGCAGTCGGAGAAATAGTCCCATTGAGCATCAAAGAATACTTCGTGTCCACCATCGCCAGTCGCTTGCTCGCATGCAAGCACGATCTTGGCTGGCACCAGCCCGATGCCATCAATCCTGACGACCTGCTCACTGAGAGCACGTTGCCAAAACATGCTTGTGGCTGACAGAAAGAAGACGGCCAGCCGCAGGCTCCAACGAGATTGTTTAGGTTTCTTTATTGGCTTTAACACTGAATAGATGGGTGCTCTTTGAATTATGGCCATAGCACTGGGTTAAGGCCATGAGAGGATGACCCAATCTGGCTATGCGGTCATGTATCAGCGCGACCAGGGAATTTCTGCCAAATCGGCACGGGCTATTGGGTGGCTAGGCGGAGTCCTGCTTTGCCTAGGGTCCAGTACCGCTGTTCTGGCTCAGTCGCTGTCTGGCTCCGTGCTTTCCATCGGCGACGGCGACACGATTCGGATACAAAGCGGGAGCGGGGTAAAGACGATCCGTCTGGCCTGTATTGACACCCCCGAAACAGCTCAAACTCCTTACGGAGCAGCTGCCCGACAGCAGTTGCAGAGTCTGCTGCCCATTGGCAGTGCGATCCAAGTCAAGGTCAAGGCGACCGACCGATATGGGCGTTCCGTGGGCGAGATCACGCGTAATGGCCGGAACATCAACCAAGCACTTGTGGGTAGTGGGGCTGCATTTGTCTATTGGCAGTACATCCAGGGCTGTGATCGCCAGACCTATAGCCGACTAGAAAACGAAGCCAGACTCAAGGCTGCTGGGGTATGGAGCGTGAAAGGCGGGATCACCAGGCCATGGGACTACCGAACTGGGCGTTCGAGCAGTTCGGGATCTGGTTCCAGCTCGACACCCTCCTCTCAGGCAAGCTCCGGGCGTAAATACCGTTGCTCTGATTTCAAGACGGCGGCAGAGGCCCAGGCAGCACTGAAGCAGGGGCATTCATATCTTGATAAAGATGGTGATGGACGTGCCTGCGAAAGCCTGAGGTAACTATTCCGAGAATCACCAGAGTCTATAGACACGCACTTCATCTACTGGTGAGATAAGAGCACTTACAAGCACGTCCAACACTTTTCCTGAGCGGATTCGCACAGTCCCATTAATTCAGTGATAACCCCTCACAAGGTCATCGAGGTAGGCAAGGAGCTCTTCTTCTTCGTGTTCGTTATCATAACCCAGGCTGCTGATTGCGACTCTGTTAAGCGTAGCGTGAAACAGCCCCCAGTCTTTCTCTTCCATAGCAGTCTGAGCCTTAAAGAGCTCAGCCCCAACTTCATTTATAAGCTCTGAGGTAATTCGGCTATCTGGGCACCACCACTCTACAGCTTTACGACCCAGATCAAGTGCAGTTTGCGTCATGTCCCCTAGGCAATGCACAGCTTGCACTTGAAAGGTAAAGCGCTTAATCCGCTTTGTCAACGTAGAAAACCAAGGAGTACATTACCTGCTCATAACTTGGCGACCAAATGCAAGCAAACAAACGCGGTCAGGATTGTCTCTTGATGTAGAAGTCAAGCAAAAAGCCAAAGCTTAATGCAGGAATCTTATTGTCAATTGCCAACTGGACTCGATCTTTTCGCGCCAATTTCTTTCCATCCCGCTGGGTATATCCCTTCACTCCGTAAGCGCGCAAGAGTTTCTTGATGTCACTGTCGGTCATTCCCTTGAAGTCACCTGACGAAGTGGCAGGCAAGGGAATCGATGGAGATGATTCGGAATTCTGTTTGGCCTCATTAAGAACCTGACGAGTAGCATCAATGTACTCACCAGTGCGCCGGGCATGACGTCGATCATTCTCGACTATTCGATCAATGAGGTGGCCGAGACCCTCAGAGATGGAGCTCATACGCCAGTATCAATAGCTTGAATATCAGCAATGTCCTTAGCAGCCCTCCACGCCTGAGCAAAGGCGTAACAGGCAGAGATCAGGCGAGCAAAGGGTCGAGCACCCTGAAAGGTACCTCTACCTTTGCGGTATTCCTCCACGCCTTCAACCATCTCATCCCCCGCTTTCTCAAGTTGGGAGAAAACCTCCTTATATCGCTGAAGTATAGACAAGAGCTGCGCCTTCTCCTGAAAGTCCAGCTGAGCATCTTGTGTAAATCTGAGCAAATCTGTTTCGAGCTTCTCAATGATTTGATCTCGCTCTCTAACCTGACGGATGTATTGACCTCGGCTACGGTTAACACTGATAGCAGCCTTGCGGAGGTGCTTATAGCTAGACCTTAGTTCAGCGTCGGTGGGCTCTATCGGGAAGAGCTTGGCTATCGAGGGATAAGGGGTCATAAGCACTACACCTTGTTCACCATACATAGCACAGGCTGTAGCAGCAAGGTCGTTTCACTGCGTCCGCCGAAGGGCGTAGACCCAGCAACGTTAGCCAGAGGAGCACTTTATACGGCAGGCCTGAACTACAATTGTATCTGTCGATATGCAATATTGAAAGCCCGAGGATTAAAGGATCACATACTGGTAAAGAGCTCTAGCTCCTCAGGGATACGCGGTGAACCTTCATGAAACGTTCCTGGTCATGGCTTAGAATCCTGATCTGATTAGCACCAGTAATCCCCCAGCAACGCAGAGCTTCACCAGCTGCTTCATGGCGCCAGATCAGCTCGCCCGTGGGGTCGAAACTAATCCAGTGGCGGTCAAACAGCTTGTCGATATGGGGTGAGA
>Ga0194116_10008493_pt1 | contig 10401 bp, 13 predicted proteins | sample TA2MahsurfametaG_4_FD_148617 | JGI IMG/M metagenome (GOLD analysis project Ga0194116, IMG submission 148617) | Freshwater microbial communities from Lake Tanganyika, Tanzania - TA2015008 Mahale S9 surface | ecosystem: Environmental > Aquatic > Freshwater > Lake | place: Tanzania: Lake... | reverse complement strand
ATGATGATGAGGATGATGATTATTAATGTGGTATAGCCGCGTAGTAGCAAGTTTAAGTAGCATTCCAGACTTCATACAGCATTATGAACGGGAATTAGATGACGCACGACGTGAAGTTGGGGTCTATGGCAACATAGAAAAGAATCTTGCTGGCCTGCCCGGAATTACAGAACGACGTTTCAATCAGCTACAAGAGATCGAAGCAGTTCTTAATTACCTTAACATACAGTTAAGAAAAATACGCAAGAAACATTTCCAAAAGTATCTAGAAGGATATGCTCGTGCGCTGACTAGCCGTGATGCTGAAAAGTATGTGGATGGTGAGGACGAAGTTATTGATTTTGAAACTATCATCAACGAAGTAGCATTGTTACGCAACAAATGGTTAGGTATCATGAAAGGTCTTGAAAGTAAAAACTTCATGTTAGGTCACGTCACACGCCTGAGAACAGCAGGTATGGAGGACGCATCAATTGGTTAGTCTGAATCAACTGACTCTTAATTTACTTAATGGGTATGATACTTTTTTAGAAAGCCTGCGAACTGTCTGTGATATGGGCTGCGGCACTGGTGCAGATATCACTTGGTGGGCTATGTTAGAAAGCAAAGATGATCCACCAGAACCCTACAACTATCATTGCTTTGCAGTTGATCGCGATCAGAATAAATTAAATCAGGTACCTGATTTAGAAAACATTAATAAAATAAATCGAGATTTTACTGATCGTAGGATCATTCCTACAAATATAGACCTATTATGGAGTTATGATAGTTTACAGTATAGCCACAATCCTTTAGAAACACTAAGATTTTGGAATGAACAGATGACTATAAATGGTATGCTGGTCATAGGTGTGCCACAGACTAATGGAGTAGAATATAATAGATATTACAGCAGGACCTATAATCATTGTTTTTACAATCATACTCCTACTAGTTTACTTTATATGTTAGCAGTAAACGGGTTTGACTGTCGCGATGCTTATCTACTGAAAAAATTCAACGATCCTTGGGTACAGATCGCAGTGTATAAGAGCGACATAGAACCAATGGATCCCAAGACAACTACATGGTTTGACCTTGCTGATAAAAATTTACTGCATCCTAGTGTAGTACAGAGTATCACAAAAAGTGGATTTTTGAAACAAGAAGAAATAATCATGCCATGGTTAGACAAAGAAAATTACTATATTGATTGGATATCACAATCTACAATTATTCCAGAAGAAGCTGGTGAACCCACAGTTAGTGGTATATTCAATGAATCACGTTCATCTGGAGAATCTAAACTCAAACAAGCAGATGCAAAAACTAAAAGCACAGAATTATTAAAACCAGTAGGCATAACCAGACCACCCAAGGAAAGATTTGTAAAATGATTAATCGTGTGGTACTTTGCACTGGCGGATTTGATCCCTTGCACTCGGGGCATATAGAATATCTACGTGCGGCCAAACGCCTGGGTGACATCCTGGTGGTTGGTGTAAACAGTGACAGTTGGCTACGCCGTAAAAAAGGTCGCGAGTTTATGCCTAGCGATGAACGCATTAAGATCATTGAAAATCTACGTATGGTAGATCATTGCATCTTGTTTAATGATACTGACGATCATGCCATAGAAGCCATACGTAATGTCAAAATATTGTATCCTAATAGCGAAATAATTTTTGCCAACGGTGGTGATCGCACAGAAGAAAACATACCTGAGATGTCAGAGCCCGATGTCAGATTTGAATTTGGTGTAGGTGGTTATAATAAAAAGAATTCAAGTAGCTGGATCTTAGATGAATGGAAGGCACCCTGCACAGAACGTCCTTGGGGATATTATCGTGTGCTATACGAAACTCCCGGCACCAAGGTAAAAGAACTAACAATTAATCCAGGGCAAAGCCTTAGCATGCAACGACATTTTGAACGCACAGAAGAATGGATGGTCGCAGAGGGCAAATGTATGGTTGAACACCATACAGTACCATCGGGTGCGTTGGTACAGGAAATAATATCTATTCATCATACATATCATGTTAGCATAGAAACATGGCATAGACTGTTTAACCCATTTGACACGCCCTGTAAAATCGTAGAAATACAATACGGTGTAGCCTGCGATGAAGATGATATAGAAAGGAAAATATAAATATACATATATTGTAAATTAGGAATAAAAAATGCTGAAAAAACTAAAAATTGAAGTTAATCTAAGTAAAGGATCTCCTTTAACTGGATCTGCTTGGGTAAATATGCTGTTTAGCGGTGAAAAAGTGATTGATCGTGCTGAAGTTCAAGCATCATATGATACGATTGATAATGTAAAAATGGATAAGATTGACTTTACTATAGACCAGTTCGACGATTCTTTTCAACACACACTTACGGTTCAAAATTGTCCAGAAACAATAGGTCCTATACAGATTTATCACATAAACTTTTACTTAGATGATCATCTCGTTGGTATAAATTGGCAAACAGCAATAAAAGAAAAACCACTGCGTTTTGGTGGTCAGCCTAGTTTTACTATCACTAATCCGCATGTAAATGACCCATTGTTTAGCGGTTGGTGTTCTGTGCCTGATGTTAGTCCAGGAATGTCAATTACTTGGGGATTAGCAGATCTGGTAGCAATACATCCGTTATAAAAATACCAAAAGTTTTGATATAGAACGTAGATAAATACTATATCATGAAAATACGAGATATATTATTTGAAGATTTAATGCTAGAAACGCCTGAAGAAGTGCGATCTGAAATAATCCAAAAAATATCAAAAATACAGGACGAACCTGATTTAATTAATGTTTTAAAATTTGCTAAACAATACGCTTTTAAAACAGATGTAAAAAAACTTTCCACTATCAAAGGTTATAAAGATACAGTTGCCAATATTATCCTGCAAGCAGTTGGAAACGTAGATGCTCCTGACACATTGATACGGGCATTTTTAAAACGGCTAAGCACTGATGGTGTTATTAAAGAAAATCTACTACTTACAACCGGAATGGTACATATAATGGATGATATAGTAGATAAGAAGTTTTTAAGTATTTTCAATGCTATTAAACTAGATTTATTTGAAAAAATATCTGGTAAAATAGGTGAAATGGGGGACGTTGGTAAGGGAGAATATCTATTGTCCATACTCAGTCCAAGAATAATGCGCAGAGGTGCCCCTGGCGATATAGCTATTGGAAAAACCAAAGTTGAACTAAAAGCTGGTGAAAGCGGAAGGTTAGGACCTGCGGGATCACAGGCTCTTGCTGGACGTTTTGATGAATTTTATGCATTGTGTAATAAGAATAAACTCATAACTAAAGGTGCTAAATTTCCAAATCCTGTGGATATGAATCTTACATTAAACATGGGTAAATTTTCGGCATTTTTTAATAATGAACAGGCAAGGGTATCTAAAGCACTAGCAATAGCATTAAAAATGCACTATCCAACACTGAATACAACTGCTATGGTTAAGTCAATCGTCCAAGGCGGACAGATAGATGGGCAACAACTTAAAGCTCAAATGTTAGCTGCATCATATAGTGTGTACCAGGCAGCTAAAGAATTTAATGGAATTTTATTAACAGATTATGGTATTAACCGCTATCTATATATGAATACCCCCCAATCTGCGGCAGCCGCAGGTAAATTTGTCACTGTTAAATTTCCAAGTTGGACAGATGCCCAAAGTAACACTATCAAAATACAACTCAAATCATCGGCCAGATAACACTCTAGACTTTTTGTTAATTTACTGTTATAATAATTAAATATATTACGGCCATTCCGGAATTGCTCTGTACATTAGGTATGGAGATTATTAGATAAGGATTCTCAGCCAATCAATAAAATATATGCGGACTAATGCCGGGTCGCAACCGGCTGGTAGCTTCCGACGGGTCAGCTACAGGTGCACTGTGTAGTTCCGAGAATCCTTATCTAATATTTGGAGAGTTGGCCGAGTGGTCGAAGGCAGCGGCTTGCTAAGCCGTCCTCCCAGCGATGGGAGCATAGGTTCGAATCCTATACTCTCCGCCAAATTTAACGCCGGCTTGCGCAGAGTGGGATTGCACCTGACTTGTAATCAGGCTTCGTAAGATGGAGAGTGTTCGATTCACTCAGCGGGCACCAGTTGTAAAGTTATTGCCCTGGTGGTGGAATCGGCAGACACAGCGGTCTTAGAAGCCGCCGACGCAAGTCGTGGGAGTTCAAGTCTCCCCTGGGGCACCAAATACCCTTAAAATCCTATCACTTTTAGTACTCACAGTCTTGTGGAAAGTTAAATAGTAGTATATAATTATCTACATAGGGGTGAAAGATGACTGTAGAATTCCATCGAATCGAGAACTGCCACGTGGTTCATAAACCATGGGGTACTGAAACTTGGCTTATGCCAGGTAGTGACGTATACCCATTTGCACTCAAAGAATTGGTATTACGAGCAGGGTTTGTAACCAGCCTACAAGTACACCAATTCAAATCCGAATCAATACACTTACATCAAGGTAATGGAGCACTGATCTATTTTCCTTATTATTTTGACTGTGAACGCTATCTAGCAGGTGGTTACACAGCCGAAGATATCGCACATATTAAAAGCCAATTAATCACACAAGAACTAGCCCCAGGTGCTGTGTTCCATACACCACCCCGCACTATACATCGCATGGTAGCCTATGATGATCTACACTACACAGAAGCCAGCACTACTCAATTAGATGACGTGATACGCCTAGAAGATTCAGCTAATCGCGGTCACGGAAGGATAGCAAGCGAACATGAACAACAATAAACTTACAGTCTTGATCCTGGCCGCAGGTTACGGTCGACGCATGGGTCCATTCGGTAGGATGGTTCCAAAAGCACTGATTCCCTATCATAATAAACCCCTTATTAGTCATATTATGGAAAAGTTTGATGAATCTACTAGATTCGTCATCGCCTGCGGACATATGGGTCAATTGATCAAAGACTATGTCGGTATTGTGCATCAGGACAAAGACGTGGTGTTTGTTGATATTCCTAACTATGCAGAAGGTGATACAGGTCCTGCTACCAGCATACAGATGTGTGCAAAATACATACGTGGCGGATTCATGTGGTTAGCCTGTGATACCCTATTTGATTTCAAATTTGAGGATAAATTAGATCATAACTGGATCGCAGTTCACCCAGTTGATTCAGCAATCGCTCAAGACTACTGCTGGATCCAACGTGAAGGCAATGATATTATCGCAGTGCTTAATAAAAAATCCAGCAAGACCGCTGTTGATGCATTTGTAGGCATGATGTATGTCAAAGATGATGAATACCTAAAGAATCTGCAGGTCCGTCATGCTAAAGAAACCTATGAAGGATTTAAAGGCCTAGATCTGCAGGCATACACTATCCGCGGATGGAAAGACTTTGGTACTTATGAAAAATGGGAAGAACTGTCAAGTGAATTCACAGATGTAAGTTTTCCTAAACCCAACGAACTATTTTACAATGACAATGGTAAAATTATCAAGTTCTGGACAGATCCTAAGCAGGCAGAAATGCGTGTGCGTCGTGCAGAATGTAATCCGGAAGCTATGCCACATAATGTAGAGCGTTCAGGCAATTTCTTAATACACGACTACGCCAATGGCGATATCGTCTATAATCAATACTCACCAGCGATATTTGAAAAGATGTTGGATTGGTGTGAGACGGCTCTATGGACAAATGCACCGTCCGAAGTAAATGCTGATATAGATCATTATGAAATCTGCCACAAGTTTTATTATAAAAAGACCATGGAACGTGTTGAACAGTTTCGTGTGAAATATAGTGATTGGTCAGAGCCATGTGTGGTAAATGGCAAAGAAGTATTGAGTATAGATCAGTATCTAGCAAAGATCGACTTTACTTGGTTATGCACAGAAACCTCATGGAAGTTTATACACGGCGATCTACACTTTGATAATACCATCTATCAGAGCGGACAGTATCTAGGTTCACCAGACTTATACCATCAGATGAAAGACAAATACATAGATAAGTTTACTGCCATTGATTGGCGCACCGACTTTGGTGGTGAACTATACGGTGACCAATACTATGATCTAGCTAAGATGCTAGGCGGCCTACATCTCAGCTATAAAGATATCAAACACGAACACTACAACTATAAAGAACGCAATGACTATGTTACACTTGAAATACCAAGCGTCAAAGATGTCCAAGTGTATGAAGAAATCCTACAGAAATGGGTCGTATCAAAAGGACTTGATTGGAAGAAAGTTAAGGCATTGGTACCAATCATCTACTTGAACATGAGTCCACTGCATGAAGCACCGTTTGACAAGTTCTTAGTAGCCTTAGCTCAACTGCACTTTAGCAAGATATTAGGGTAATGTATAAACGATTCATCATGGATGTAGATGGTGTGTTAAATGACGGCATGCTCTATTGGGGTGTAGATGGAAAACCATTTAAAGCCTTCGGTAATTACGATCATGATGGATTAAAACTCCTACGTAAGCATATTGCTATAGAGTTTGTCAGTGCTGATGAAAATGGTTGGCCTATCACCTATAACCGTATAGTTGAACACATGAAGTTTCCACTGACTATGGTTAAAGAAGCAGACAGACTGGACTGGGTATTGAGCAAAGGAGATCCAAAAGAAACAGTCTTTATGGGTGACGGACCTTATGATGCGAAAATCTTCCCTCACGTGGGATTGAGTATCGCCCCAGCACAGGCATGGAGAACAGCAAGAGCAAACGCAGACTACGTTACAGAACGTGAAGGCGGCAAAGGCGCAGTCATGGATGCCTGCGTGCATATTATGTATTTAATGGAGATTGAACATGGATTTTAGACTAGGATTTGGGCCAATGAGCCGCGAAGTTATTGAAATTATCTGTAACTACAGTCATCGTAATAAAAAACCTCTGATGCTGATTGCTAGCCGTAATCAAGTTGATGCTGAGTCAGGCTATGTGATGACTACTCCCGAAATCCGTGAACAATTACGTTCATTACCTACAGACTACATTTGGATGTGCCGCGATCACTGCGGTCCATATTTCCTAGACGCGGAAAAGGATCTATCATTGCGTGATGCTGTAGAAGCTACTAAAAAAACTATCGCATACGATATCGCACAAGGATTTGACCTAATCCATATTGACACTAGCCGTGTTGATGATACCTATGGTATCGCTAAAGAACTTTTTGAATTCTGCCTAACACTTAATCCTAATGTCCAGTTTGAATTTGGTACAGAGGAAAACGTAGGTGTTGCGGCAGGTGCTATCAAGTATAAGAACGATGTAGCATTTGCTAAGAATATTCCTAACATACAATTCGTTGTCGCACAAACAGGTAGTTTATGTCACGAAGATCATCAGGCAGGGTCATTTGAAACATCAACAGTTCGAGAACTTGTACAGGTCGCTAATACCAATGGTGTAAAGATGAAAGAACATAATGCTGACTATCTATCAGCAGATGAAATCCGCCTACGCAGTGCTGTAGGTGTTCATGCTCTAAACATAGCACCACAGCTAGGTGTAATACAAACTAAACTATTGCGCAGACTAGTTAAAGCTTATCCAGATGCGCAGGGGCAATGGAATGACTTTGCTAACGAAGTGATAGCTAGTGGTCGTTGGCGTAAATGGACAGACAGTACCGATAGAGAGCATCAGATCAATGTTGCCGGGCATTATTGTTTTTCATCCTCAAAATATCAAGCCTTAGTGAATGTGTTAAATCAAAACACAGATGTAAAGTCTGAGATCACCAATGAGATAGAGTACGTCTTAGATCTATATACAAACAATTTGCAATGATTGTTTTATTTAACGTAAAAATCACAGATGTCCGTATGGGCTATCCCTATCGCCGTGCTAGTTGGATGCCTAATCCAGAGCGCATGGACGTATTTCGATATTGCTTAGCCAGCACAGCAGTATTAGATCCCCTAGTCAGCAAATTTGTGTTTTGTATTACCCTAGCACCAGAGCTAGCACACAGGCGTGCTGAACTAGAAGAATACATACATGGACTGTTTCCTTCCGACAAATTAGCTCTAATATGGCAACGCTGTGACTACGGTCGTGATTGGCGTAGAATTTGCGATCAATATCTCAATGACCCAGATGACATCGTTTGGTTGGCCTGCAACGATGATCATATATTCATTGATTCAAATCTTGACATGGTTGACAGTGCTATTGAACATCTGGTCCTTGATCCTGATCCTGATGCTGTTGTGTATTATAGCCATTGGCCAGAGCAGATGCGCATGAGTCGTCACTACAATGGTGAACTCACAGCTGATGGCGATTTAATCCGTTACAACTGGGAAACCTTTGATGGCATCATGATGCTCAAGGCTGGTAGATTAGCCAAGTATTGGGAACGTGACTACGGTGACGCCTTAATGTTCAAAGTAGATTATTTAGGTGCACATCACGGATACAGTTGTCCGAGCCCAGTCTATGCTCCAACAAAAGAAATAGTCCGTCATTATGAAGGCTACAGTCATGTAAATGATGGTATGGAACAGACTCTAGCTAACATTGTTCCGCCTTTGTTTATACCACCGGGATTTTTTGAGAGTGACATCAAGATAGGTATAGGGTATCCTGAACGTGATGATAGCTGGACTAACTTCAATCCAGCAAGTGAATGGTTATATAATTTCCATCCCAATGGCACGGATTATCGTTGGGTTGAAGAAGATATCCCATTATTTTGGCGTAAACGTTTAGGCATTATTTCGCATGATCCAGGCTACGATAAAAATCTAATGTATCATGCACGGAATGCTGCCTTCCTGGCTGCCACAAGGGTACCTATGCGTTGTTTTGGTACAGAATTCACACATAGAGATCATCATCCAAAAGAATGGTTTAGTAAGCATTTACATATTAGCTCATGATTACTCGCTTTGTTTTTATAGGTCCAAGCAGAATCTTTGAATCAGCTATTACGCTATCATTTGATTGTAATTTAAATCCACTCCCTGATAAAACTTATATCATAAGCCCTTATCCTCAACATAAATTAGATCAAGTATTTGCAGAATTTGAGCTAGACAGTTCTGCATATACTCTTATAGATGACCTTTATTTTGAACAGTATTATGATCTAAGCAGATATAAACACGACCATTGGTATTATCAACAGGCACTTAAATTCTGTGCATTTGATTATTTTGACAGCGAATATTTTCTACTGCAAGACTGTGATCAAGTGCCTCTTAGACCATTTGATTTTTTTATAGACGGGAAACTTAATTTCAAAGCAGAAAATCTCTGGAATCCCTATCAAGAGCTATATGCGGAGATGGTAGAACGAATAATTGGCATGAAGAGAGTACTAAATTATAGTCTTGTTAACGAACTTATGCCATATTCAAAAGCTGACTGGAATAACTTAAAACAGCTTATAGAACAACGTAATGGATGTTTTTGGTTAGACGCCTTTCCAAACTCTAGAGAACTCGGTGAACCTAAATGGTTAAGCGAATTTGAATTTTTGGGTATATACAAAACCAACCAGGCGGATGGGTGGACTTTCTATCTCGCTGTGCCTCAACCGGCTATCAATACTTGGAAGGATTTTTATAATCACGATTGGTCTAAACAAGATACAATAAAATTTTTAACACAGCCACTGAAATATATGAATTTAACTGAAGCCAAAACTGTGCTAAAATATTTAAAAAGTCTTTGACAAATCAAAATAAAGTAAGTAAAATAAAAAATTAACTTAGGAAAAAAAATGAAAACTAATTCAAGTTTCAATCTTTCAAAAACCACTAAGAAATTAGCAGGTGGAATCCAAGACAAACACACACGCAGAAAATTTTTGGATCTAATGATCGAAGCCGAAGCCGCACAGGCAGCTGGCAAGAATCGTAAGTTTAGTGACCCAGCCGTAGGACAAAAAGGATCAAAAAATAATCAACAGGAGCAACAATTATAATGAATAATGTTGAAGAACAGTTAAAGAAAATTGTAGCAGATCAATTAGGTCGTGGTATAGAAGAATGTGATATTAATAATGAATTAATAAATGACCTAGGTGGTGATTCCCTAGATGCTGTTGAAATTACTTTGGCTATAGAGGAACAATTTGGTATTAAAATCCAAGATGCAGAATATGTTGATTTTAAAACACTAAGAGAATATGCTGATTTAATCAAAATAAAATTGGAAAAATAAAATATGGATTATAAAGTTAGAGAAGTTAGTTTAGCCAATTGGGGTCATAAAGAAATTGCTATTGCTGAAACAGAAATGCCTGGGTTAATAGCAGTACGTGAAGAATTTAAAGCACAACAACCATTGAAAGGTGCACGCATAGCAGGTAGCCTGCATATGACTATTCAAACAGCAGTATTAGTAGAAACACTAGTGGCCCTGGGTG
>Ga0194116_10008492_pt1 | contig 10401 bp, 9 predicted proteins | sample TA2MahsurfametaG_4_FD_148617 | JGI IMG/M metagenome (GOLD analysis project Ga0194116, IMG submission 148617) | Freshwater microbial communities from Lake Tanganyika, Tanzania - TA2015008 Mahale S9 surface | ecosystem: Environmental > Aquatic > Freshwater > Lake | place: Tanzania: Lake Tanganyika... | reverse complement strand
CCCAATCCCCAATCCCCAATCCCCAATCCCCAATCCCCAATCCCCAATCCCCATTATTATAATTTTTTATTTTAAATAAAATTTCTAAATTTAATTTTTATAGATATATAATTTATAAACACTTCTCTTAGATCTAAGTATAACATCAAAGTTTTTATTGAAATATTAAATAAAAACTTTTGAAATTAAAGATAAAAAATTTTGAAAATAATATTTTTTAATATAATAATATATAGTAAATTATTAAATTAAAGTAAAAAAAAATTACTTGACTTCTACTTCACATTTTTCAAATCGTAAATAAAATATTGCTTTACAAAATACTCGTCATAATCTCCGTAAATTAGTATTCTGTTAAAAATTATTTTATATTTGTAAAATCAAATTAAAACAGTAAATTAACAAATACTGAATAATATATATTCAAAATCCGAATATTTCTATCTTAATTATAAATGGATTCTTCTGATTATATTAATGCTGAAATGATACCACACACTTTAGTGGTTGTAGAGCCTACAAACTTTAAAATAAATCCAGAAACAATTAACGATAACCAGTATATGGCAAAACTATCTGACTCAGAAGAAATTATTCATCAAAGAGTTTTGTCTGAACACAAAAATTACCAAAATAAGTTAGCTGAGAATAATGTAAATTTCAAAGTTTATAAACAAGTTCACGAAGATGCACATGATTCAATTTTTACCTGTGATTGGATTGGAACAATTAGAAATGAAGATTTTCCTGATGGAATATTATTTGTTTTCCCAGTTAAATGGCCTTCGAGACGATTAGAGAAAAATTATCAATTAGTTGAAGATTTGAAAAAATCTTACAAAATTTTTGAAGATTTAACTTTTTTCGAAGAAAGAGATTTAGCATTAGAATCTTTTGGTACAATGTCACTTGATTTTCATAATAGAATAGTTTATTTAAACCTCTCAGAAAGATGTCATTTAGAACCAGCAACTTATTTTGTCGATTTGCTAAACAAGCATTCTCTTAAAGGAAAATATAACTTAAGAATCATCAATTCCGCAGATCCTAAAGATGGAATTCCTTGTTTTCATACTGGACTTTATCTTGCTTTTGTGGAAAAAACAGTTTTTTTTTGCAAAGAGTTTGTAAAGGAAGAGAACGAAGCAAATAAATTAATTGAGGAATTTACTTCTTTGTATCCATACAAATATGATTTGGTTTTATTGACTTATGATGAAACTTTAAAAATGTGCGCAAATGTATTAGAAGTTAAGTTATTGAATAATAAAAAAACTGGGCTTGTTATGAGTAGATTTTCAGCAAATTCTTATTCTCAAGAAAATTTAAATAAGTTAAAAGAAAAATATGAATTAATTATAGTCGAGATGGATACTATTAACACTTGCGCAGGAGGATCTTTGAGATGTATGACTAGCATGTTGTTTTAGCTTTCAATTATGATTTAATTGTTAAATGATATTATTAATAGGTTAAGAATGTCAAATGTTTTAAAATTTATTTATTAAAAGTTTAAAATAAATTATATAAAGAAAAGTGGATAATTTTAATATCTATGAATTAATATAATTAAATTAAATTGTTTTAATATTAAATCAACTTTTAAAAAACTGGAAAAAGAATTTTTTATCAATAAATAATTTATGTAAATAAAAAATACATTAAAAATTAATTAGGAAAAATAAATAAACATATAATTATTCGAATATTTTATCATATTTACTTATGCCTTATCCTAAAGATAAATAGGATTAAACATAATGAATTTCTAAATAAAAGAAATTTATCTATAATTTAATATTTTATTCAATAATTTCTTTCCTAAATATAAATAAAAAATATTATGTTATATTTTAATTAGATATTAGATTTGAAATCAATTAATACTTTCTTCAATAAATTTTTATTTGACATAGAGATATCAAATGTAAATTGTATATCTATAATATTTTAAAATTTTACATTATTAAATTATCAAAAAAATTTAAAAAAAATTTTTTGTATTTATTTCACCTTCTTTATTTCCTTGAGTATAAACATCTATCAATTTACTTTTTATATTATCCAACTTATCTAAATTTATTTGATGGATTTCTGAAAGATCCCTCTTTTTATATTTTACTTTTTTCATAGTTCGTTGATGTAAGTACACCTCTACTAATTCATTTTTATTGATGTAATCTCCGTATATAATTCTTTTAACTATCTCATCATTTTTTTCTTCACATTTTATATTTTTATTGTAAATTGATTGAGAAGTCATATCTAATTTATTTTTTAAACCATCATCAGAAAATTTTTGTAATGCTTTAATTATATTATGTATTTCATTAGTGTAAATTTTTCGTTTTTCTTCATTTATTTCATATAGTTCATTTTTAATTCCTTCGACCTCACAGGCGCTATATTTTTTCATTATAAGCAAAATATCTCTTAATTCTTTAAAAAATTTCTCAATAGTTTGAAATCCTTTTTCATCTTTAATAGTAATAAGATTTAAATCCAGAAGATATTTTACAGATTCAAAAATTGTCATTTCTTCTTGAGTTTTGCTAAATGGTAGATATAAATAATAATTAAGGAAATAGTGTTCAAATCCAATCCCATTTCCCATCAATTGTTCGAATTGATTTAGTAAATCAATCTACGAAGTTTAGTTAATTTAGATATTCTAAAAATAACTAAAGCTACTTAATTAGATTTATTTATTCAATTATTTAAACGAAAAATACTTTAGAATATATTTTTGTAATATTTTTTGTTGAATGTCGATTTTTAATATGTAAGAGATTGTGTATCAAAAAATAACAAACCAAAGCGTGAAAATTCTCTTTTTCCTTCAATAAATTATAGACATTCTATTTTTAATTTTTTTATATTTACATCTGTTATAAATAACGTACCGGTTGGCAAAATATATATGAATTGCAAATCAGATTTAATCAAAAACACTTCTGATTTTAAATTTAATTTGAAAAGTTTTATTAAAATTTCGTAAACTGATTTTATAAATAATACTTCAGGATGGTCTTCGTCATAATAATTTTCAATAAATTTATATTTTAATATTGGATAAAGCTTTTTTGCGATTTGTTTTTCTTGTGATAACTCGAAGCAGCAGTCTTTGAATGAATATAATTTATACTTGTAAATATTATACACAAAATAAGTGAATACTCCTATAGGGATTATCTTTGTGAAAAAAGTCAATTTTATTTGGCCTTTTAATTTTTCTTTGGTTTTATTAAATATATTTATCGGATTGAAATTTTTCATTTTTCTTTTTGAAAATAAATTTAAATTTTAAAAGAATAATGATGAGTATAATATATTAATATTATTTAATTAAAATAATATAATATATAGATAGATCCCAAATTTAATCTAATCAAGTAAGCTTTTAATATTATTATTACTTATAGATTTATATACATCATTAAATTAAACATCACAAATATATATTTAATATATAAATTTGTTAGAAATTCTTTAATATTTTAATTAAAGATGAGTAATAATTATACTTCTAATAGAAATAAAGAAGAAATTATAAGAGAAAAATTATTAAAGATCCTTCAAAACCTAAAAGATTTAAATTCTAACAAAGTAATTAAAATACCTAAAAACAATTCAATTCAATTAAGAAAAATGTACAAGTATATCAAACCATCATACATAAATTTAATGAATATCAATTTTAATGAGTTAGAAGAATTTGACAGAGAAAAGCAATTGTAGAACTTTTTTTAATTTCCATTATAGTTCAGATTAAATTTTATATAAATAAATCTGATAAAATCCTAAAAAGTTTATTAGGAATTGATGAACAATATATTTTGATAAAATTGTGTTTGAAGGAGTGGATTTTCAATTTTTTTTCATGCTTGAATAATATGATAATTACTCAGGAAGCAATATCTATAAATTTAGATAATTTCCTTTTAAATTGTTTTTTGGTGATAAAAGAAGTCTGTCAGAGACCACCCAAAGATTTATTGAAATTCGAAGAAAAAGTTGAGATTCAAAAAGAATTATTATATGTGCTTTTGGATTATTTTATTATTTTAGATGAAAAAAATATTTTCATCAAATGTTTTGATCAAATTATTCATTATTCTGAAAATTCAACCATTTCTTATAAATTCTATATTTTACTTAAAAAATTTTGTTTGAAATATTTCAATCAAATTGAATCATTAAAAGATAACAGTAATAATTCAAACTCATATCTAAATAGAAAATTTCAAACAATACAAACTAAAGCAAATAATATGTTTAATTATCCCCCGAATTTTTTAGCTTATGAAAAAGGTAATTATATAATAAGAAACAACCAAGTCCCTCTTGGTAATTCAATAGGAATTAATAATCAGAACAATAATAATTTTGTGAATCAAATGAATGATCAGCTTATAATTAATCAAAAATTTCTTATTAATAATAATACATCAAATATTAACAATAAAGTCCACAATGATTTAATTATGCCATTACACAATAAAGGCTTTTTCCTTTCTAAAGAACCAAATGAAAATCATTTGTTTTATAATTCAAATGAAAAAAATAGTAGGAGTGAAAATACAAATAAGAATGCTTTGAATAAAAAAAATGAAGAAAAAGTTTTTGATTTTTTTTCAACCAATGAAGTTTTAGAAAAGGAAGATATTAGAAATATAAACAAAATTGATCATTCAAAATTGAAAGCAATAAACGAAAAAATAAATAAAATTGTCACAGGAGAACATGAAAACAAGGAGTTTATAGAAAGAATTGAAAAAATAGATGAAATATTTAACGAAGAAATTATTTCTGAAGTAGAAAATAAAGATTATGACAATAATATAAACAATATAATTCAAAATAAAAATGAAATCAACATGAAAGACAAACATTTATATTTTGAAGATTCGGAATCAGCAGATGTTGTCTTTATAAAAGATTATCAAAATAATAAAAAACAATTAATTAATATTGCAGAAAATATTAATAATTCGAATAATATTAATAATAAACATAACTTAGGAAAACCCAATATAATAAATAATAATGAGAATGTGGATTCGAAGTCTAAAAGAAATTCACCTGATAATATCCGAAGAAACAATTTTGAATTTACAAATCAAAATCATTTAAATAGTAATAATTCTTTCCAAAATCAAAATCAACAAAAAAATTTTGCTAATCAAATAACTAATAATAGTACCCTAACAATTAATGGTAATAGTTTTAAAATCTTCTTATGAAATAATTTTAGTTAAAATATTTTTAAAAGCTTTTTGATAAATTTTTTATTAAATAATTGCTAGATTCTTATTTTCACACGGATCCTTTTATTAAATTTATTGATCTCTCAATGAGTTTTTTAAAAACAAATACAAAAGAGAATGAAAATAATAATAAGAAAACTTCATTTTTTTCAATTTTTTTCTCAAAGAAGAAATTCTTCCAGTCTAAGGAATTAGATGGAACTAATATAATGGATTTCTTTACAATTCTCAACACTTGTGATGAGTATAGTATAAAGCATTTGAATAATTTAGCAGTGTTCAGTCTTAGTCATGAATTAATTAAATTTTTATATATGGCTATAGTATCGAGAAATTATTCGAATTCTAACCTTCAAAATAAAAACAATAATTTAAACATAAATTCTTTTTTCAACAATACTATGCAAAATAATTTATTAAACATTAAATTCAGCAATCTAAACACGAATCATTTTTGTGATGAAGACTTTGAAAAAATTTTATGGTCAATGCGTGAAATGAAATCAGTACTTCATTCATATTGCATTCGCATATTTGATCAAAGCGAAAATTATTTGGAATCAAACAAAAACAAAACAGTTTATGATAAACTCACAGAATACAACTTGAATTTAATTGAGGCATGTGTATGGGAGAGTCTTAAGATAATAAATATAATATGCAAATTTGAAAGCAGTTTAGTTAGCAATATCAACATGAGAATGAAACAAGTTTATGAACGCATAGCCCTCAAGCAATCAGGGTTAGTTTTTTTGGAAATTTTACAGTTTTTTATAGAAAATTGTAATTTGATAATAATTGATTTGGATTACTATGTTTCACAATTTTTCAAATTAAAATTGCGTTTTAATTACAAAAATGAAATTTTATCTTTTACTACTTTAGAGTTTTTGTATAAAAATAAAGAAATTTTGAATCAAAAAACACAGGTTTTCAATAGCTTTTTTCCTCTTATTATTAAAATTTTTGCCACTTTTCCCAAATATTTAGATACGAAATTTTTCCAATTAATTGATTACATGACAAAGCCCTCGACAATAACCGAGCTTTTTAATTATATTTTAGATCTTCCAGCTATTATATTAATTATAGAAAATTTTGAATGCTTCATGCCTAATCAATTTATCAATGAGCATAATTTCAATTATAACAATAAAATCGAAATTGAAAATATTTTTCAACCTGAATTTGAAAAATTAATAAGCTTTTTACTAAGAGATGAAGCTTTCGGTCAGGAATATATGTGTTCTCTTAACTATATTAATCTATTTGATAAGCAATTAAAGTATATTTTTGATAATTTAGTTTTCACATCTAGAGTCCATTCTACAACAAAAATAGTCCCGAAATTAATGAAAAAATTTTTCGATGTAATTATTCAAAGGGATGAATGTGAATCTGCTTCTGAGACTATAATTCTTATTTTTGATAGGTTTTCCCATTTTCATGAAAATGAGCATTACAAACAAGAAATAAGAAATTTACTGATAAGAAAGCTGGAAGAAATATTTAAAAAATGGCCAAAAATAGTTACTACTTTGAGAAAGAAGATTTTGTTTGAGATAAAGTATAATTATTCGAATTCAACAAAAAGAGAGTTGATATGCTTGTTATGTTGGTCTTTAGGAGAATTTCTTGATAAGCAAGATAGTAATTCTTTTGAAGATGAAGGTATTAGTGAAACTTTTAAATGTTTGGAGCTGCTTCTAAGAGAGAAAATAGTTTTCTTTTCTTCAAAAAGCAAAGTTGTTGAAAGCAAAAATATAAAAGGCCAAGAACATGTAGATGAAGCTTTAAAATGTATTATAATTTTTTTTTTGTAAATGTTTTCAAATGAAACTTTTTTACAATAATTTATCTATAAAATAAATTAAGGGTATTCAACTTATTTTATTGATAAAACAACTGATGAAGAAATCCTCAATGAGAGGTTATTAATAATTATGATAAATACATTATGTAAATTATGCGTGAAATTCAAATGCTATGTTTCAAAAACAATTCAATGTTTTAAAGATGTAATTTATTTATATTAATATTCTTAAATAGGTAAGCGAAGATTTAATTAATAACAGCCTATCAGATAAGCTTTATGAAATGTTGATTAGCTTGGAGCATATGAGTATAACAACAGAATATTTTGTTTGAAATAATTTAAATAAAATAATTAATTATTTATTTAAAATATTAATTAATAAAATTTTTTCGAAAAATTTTTTTTTATTAAAATATTATTATTTAATATTTCAAAAATAAAATCTATTTTAATTAATATTTTAATAAGAATTGAGTTTTGAATCATAATTATATACGTGAATATAATTAAGTTATTAAATAGAGACTATTAATAAAAATTTTATGGTATGATACTTACAGTAGGACATTATTATTTTCAAATTTTAAATTTTGAAATTATATTTTTTAAACAGAATATGAATTTAAATTAATTTAATTTCTCATAGCTTTAAATACCGGAAATAAAATTAATTGAAATTATAAAAAAGATTCTTAAAATGATGATATTGGGCAAGCAAAATCTTCTACTCACAATCAAAATTTTCTCTGCAATCTCTGTAGTTTTCTTATCCTTTATGTTTTTCCATGTACTTAATTATGATAATTACAAATATTCAAAAATTAATGTCCCAAATATTGTTTATGAAGATAATCTTTCTTGCTTGAATGTTTTCAAACAACAAAAATTTTGGAATTTAGAAACAAATAAAATTTGCAATAATATTGAAGCAGATTTTAATTTTTTGTATTCGCTAAGCGAGAATAGATATGTTTATTATCCTTTTGCTTTGTTTTTAGGAGCAGTAATTAATGTTCACAAAATTATTAAGGTTGGCATATTTTGAGAATTAGGAAATAAAATATTTATCAAGTCAAAAAGAAAAGTTTAAATTTTAGTTTATTAATATTATTTAGATATTTTAAGTTATAGTATTCTAATTTATAAATCAATTTATTAATGTTTTCAAAAAATTTATATGTTCTCGATATTCTTTGATATCTTTAACTCCATTTAGAAATTATTTAAACTTTTATTTATTTTAATGAAGTTAAACTTTATTTTTATTTATTTTGAAAAAAACCTTTTAGTATTAAACTGTCAATAATAAAAGTATATACTTTAATTTTTGAATTTTCATTAGAAAAAATTTTTAAAGCTTTTGTTATCGTTTTTGGATATAAAGGAAAAATTATTTGTCGTTGCTAAATTCATTGGTATAACAAATTTTTCACTCTTTTTCATTTGATATAATTATCATAAATTAACATTTAAATATAAGTATTATTTTGTTTATTTTTGTAAATACCTAAAATAATATAGTAATCTTTGCATGTTAAGTAAAATTAACAAATGGATAAAAATAATATCCTAATAGAATTTAGGATAAAAATTAATTTTCCTGATTATCTTAATTTAATCGATACAAAAAAAATATATTTTTTAAATAGAATTTTATTTATTTGGAAACAAAATATATTTTTTTATTTATATTTAAAACCTTTCAATTCTTTTGAAAATAATATATATTCTATTTTGAATAATCTACACTATTTTATAATTTAACATTATCTTGGATCCATTGAAGAGTTACTGATCCTGGTCTTTCAATAGGTAATCCATAAGCTCGAGCCCAAGTAAGCATAGAGAGAGTACCAATTGCTCTTGAAACTCCGAACATAACAGTGTAGAAATCGAATTCTCTTAATCCATAATAATATAACAAAACTCCAGAAGAACAATCAACATTAGGCCAAGGGTTTTTAACTTTTCCAGTTTCTGCTAAAACTTTTGGAATAACTTTGAAACATTGCTTGACTAATTTAAATAATTCGTTATCAGCAAGATATTTATCCCCAATTTGGACTTGAATTGTATATCTTGGATCGACCTCTCTTAAAACAGCATGTCCATATCCAGGAACAACTTTTCCAGAAGCTAAAGTATTTCTTACATAAGTCTCAACATCTCCGTCAGTAGGATTTTTTCCAATAACTCCTTGGCAATCCAAAAGCCATCTAAGAACTTCTTGATTGGCCAATCCATGTAAAGGACCAGCTAATCCATTTAAACCAGCAGAATAAGATAGATAAGGATCAGATAAAGCAGATCCAACCAAATGAACTGTATGTGCTGAAACATTTCCACCTTCATGATCAGCGTGTAAGACAAGATAATGAGATAAGATATTCTCAAAACCTTCATTTGGTAAGCCAAGCATATTAGCGAAGTTTTTGGCCATGTGATAGTTAGGATTGATTTCTGGGCATTTATCTTCTTTGAAAGAGTGATGATAAATAAGCGCAGCTAATCTTGGTAATTTAGAAATAAGATCTAAAGAGTCTTCAAAATATGGTTCCCAGTATTTAGTTTTATGAATTCCATCTCTATAAGCTTTAGCGAAATGACTGTATTTTTGCATACTGAGAACTCCCATAGAAAATTGAGTCATAGGATGCATATCTACTGGGAGACTTTTGATTAATTCTTCTGTTTCTTTTGGTAATTTTGATCTTTTGTTGACTTCCTTTATAACACTTTCGATTTGATGTTCGTTAGGAACTTCTCCTGTGAATAAATACCAGATTAAAGCTTCTGGTAAAGGTTCAACAGAATTTTTGTATTTTAATTCTTCACAAAGATCGAAAAGATTATGTGATCGGTATAAAATACCTTTTTGAGCGTTCAATTTTGAGGTTTCATAGAATATTCCAGGAATACCTCTCATACCTCCTAAAACTTGATCCACTGTTATTTCTCCCATTTTTTTGGAACCATATTTAGCTTTTATTTCTTTAAATTCATGAATTTTTCCTGGCATGATGTGTTTCATTCTTTCATGCAATAAAGTCGAAAATCTTCTTCCTGTAATGTTATATGCTCTCATTTTTATATAATTTAAAGGATTAATTTAATTTTTATTTTTATTTGAATAATATAAATTGATATTTAAACAAAATCAAATAAATTTCTATGTTTATAAGGATTTTAAATTTTTTTTTGATAAAACAGGATAATTATAATCTCAAATAATATTTTCATTATTTATAAAAATTAATATTAATTATAAATATAAAAGAGATAAAATAACTTTAATATGCTTTATTCAATCTGGGGATT
>Ga0194116_10008491_pt1 | contig 10402 bp, 8 predicted proteins | sample TA2MahsurfametaG_4_FD_148617 | JGI IMG/M metagenome (GOLD analysis project Ga0194116, IMG submission 148617) | Freshwater microbial communities from Lake Tanganyika, Tanzania - TA2015008 Mahale S9 surface | ecosystem: Environmental > Aquatic > Freshwater > Lake | place: Tanzania: Lake Tanganyika... | reverse complement strand
AAAAACCGCGCGCTACAGTTATGGCACTTTCCCCGGTCCGATGTACGATGGTGCTAAGGCTGCCTTAAAATTTTATTTGTCGGTGGGACCTGAACTCATCGAGAAGCGGGTAAAATACTTGAGCAAGACGTTGATGGATGGACTGATGGAGCGAAACGATCGCGCGAAAGGTCCGAACGGCAAAGACCCAAACGCGGGTGGCCAGATACCCCCTGTGCTTTGGAAAATGCACCACAGCCAAGGTCCAATCATTCAAATCCTCACCCCGTTGGAAGACATTTCTCGGGGGGCACAAGTGGGCTTTCAGATCAAAGGGTTGAAAGAAAATGGCTCGGAACAAACCACGCAAAACGCGGGCAATACGGCCATTTCCAAGCCACCCACGGCCTCGCAACGCTTCTGCGATTACGCGAGAAATAACAGCGTAATATTGCGATATGTAGCGGAGAACGACATTCATTGTGTGCGGGTATCCACGCATTATTACAACAACCAAAAAGACCTTCAGAACTTCTTCGATGTGCTCGATGGATTTTTGAAAGAAGAGGGTTGGCTTTAACCCTTTTTCACCCCGTACTTCATTGAGAAACCCTTAATTTTGAGGCATGGTAGCGCAAGCGCAGGCAATCCTGGCGATGTGGCAAAGTGGACAATCCCATTTCACCTTGTCCACCTCCGGCAGCACGGGGGAACCGGCATTAATTGCCCACACCCGCCAAGCCTTGCAATGGAGTGCCAACAGCACCTTACACGCTTGGTTCGATCCCAAGCAACCACCCATTCAGCTGTGCGCATTGCCCCTGAACAAAGCCGGGGGATTCATGCAACTCATCCGTGCTGCGGTTTGGAACCAACCCCTCTGGATTTTCTCACCCCAAGCCAACCCCTTGCTGGATTTGTCGTCCACGACCTTACTATTCCCCAACGGAGATGCCGCCCCGTACACAGAAGCCCGCTGGAACTCACACAAACCCACTACCCTTTCTCTCACCCCCATGCAGTTGGCCTTGGTGATAGACCATCCCATCTCCGCCAATTTATTGAAATCGTTTGAGGTGGTTTTGGTGGGCGGACAGGCACTCTCCGCGGAGCTTGAAAACCAGATCATCCTTCGCTACCCCAACACCCGGTTCATCCACACTTTCGGCACCACAGAAACGGCATCCCATTTTGCCGGGCGCGAAATAACCCCGGAAAATTCAGACTACTGCATCGCGCCCGACACCCAAATCGCGGTGAATGAAAACGGTGAACTGAAAGTGTGTAACCCCACCACAAACAATCAGTGGATTACCCTGCACGACAAAGTACAAATTGTGTCCCCAAGCCGGTTTCGCTGGTTGCAACGCAGCAACTTATACATCAATACAGGCGGGATCAAAGTGGCCGTGGAACCACTCGAAGAATCCATCGCACAATTGCTGCAATGGCCCCTTTTTAGTTTCTATTGCGGAGCAAAACCCCACCCCGTGTACGGCGAGCAAATCACCCTGTTCACCACCCACCAAACCCCAACAGAAATCATCCAACAAGGCCTATCGGCCTTGCCAAGCATCCAACAGCCCAAAGAAATTGTACGGCTTAACGCCATCGACACACTCCCTGGCGGAAAAATTTACCGCAACCCCAATCCGTAAGATACGGTTTCAACCTCGCCGGGCTCCAACCTATGCAAGCCCCGCTTCGATTCAAATCGACCATCGCTGTCGGCATCATCGGCCCAACCCCACCACGGCTCTATGCAAAAGAACGGCGCGCCGGACTTTGTCCAAAACCCCACCGCATCCCATTCCCAACAATAAAAATCAAGCATTGCATCGCCCTTGGCATCCACCAAAGTCACCGCATCAAAAGGCGGGTCATTGAAGACAATGGCGTCGCTCTCAAACAATGCATCGCTCAACGGCAGACCCGACACATCAACTTCAACCGAAGCCGTTTTCCCAGAATAATAGCCGCCCTCAATCAACCTGCGCGCTGCAGAAAATCCTACTGGATCACCGGCTTCTGAAAACACCAACGAATGACCCTGCAACGCCCCCCGCAAGGCAAAGCCGGGATGTCCGCCCACCGAATACAACACTGCCTCATCGCCAATATTCTCGGTGATGTAATCCACCCACAACACCGCTTTTTCAAACCGATATCGCACCCGAAACGCAAATTCAAACGGATACTGCTCCCGCGTTTGGTCATCAGAACGCAAACCCAACAAAACAGCATCTTCATCGTGCTGCAACACTTCAAACTTTCTATCCCGCGCAAACCCGTGCTGTTTCATCGCGTAGGTCTTTCCACCCCAACTGAATGCATCCCCCTTTAAACGACCCACAATCGGAAACAAATTGGGAGCCACACGGTTCCAAATGGCATCGTCCTTCTGCCACAAAACGTTGTTAGACCCCTCCCGCTTTAACACCTGCAATTCCGCGCCCATCAACGCGATCTCAGCCCCAACGCCCTCGCCAAAAATTTGAACGGTCTCCTGATTCATGCGGCAAAGATACTCACCCGCTTTCCTTGCTAAAGAAATCAACCGCTTGTTAAATACCCAATCTTTTTCCCCAAGCCACATCAATAAAATGAAAATCGCGATGTAAGTTAGCGTAATGAATGAGCTTCACGGACCTTTGACTGCCCTTGTGCTAGACGATGAGAAATCAGGAAGAGACATGGTGGGCTACTTCATTCGTGAACAAGCCCCCGACATGTTTGGGCAGATTCATTTTGCCAGCAATTTGGAGGAAGCCAGTTTACTGATCGATAAATACACGCCCCATGTTGTGTTCCTCGACATTCAACTCAAAGGAGAATTGGGATTCAGTCTTTCCTCAAAACTCCCACCCAATACCCACACCGTCATCGTGAGTGCCTACCCTGAATACGCACTTCAAGCCATTAAAATGGAAGTGGTTGACTACTTGCTCAAACCCATTTCGGAGTCGGATTTTCAGGACCTTAAAAACAAAATCCAAAAGCGCCTCGGCACACTCAAAACCCCAGAAAATGCATTAGGCAACAAAACGTCCTTGGTCATCCGTGAAAGCGGCACCAACGTGGTTGTCCCCTTCCAAGACATCGAATACGTAGAAGCCGCAGGGGCCTATTCCAAAATAATCACCGCGCAAAAGGAACACCTGATATCCAAAACTTTAAAAGTTTTATCGCCATCTTTGCCGAGTCATTTTGTGCGTGTGCACCGCTCCTACCTGGTACCCGTTGACCAAATTGCCACCTTCAAAAGCAATCACCTATGCCTGAAAAATGGAAAAAATATCGCCCTATCCAAAACTGGAAGAAAGGTATTGCAATCCTCCTATGGCATTGGCTGATCGCCATCGGCACAGCACAAACCCTACCCCAACTCCCCGAAATTAGCACGCGGGACGGACTCCCAACCGCCAGTACCCGACGGGTGGTAGAATTGCCATCGGGCAGCATTCTGGTTGCCACCGACGGTGGACTTCACTACGCACCCAAAAACCAACCGGTGCTTACGCGCATACAACAAACCATTGGCATACAACAGTGCTGGGATATTCATCTGTGGGGCAACTCAATCTTCGTGGCCACCTACAACAATGGACTTTATCGATTCGATCTCGGAAGCGGCAACCTGATTCACCATTACAACCAGCCCCAATTTAACAAAATACGCCGACTGCGCGAAGTCAAAGATCGGTTGTTTTGCATCGCTCGATACGGCATCTATGAAATCTTGGGCAACACCCTCAAATTGCGGCTTTTGTCGGAACGAGACCTCCCCAAAGACAACATGCCCATGGATGTTTTTATCCGAAAAGGACAACTACATGCCCTGTGCTATCCAGACAACACCATCATGCAGCAACAATTGAATGGGCAGTGGATTTCATGGAACGGCATACACATCGCCGAAGGCAAGCAATACCCCGAATCCTTTTACAACAACCTGTGCGCTTTCCAAACCGATTCCACGGTTGTCCTGGGCGGCGTAAACCGCTACATCGTCATCAACGAAAATGACCACTGGCAGCTTTATACCCTCAACACCAAAAACAATGAGGCCTGGGCCTTTTGGGATTTTCAGATACACCAAAATCAAATTTATGCGGCTGTATCCAACTCCAACGATTTTAACGATGGCTTTTTGCACCGTCACCAGCCCCAAATAACCAGCTACAACCCGCCCCACAGCCAACCTATATGGTCCATCACCCCATCCAAATTTCGCGATGCGATATGGCTTTCCACGGAAACCGATGGCGTTCACCTGCTGATACAACCCGAGAAAAATCAATTTATTCCGCTCGACTTCAATGCCAAAATTCTGGCCACCGAACATTTTACCATCCGTTGTAATACCAATTATCTACTGATCGACTACCTTTCAACTGGATCATCACCAGGCAACCAAAACGTCACTAGCCACCGGGTCAACTGCGACGACCGCATCCTCGATGTGGTAGAAATCAACCGTACTATCTATCTGCTCGGAGCCAAAAAACTCTGGCAATTCAACCCCCGAAATGGATTGCTCAAGGCAATGCCTTCTGGTGAATCTTTTCAGTGGATTCAAGAGAGAAATGGACTTCTTTGGCTATTTAAACCCTATAACAACATTTGGTTATTTGATCCGAAAACGGAGAAACTTACAGAAACAAACAATGAGGGAAAAGCCGACTGCGTGAGGAAATCTGAGGGCGTTTTTTATTACCATATCATGGGCAAAACCTTCGCCTACATCGATGATAGCGGCCAACAAAAAAACCTCAAACCCAATCGACCCATCAATCAGTACACCCTAAATTTTGAGGTGATCGGGAACCAACTGCTCATTGAAAATGGCAACGTATACGACGTTTTTCGCATAGACAAAGTCAAGCAGCAACTGTTATTCGAAAAAAAACTCAACCTCAGCAGCGCCTTTCGCGACCTATCGATACTGCAAACACTCAGTGATGGCAAGCACCTTTTCATTTACTCAGGGCAATACCTCATTGAGATCGCGCTGGGCACAGGCAAGACACCCATAACCGTAAAACGACAGTTGTATTTGGGCCATTGGCGCATTCAGGGCCCAATCGTCATGGCTGGCAACAGATTCATCATAGACCGCGGCAATACCGTACAAACCGTATTGTTCGAAGAGCCCTATTCCCACAATTTTGAAGTTCAATATGGCTGTCGCAACGAGCACCAATACTTTTTCAAACCCTATTTTGCGATCAACACCGAAAAGAATTTCCGAATCACGGTGTTTGGTACACACTATTTCGATTTGTTGCGCGCCATTTACACGTTGGATCTGGTGGATGTAAAAACCGGCGAAAATCAGTTTGGATTTTTTCGGGGTGATGCCTACTACTGGATCAACGGGATAGGACAAGGGAAATTCAACTTGGCGGTTTCATTGAATCATCAATGGGCATCGCAATTCATCATTGGAACCACAGAATTTTACCGCGACTTTCCATTCGGGTTGATGCTGGTATCCATCCTATCGCTGTTGTACTGGGTTTTTTACAACCAAATTCGCACCCAAGAATCTCAGCAAAAACGAATCGCAACATTGCAATTGCAAACGCTGCAATCAAACTTCAACCCCCACTTTATTTACAACAGCATGAGTTTGATTCAATCGCTCATCATCGGGTCTGAAACGAAAAAAGCCATCGACGTAACCGCAAGATTGGCCAAACTCAACCGATTGTTTTTGTCTAACTCCAACAAAGAACTCATCTACCTCAAAGACGAGCTCGACTTCATCAAAGAATACGTGGTAATGGAGAAATCGCGTTTTGAGAGTGATACACATTTTCAATTTCACATTACGGTAAATGCCAAAGTGCGGGTCACAGAATGGCTCATGCCTCCCATGATTTTACAACCTCTAATTGAAAATGCAATCAAACACGGGGTGTTGGTATCTAAAACACAAACTGAGATACGCATCGACATTAAATTGATCGGTAAAGACGAACTGGAAATAAAAGTTGTGAACACTCCTGCCATGAGAAGTAAGAAGCTGACCCACGGACTAGGTATTGGTAATCAGCTCGTTACTGACCGATTGTCCATATTGAATGAATTGTACCCAAACCAATTTCAAACACAGTTCGATTTTGGTTTCCGCGAACACGAAGAGTATCATGCCACCATCAAAATAAAACGACTTCAAACAGTTGAAAAAAATCGTCTGCACGAATAAAAATGAAGTTTCATAAATAATTCAATCTCCTAACCAACAACCTCTGGCTGTTCAAACGATGTTAATTGATTGGGCTTTCACTTGCGAGCAACTCTTTTAACTCGGTTCTTTTGAAAGTTTAGAAGGCAGCCATGTTTCACTGAACAAAATACCGTGACCTTTGATAATTGAATGGCAATGTGTTAATTGCGATTCATGATCAGAACAATACTCTTTCTTACGGCCACACTAACCTTGGTTTCAGTGGCCGTTTTTACTGCGGATTTGAATTTTTCATCGGCGGAATGGACGGCACTTACCCAAGTATTCTGGGTAACTCTGGGCGTGGCTTTGCTGTGTTTTGTGGTGGGTGAACTTACCGGAAACAACTCCCAAGTAGATAAACTATGGAGCCTCATTCCCATCTACTACGGTTGGCATTTCGCCGCCGCGGCGGGATTTGAGCCCAGAACCAATATGATGGCCCTCTTGATCACTTTGTGGGGATTGAGATTGACCTTCAATTTTGCCCGCCGCGGTGGCTACAGTTGGAAATTTTGGGGCGGAGAAGAAGATTATCGCTGGAGTGTGTTGAGACAAAACCCTGCCTTGCAATCAAGGATCGCCTGGATGCTTTTCAACTTATTCTTTATTTGCCTGTACCAAAACGCCCTGATTTTGTTGTTTACCCTGCCCATTTTGGAAGCTTGGCGACACAGTTATCACGCACTAGGAACAGCCGATTACCTGGTGGCCGGTGCGATGTTTTTGTTGATTGTCATGGAAACCGTGGCCGATCAACAGCAGTATGTGTATCAAACCGAAAAACACCGCCGCTTGCAACTCGCCAAAGAAGGAGACCCCGTCCCCGCATCCGACCCCTACTACAAAAAAGGATTTACCCACACAGGCCTTTGGAAATACATGCGCCATCCCAATTATGCCGCCGAACAAGCAATCTGGATTTGCTTTTACTTGTTCACCGTGAGCGCAGGCAGTGCTTGGATCAATTGGAGCATCATTGGCGCAGTGTTGCTGTTGTTTCTGTTCCTGGGCAGCTCAAATTTTAGCGAAGGCATCACCGAAGCCAAATACCCTGAATTTGCAGAATACAAGAAAAAAACACCCCGTTTTATCCCCTGGAAATTTTGGCTGTAAGCCGTGCTTCAACCCCATCTGCCCATGACTACGGGGCCGCTCCACTGCTGCTCCGTACGAGCGATTCGCGGGTGATTTTCCAGACACATTGAACCATAAAAAACAACAAGGCCTCAGATTCCTCTGAGGCCTTGATTTTATTGGGTGGAGAATGCCGGAGTCGAACCGGCGACCTCTTGCATGCCATGCAAGCGCTCTAGCCAGCTGAGCTAATCCCCCAATTGGACTGCAAAGATACGAAGAAAAATTTATTTTTTCTTTCTCGGATTCACCAAACTGTCTTTGGGATACAAATGCGTAAGACTATCCATCACCCCTTTGGCCCACAATACCAGACTCTCGCGGTCCGCCGCCTCCAATTTTGCGCCCTCATGCATCCACGTGTAGCTCGCCATCGGCATTTCCTCCTCTTCCACCATCTCAACCGTCTCCTCCATTTTATGGTATTGCTTCCAAGGACGATATCCCGAAAATGCGTTGAAATTCAAATGCTTCTTGCCGTCCTCCACGTGATCCTCCAACCACATACCAATGGGTTGGTATTCCGCATACCAAGGATAGGTGGTCTTGTTGCTATGACAGTCGTAGCAAGCCGTTTGCAACAGCGTCTTCACCCGATGCGATGTTGGAAAAGCTTTGGTAATGTCCAACGAATCTACCCCGCTGCTATTGGGCGTCACTTCAATCCGCTGAATCGCCAACAATGTGATGAACACCCCTAAAACACTACCCCAAATGATTTTCCTTTTCATTCATCAAAGATAGAGATCCTGTGCGATTCCCCGTATAACCCCGTCGCTGGCACTTGACCCATCAGCAACCGTCAACAAATCCCTCAATTCCGCGTACCCCTCAGCCATCTCACCGCGGTTTTCATCAAGTTCTTTCAAAGCCATCGACAGCCGCTGTGCAGATACATCCTGCAAATGCTCTTTGAGCAGCCCTCGATTCAGTAATATATTCACCAAGGAAACCCACTGAAGCTTTACCAACCTTTGGGCCATGAAATACGTAAACCCGTTCACACGGTAAGCAACTACCTGAGGAACCCCCAACAACGCCGTCTCCAACGTAGCCGTGCCACTGGCCACCAAAGCCAATCCCCTACCCTGATACCCCGACGTTAATGGCCGAACCAATGCTCCGTCGCCCAACTGCATCAACAAATGATAGGTGGCACCAAAAAACACCTTCACTGAATCGGCATCCGCCTCACTCAATTCTCGGTTTGCCACCGCCGCTGTCAGGATCTGCTGGTAAAAAGCCGCATCCAAACCCGGTGCGCCCGCCACAATACAGCGTGATTCAGGATCAAACCGCCTCGCCGCCGCCACAAAGTTTGGCAACAGTCCCTGTACTTCGCTCTTCCTCGAGCCCGGCATCAACAGCACAACCCGATGTGCATCGCCCAACACCGTTTCCAAGTCTACATCCCAGCCCCGCTGTTCGTGGTAGCGCGACAAACTGCGTGCAATTTCCTCAAAAATGGGGTTGCCCACGTATTCGGAAGCCATCTCGTATCGACCAAAAAACGATACTTCAAAGGGAAAAATCACGTACAAACGATCAATCACCCGCCGCATCGTTTTGATCCTGCCCGTATTCCAAGCCCACGCCTTCGGCGCAATGTAATAATGAACCGCAATCCCCTGCGATTTCGCCCATTCTCCAATCCGCAAATTGAACCCTGGGTTATCGATGAGCAACAACACATCCGGCTTTTCAGCCAAAATATCGGCCTTGGCCTGATCCAAAAATCTTGAAATCTTGGGCAAATTGCGAATCACCTCCCAAAGCCCCATGATCGCCCGCTCCCTGTAATGACTCAACAGTCTTGCCCCCGCCGCAGCCATCAAATCGCCACCCCAACAAACCACCTCGCAGGGGGCAACATCCTCACTGCCCAAGACCAACTTGCGCACAACATGACTCCCATGCAAATCACCACTGGCCTCGCCCGCCAACACAAATACTTTTCTGCCTGCCATGGTGTTCATCTAATAATCTCCTTGTTAGAATCGAGCCAACTCAATCATCACCACCCAAATGGTCATCAAAATCGTACCCAACAGCCAACCGCGGTTAAAATAAATCAGCGAATCCTTCTTGATCAACAGAAAAAACACCCCAATATTCGCGGCCACACCCAGCTGAAAAATGCTGTTGTAATACCATTCAAAATGGGTAACGGCCCACAAAAAGGTTTCTGGCTGAACGCCCTGTGGCATCGCAATCAACATCCCCAAAATCAGAGGCAGCGCCGATCCCGCTATAAGCCCCAAAATCATATGTGTCCAATTAACTTTCATCGCAATAAATTATCCGTTAAACCCATCCAAACCCCACTGATTCAGCGCACCAATCCGCTGATGATCCGTTAAATCAAACATGGTAGGCACCACCGAAATATACCCGTGTTTCAATGCCCACTCATCGGTATCCTGACCGTGGTCCATGTTGATGAAATTGCCCGTCATCCAATAGTAATCCCGTCCGAAAGGATCCTTCCGTTGATCAAACGACTCCTTCCACTTGGCTTGGGCCTGTCTGCAAATTTTGATGCCTTTGATCGCGCCATCCTCGGGCACCGGCATATTCACATTCAACAAAGTACCGTAGGGCAAATCGTTGGCCAACACCGCACTCATGATCTGCTTGATATAAGGTTTTACCACCTCAAAATTGGCATTCCAACTGTAATCGCAAAGAGAAAATCCAATGGCCTTCATCCCATCGATCGATGCCTCCACCGCCGCACTCATGGTGCCAGAATAAATGACATTGATGCTAGAATTGCTGCCGTGATTCACCCCAGAAACCATCAAATCGGGCTTGCGAACCAACAATTTATCGATGGCAATTTTCACACAATCCACGGGTGTGCCCGTACACTGATAGGCTTTCACCCCGGCATGAATATCCACCTCGGTAATTCTAATGGGATGATTGATCGTGATCGCATGTCCCATCGCACTCTGCGGCTTATCGGGCGCCACAACAATTACATCGCCCAATTGCTTGGCCACATCAATCAATGCCGCAATTCCAGGGGCTGTAATGCCGTCGTCGTTGCTG
>Ga0194116_10008488_pt1 | contig 10404 bp, 4 predicted proteins | sample TA2MahsurfametaG_4_FD_148617 | JGI IMG/M metagenome (GOLD analysis project Ga0194116, IMG submission 148617) | Freshwater microbial communities from Lake Tanganyika, Tanzania - TA2015008 Mahale S9 surface | ecosystem: Environmental > Aquatic > Freshwater > Lake | place: Tanzania: Lake Tanganyika... | reverse complement strand
TCATGCAACAACCTCAGCATCGATGATGATCGACTTCTTTGCAATCTTCGCACGGGCTTCAGCGATCAATCTCGCTGCGTCGTCGATGGACGCACCCTTGCGGTGCTCGATCACCACCCCAGCCATACCGCTCAACTGAGACGCCTTGTCTGTAAGGATGCCAACGGTCAACGCCAGACGGTCTGGGCCAATCTTCGCAAGCTCCTCCGGGTTGTCGCACAGTTGTTCGGCCTTGCTGAACAAGAGATCCGTGTACTCCTCGGCGGCAATCGCGTACCGTTGCGAGAACTCCTTGCGCTTAGTCTCCAGCGTGTCGTTGTGCCGCCACGATAGTCCGCGAATCGTCTCACGGGCAACGCCAGTCGCCTTGGACACCGCAGCCACACTGTTGCCCTGCGCGAGCATCCAGAGGACGTTGGCGGCAGCTTGTGGGTTCCAGAACTCGATGCGCTTCTTATCACCGTGCTCCTCGGCGCGACGAATAACTTCTTGGAACCACTCGGTTGACGTGTGGTCCTCCTTGATCTGTGGCAGTTCACTCATTTGCGTTTGGTCTTCCTAACCTTCACCTTACCAGAGTGTAGCTCTTTTTCAAACTTGGACTTCTGGGAGGGAGAAAGCGGGGATCCCTTGCTCATGAGGTAGCGCACCTGCTTCTTTGTGGGGTTCTTTGGCATTGGTTATTTCTTCGTTGATTTCGGAAGGTATGCACTACCCTCGCCGATTGTGAACACTGGCATTTTTGTTTGAACCTTTCTGGTGTATGATGCTGGTTTTGTTTTTTCTTGATTAAAGAAGTCCTTGAAGAAATCACCGATCATCAGTTTTTGATCAATCGTGCCAATTTTCCTTCCGGGGAACACTGCCTCATACGATGGATGGTATGGAACCCCAGCCTCTTCTGCTGACATTGCTGCTTTTTTCGAGAACTCAACAATACCAACAATCTGACCGGGGGCGTAATCCTTGTTTTGAATATTGTACTTTCTCAGAACATCATTCCAACTAAGAATTCCCAATGATTTTTTGTTCGCATGAGATCCAATTCTTTTCACAAGAGCAGCCCTGTCCTCAAACGTCAAGCCACCAAAGGCGTTTGACCAATCAGTAATTGACTCAGCAATAGGTAGTTGTTTTTTCTTTTTATTTCTTTTCAGAAAGTCGTTGTAATCAATGAATGCTTTTTTAATCGCATCATTTAGCAGAACCACATCTGTTCCGTTGTCAACCGCATCAAGGAGTTCTTCGGTAAATGCTATCGAGAACGCCCTACTGGACGCGCTTGACTGTTTTCCACCAAGAACAATTAGACCAACCCCATCCGTTGATTCAATTTTCTTTGCTACAGCACCAACAATTTTCCCCCCACGGGTTGATGCCCACGCAGCCTTACCCTGCATTTCTGGAATGAATGGATATCCGATTCCACCATACATCACATCGATCTCTCTACCATTCTTTGTGACATACTTTCTTTCACTGTCCGCCCAGTCGGAAACAAACGCGAAACCACTTTTCCCTTTTAAGTACTCACGATCCTGATCGTTAATTGCAAATTTCTCAGCAAATCCTTCTGGAAGGTATCTGAATGTCCCAATAGAATCACCCTCTTTGAGTATTGAATTCTTTCCTTTTGCAACCTCTTTGCCAACATCAATGTCATCTGGAACGATAACATTTTCTGGCAACTTATTCAAATCCACCTCCGGCATGAACCTCGCCTGACCTGTCTGCCCCAAGTTCCGCATCTCTGGGGTGATGTCTACGCGCCAGATGGGAACGGCTTTACCCTGCACCACACCCTGTGACTCCAGTTGGGCGAGTTCCTCTGGGGTTGCGTCAGAGAGGTCTCCCATGTCTAGGTCTTCTCTGGAGATGGATTGACCAATCTGCGACTTCTCCACCTTCCCGCCCCATTGCTTCACATACTTGCCGATCTCTTTCGGCAGGATGCCGTCGTAGAAACCCTTCATGCCGCTGCCGCCGATGGTCAGGTCGCCACCCTCTAGCTTTGTGAATGGGGAATGCGGTATCTCGCGGCCCTCGCCAGCGATGATCTTCCCGGCCAGTTCCTTGCCGACGTAGTCGGGCAGCTTGTCAACAGGTACGTTTCTGGCGATCGACTGCGCCTCAGTTCTGCCCTTTGGCACGGCCTGCAGGTCATAGCCAGTCGCCGACTTGTGATACCACAGGCTGTCAACCCGCTTGCTCAAGTCGTAACGGTCGGCCTGCGTCTCTCCCGTCGTCCACCCGATCCACTCCTTGCCTGTCGCCACGGCATCCCGCAGGGCGCGTTTGAAGAGGGCGAGCGGCCAGTCCTTGCGGAAGGGGGCGTCGGGGACACCCTCCTTAACTGTGGATGGCGGAGGAACAGCGCGATTAATTCTTTGCTGATATGCTTCTGCCTCGTCCCGTGTTTCGTGGAATCTTGTAGAAACCCACCTTCCTTCTTGCCACTCACCCCATTTACCATCTTCTCGTTGCCGAATGTCTGGGTTTGTAAATGGGACATCTCGCACACCATACCCCTTCTCCCGTCCCGCCTGATGCCTGTCTGATTGAAGCTCTTCGATGAACAGCCCGCCCTCGCGCTCGTTGAGACGCATGTGCGCGACGTAGTTGGGAACGTCGGGGAAGTGGGTGGAGGTGTAAGTGTTCCTCCCGTATTCTTCCCCGTATTTGTATGTTCCAACCTCTGCCTTTTCCCGGCTTTCCCAAAATGTTGGGTTTTCCCCTCCTGCATAAGTCCCGTCAGGGAACTGCAAAGCAAATCCATACCCTGCGACATAACCTAGTTTCTCGGGAGACGGATGCGGAACAACCTTCGGTTCTTTACTATCATTCATCGCCAGCACCACCTCCCGGTAGTTCTCGCCGCCGGGGATTTGGTATTGCTCATAACGCGTAGCTTCTTCCCGTTCATTTTCTTTGCGGATTTCGTTGTCGATGTCCCGCAGTTCATTATCCGTTAGATCCGCTTCTGCGACACTCGGAAACAAGAATTCTTTCACCGCTTGCCACTGTTCGACGGCATCTCTCCTGACTGCGCCACGCTCCACCTCCTCAAACTTTATCTGCCCCTCATCCCGCAAGTAGGCAAGCAATGCCTCCTTCGGCACCTTGCCGTTGTTCTCTGCCGCAATACGCTCAATGGCTTGCTGGATGCCGCTCCACTTGATTTCCTCGGCCTTGACACCACTGCCCCTTGTCGGGTCGATGGTGGCCATGATCTGGGCAGGTGTAGCCCGGTTGGGAACTTTCTGGGCGACGACATTTTCCAGTTGCGAGTAGAACTTGTAATTGTCAAGATTTCTACCCTCTGACGGTGTTGCTTTTGAGCTTTCAGGCATGAACCTCAGACCGGAATCTTGTTGATCGAACTCAATCGGTGCCATGCCAACGATATTGCCACTTGCGTCGGTGATCGGCTCACCCTCCGGCATGTAGTTGATACGAACAAGGTTGTTGTTGTACGGAAGAACGGTGTCACCCTCCAGAGCAATGGTCTTGTTCATCCGATCCGCACGGTACGTCTTCACTACACCGTTCTGTGCTTTTGTTGAGTTGAGGATTGGATTGAAGTCGGCCTGACCCTTACCAACGGCACCGAACACCGCATTGATAAAATTCTTTCGATTCTGCCAATCCGCTGAGTACTCCGGCTTGCTCTTGAAGTACAGGTCGGCGGACTTGTTCTCACCGTGCAGCCTGATCACCTCAAGCACATCGGCCATGATCGCCTCTGGATCTCCGTTGTACAGCTTCGCACCCATCTTCTTGCCAGCCATCTCCATCACGTTTGCGTGGAGTTGCTTCACGGACATCAGGGTAATCAGGATGTTACCGTCCTTGGTGATGCTTGTTCCAATCGGAACAATCTCACGCATGGTTTTCTTTTGCGGCTTGTAAGCCGCACGACGACCCTTGCGTTTCTCTAGGGCTGGTTGATAGATCGTAAGGAACCTCTTACCGGAACCGCTACGGGCGACCTCGTTTAGTGTGCGGATATTCCTGATCTGCTTACTGTTAAACATTCCAGAATCAGATAGAATCTTGATCTGCTCGTCAGTCAAAAACCTTCCGTTCCACCTGTCTAGATCAGGGTTGTACTTCAACTCCCCCTCGACCTGTTGACCGGATTGCTCTCTTGCCGCTGCATTCTCAATCAAAACAAGTCCAGCTTGGCTTCTTGCCTGATCCTTCCCGGTATCAAGCGGAATCGGGCGACCATCCCTGTCTCGTAACACCATTCCGTTGTCATCCGTTTCATACACAGAGAACATTTCATCGTGGATCGGATCTTGAAATCCGGTATCAGGAACTTCAATACCTTCAGCTTCTTGCTTGCTGATTCTTCTGGTGTATGCCGGACGACCAGCGGTATCCGCTACCATCTTTTGGTACATCCTACGCATTTGTGGAATCTGCCTGATTCCTTCGGACAGAAGACCACTCCCCATCACCATCTTTCCCTTAGTGTCCATCATTCCTCCGATCTTAAAGTGCAGATCGCGAAGAATTGAAGACTTGTCGATAAGTGATTCAGCAACAGACAGAACCTTTTGGATTGATGCTGGTCTCTGTGCAAGCTGTGTTAACCTTCCACCCTCAACCATTTCCGCAAGATCCTCAGAGTTAACCTCTGAGAAATACTCGTTTGCCAACTGGTTCTGATTGAGTGGTTTGAACTCGCGTTGTGATGGAGAGATTTTTTCCCCTGCCGCAACCCTAGCGCTCATCTCACGTTCATGTTGCAGACCCAGCCTCCTGTTGTACTCGTTGCCCCACGCTTCAAAATCAGGATCAAGAGTGCCATCGGAACGACGAAGAAGCCCCCCAGACTGCACGCCGTCACCAACTAAGATGGCGGAGATTGCTGGTTCCATCCCGTTACGAATGGAGATGTAGTGCGAGAACTCATGACCAATTAATGGTGCCAGAGGATTTGATGAGCTGGGATTGATTGAGATTGTATTTGTTCTTGCATCAAATATACCAGAACCAGTATTAGTGAACCGGATATTCAATCCGGGATAAGCCGCCGATGTGTTACCCACAATCCTTTTCATGGGTGAAGACAACGAGTTAAACGCCAACCGTTGTTCCGGCGTCTTCAGTTCACGGTAGAAGTTGATCGCGTCGTTATTGTGAACCTTGATCAGTTTATCTCTGGTGCTAACCGAGATCCCGCCCAAAGCACCACCGGATCCACCAAGCATGATTGACTCAGCCGATGCGTTCTTCAACTGCTCCCAGCCAAGCTCTCCGCCAGAGTAGATGTACTCGAAACCGAGATCCACGGGGAAACCAGCGATGGAACCACGAACCGCCCCCGGAACCGCTCCACGGGTCAATTGATTTGCCTTTCCAAGACCCCACTCGACCTCACTCATTCGATGAGCGAACCACTTGGTCTTTGGATTTACGCTAGCATTCGCAACACGTTGCCAGTACGGGATGCTTCCGCGAACTTTTGCGCCTTCGCGTCCAAGCGTACGAGTTAGTTTGCCGATCTCGTTCAGGAGTGGTCCAGCCGATAGGGTCGTCTTAACTGCGACGGGAAGAAATGCCATCGGACCGAACCCACTGATCGCTGCGACACCACCACCGAGACCAACCGTGCTGAACTTGTTGAGGTAGTCGTAAGCCTTCCCAATGCCAACTTTGTTGGACAAGAATTTAAGTCCCCTGTCAATGCCAATGAGGGCGGCACCAGTGCCCTGTAGCGGGGCACCAATGAGTTCAAACGGTGCGCGTTGAAGCTGTGCCGCCGCTGCGCTCACCCTTGCTAGGGTGTCTCCTGCGGAAGCCGCCTTCTCCAGACCGGGGATTACTCTTTCCAGTTCAGCGATCTCATCTGTCAGCGATGCGGCCCTTGAGGCTGAGGTGCTTGCGAGACCCCTCATCTTTTCAGCCTGAGCACGAATACGCGAGGCACGATCAATGTCTCCAGCGGTACTGAACTTGTCGGCTTGTCTTTCAAAGAACGCAGCACGTTCTGGCAACTTGTTTGCCACGGATTGGAAGTGAGCAGAACGGAGCCTCGCACTATTGATCTGCCTTTGTGCGTCAGCGTAATCCTGAACCGCTCTTTCTGCGCGAATGAATTGCCTCGATACTGGAGCGAATGCCATTTTACCACCAATGTATCCAGCCTTTAAGACAGCAATCTCCGGCCCAGCAATTATTCCGGCAAGAAGTGCTCCTGATTGACCAAGCTGTTTAGCCTCCTCCTGTTTATTAAGTGGGAGTTTTGAAATTGAATCAACATAGGAATCAACAATTCCTTTTGCACCAAGAGTAACTTCAAGAGCGACTGCGGAATCCAGCCTGTTGAGGTCTCTAGTGTTTCTCTTGAATTCCCTTCTTAGTTCCAGAAGAGCATCATCTTGAACTTGATCCTCTTCCATCATTCTGACAAACGCTTCGCCAGTAACTCTCTTCGTTCCCTCCAGTAATGTCGCGGTGTCTTTTAAAATTTGACCACCAGTTTCAACCGCAGTTACATAATCCTCCGGGGTAACACCCTCTGGAGATCTTCCAGCCTGCCACCATGCCTTACCTAAATGGTATCCAGCTTTGGGAACATTTTTAACAATATTCCAAATCGGACCCAACCATTCGGATTCGGGCTGACCAAGGTCTTCAAGACCCATTTTCTCCCACTCTCTATAAACCTCTCTTGGGGCAGAACGAATCACCTCGTCCTCGTTCATCAACAAGGCCAAACCCTTGTTTGAAATCGAGTTATCCTCGTTGAATAGACCGTACTTCTTGCCAGTAAGGAGAATGCTTCCAGCATCTGTTGGATCACCCTCTGGTGTTGCGTAACCCAGACCAATGATTGATTCTGGATCCTTTACCGCAGGAAACAACCTAGAAACATCAGGAGGCTGCTGCCCCTCCTGTAGTTGAGATGAAATAAATGACTGCCTATCCTGAGCTAAAGCGGAAATTGCGTTTCTTAAAACTATCTTTTTATCTTCACCGAGGACATTGAACGGATCATCGTCTTGTCTTTTTGGTTTTTGATAAACTGGAGCATATCCGGGTACAGTTCTTTGATCAGCAGTTGCCGCCATGTCGTGCTTTGTGTTCGATGTATAAAATTATAAACCACCGTCTTTTATCTTCTTCGCCGCATCCTTCAAAGGTTTCTGATTCGTTGCTGATTGAGACTGAGGTTGTCCGGTTTGTTGACCACCGGAAACCCTGTCCCTGAGCCTCGCGATTTTCGTGAAATAGTCAACCTCGTCTTGGAAGTACAACGGATCATTGTAGCTCTTGCGAATCTCGTCAGCAATGATTCTCTGCCCGGCCCTGTTGCCTTGAGCGTCGAACTTAGGCTCGATAGAGAACAACGATTCGTTCATGCCGAGATTCTTAGCTTCGCGTACCAACAGTGCTTGAAGTCTGAACAACTCACCCTTGGCACCTGTATCGTTCCAAGATTGGTTGATGTTGAGCGAGTTTACGGATGCTTGGTACGCTTGGCTTTCCCTGTCTGACGTTTGGGCAACAGTCCCGGTTTTTTCTTTGATGCTTCGTAGTGCTCTAACCAAGTCCTGACCCTTTAGCGTCTCAAACTCGCTCGCAATATCCGGGTATCTGTTCAAGAACTCGTTCAACTTCTTCTGTGGCACGTTCTGACCAAAGAACTCAGATGCCTGAGGGTGGTTCAAAATCTTCTGGATTCTCGCAAAGCGATCAATAATCTCCCTAGCGTATTCGCGTTGCGCGTAACGCTTTCGAGCCATGTTGTAAACCGCATTTGAGCGTGCCTTCTTTTGCTCATCAGTAAGAACACGGGCCACCCCGGTTGGCGGCATGATTTGCTCGTCCTTGCGCGTAAGCAGGATGAACTTCATGTCTCTCTCAACCTCTTCAGTTGGAACGCTTTCGAGCTTTTGCGATGCTTCGCTAATTGCGTCATCTGCCAACTTGCGCTGGAACGGAGTAAGTGTTTCGGTCCTTTCAAGCTCAACGGTGGCTTGTTCTGGACTCATCTGGTCAATCGGAATGTCAGTTCTCAGAACATCGTACCCACCAGTGTATTGCTGACCCTCTGGCGCACCCGGCGCAATACTTGGCATCCTACTCGTATCTAGCGTGTCTGGAGCGGCTTGAGGAACCTGTTGTGGTTGGGCCAAGTCTTGGCCTTGACCTAATGGAACACTCAGGGGCTGGTCCGCTGGAACAAGCGGGATCTGGTCCACAGGAACATCTTCCTGAGGTAGTGGCGGAAGAACACCATCTTCCATTGCAGAATAAATTGCTTCGTTTGTAACAGGTGAGAATTCTGGACGTCGTTCGCCAAACTGATTCATCGCCATTCCATTGGCGTAGATTGTTCCAGCCTTGTCCTTTTGACCAAAGATCACATCACCAGAAGTCGTTTCAATATCAACATTACCCTCAAGCTCACCAGCACCTTTTGGAATAAGACTCTTCATATTCTCGACCGCAGCCCTAACAGCATTTGGATCACCGTAAGTTATTGCGTTGATGTAGTCTTTAGTTACATTAGAAAGTTTAGCTGGATCAGCACCCGATGCGGCAGCAACCTTACCATATTCATTGAACAGACTTGTGTACTGATCGGCTTCTGATCCCGGTGAAATAATTCCTCCATACGTTCCGGGAACTGGACCAGCGTCTGCACCAAGCACTGTTGCTGGCATACCACCACCTACTCCACCGTACCCAAAGAATCGTCCACCGGACCTCATCCCAGCCTGACGCTCCTGCACGGCAATCGCACGTTGCTTTGCGCCAAGCGTTCCAAGTTCTGCCAGCATTCCAACCGCCTGAGAATCAGCCAAACGATCACTGATCGGAATGTTCTCGTCGCTGAGTCGAGCAATGGTCTCGTCGAGGATTGGTGACATCTCCGGTGTGTACACCTTCAACGCCTTGGCAAACGTCTTAGCAGCAGAAACCTGCTTCTTTGCCTCCTTCTGTTCTTTCTGGTATGACTTGTACTGCTCGATGAGTCCAGTGGCTACCTGTAGAGGTGCCATCTCGCTTTCTGCCGCGATCTGCCCAACCCGAGAGTAGTCCGGGATCTGATAACCTGAGATTGGAACCTGTCCTGCTACTAGTGCCATGATGTTAAACTGGTGTTGCTCTTGGAATCCCTCCAAATAAATTACTTAAACCCATACCTGCCGAAAGCCCCAACCCACCAAATCCTGTTGCGCCAGCCGCCCCTCCAGCCATCCCGGTAAGACCAAGACCAGCGGATAGTCCACCAGTAAATGGGATTGCAGCAAGACCAACAGCTTGACCAAGTAAACCCATTGCACCCTGATATCTTTTAGCCTTAGCTTCATATTTTGCCATGTTGTATTTATCCAATGCGCCAGCACGTTGTTGCGCTAAACCAATAGGCATGTTATAATCAAACTCCCCGGTTGCAGCCTGACCTCCAACAGTAGAGGCACTGGCAAGATTTACTCCAGACTGGTATGACAGCGGTGCTTGAGAAAGTAAATTCAACCCCTGACCATAAAACCCCTGACCAAGGTTGAATGCTCTTCCTCCAGCTTGTGCGGCTTCTGCTCTGGCTTCCTGCTGAACCCCCCTGCGATACACGTCCCTATTGAGGATCTCGCTTGCCACGGAGCCGGTAGAGCCAAGCATGCCACGCTGACCAAACGCCTCGCGGGTCTGCTGTGTCACATCCCGCTGTTCTTGTGGGGAAAGCTGTCGTTGATCCGCCCTACGGTAAGCCTGTTCCGCCTCACGGGTTGCAGCTTGTACTTGTGCCGCAGCTTCCGGCGACAATGCTTCAAATAATGCCCTAGTAAGGGGGGCTTGAGATGTCATCTGAGCAAGTTCAGCACCCCTTGCTTCACCAAGCATTTCGCCTGCTTGCTCAACACCTGTTCCAATAAGACCAGTTAAACCACCAAGAAACCCTCCAGCGTCACTAAAGTATTGACTTAAAAACTGTGGTGAAAGTTCTTTTTGAAGCCCAAGAAACTGTGGCACATATTCTCTGTAGTATCCAAGAAGGTTTCCAGCCTGTTGTCCAAAAAATTTTGATGGGTCTTGGGGTTTTGGAACCTTGGGTTTTTTGAATAGCTTACTCATATCTACTTTAGTTTTGAATACATTTTCCGAATATCCATTACGCGCATTTTTTCCGATCCTTTTGTTTCTCGTTGGAATGCAACGTATTTAACTCGGTCAAGGAATGGCTCAAAAATGGAACGCATACATCCTCCTCCCCATGTAAAGTAAACGCAGTCGTATTTATCGCATGGCAAAATTGGTTGCTCTGGGTCACTTGAGTCACAAAAGTATGCCATAGCAAAGTAATCAGGGTGGCACAGAACAGCACCATAGCAAAGATGCCAGTTGAATATGTCTGTAAACCTTGTCCCTGCTTCTTCATATTTT
>Ga0194116_10008482_pt1 | contig 10411 bp, 10 predicted proteins | sample TA2MahsurfametaG_4_FD_148617 | JGI IMG/M metagenome (GOLD analysis project Ga0194116, IMG submission 148617) | Freshwater microbial communities from Lake Tanganyika, Tanzania - TA2015008 Mahale S9 surface | ecosystem: Environmental > Aquatic > Freshwater > Lake | place: Tanzania: Lake... | reverse complement strand
CCATGCGGTCGGGGTTGGCCTGCAGGTCTTCCACTTCGGTGACCAGCAGGATCATCTCCAGCAGCTTGTCGATGTTCTCGCCCTTGATGGCGCTCACCGGCACCATCACGGTGTTGCCGCCCCAGTCTTCGGCCACCAGTTCGTGGGAGGAAAGCTCCTGCTTCACCCGATCCGGTGAGGCGCCTTCCTTATCGATCTTGTTGATCGCCACCACGATCGGCACCTTGGCGGCGCGGGCGTGGCTGATCGCTTCCAGGGTCTGGGGACGGACGCCGTCATCGGCGGCCACGACCAGCACAGCCACGTCGGTGACCTTGGTGCCGCGGGCACGCATGGCGGTGAACGCCTCGTGGCCGGGGGTGTCGAGGAAGGTGATCTTGCGCTGCTCGCCGGCGTGGGGCACTTCCACCTGGTAAGCACCGATGTGCTGGGTGATGCCCCCGGCTTCGCCAGCGGTAACGCGGGTTTTGCGGATCGAGTCGAGCAGGCTGGTTTTGCCGTGGTCCACGTGGCCCATCACGGTGACCACAGGTGGGCGGCGGATTAGGTGAGCCAGATCGCTCTCCTCGATCATCTCCACCGTCTTGGCGGCAGCCGCCTCGACGTCGTCTTCGAGCACCGGCACGCCGAACTCGTCCGACACCGTCTCGATCGCCGAGAGATCAAGGGTTTGGGTGACGGTGGCGATGATGCCCTTGAAGAACAGGCTCTTGATGATCTCGGAGCTGTCCACGCCCAAGCGATCGGCCAGCTCCTGCACCGTGAGGTTGCCCTCCGGCACCACGAGCATTTCGGGCCGCTGCTCCTTGGCCTCGCGGGCGGCGCGCAGTTCCATGGCGCGGCGGCGCTGGCGCTGACGGGTGGTTTCCTTCTTGCGCTTGCGGGCCACCGCTGTGGGCTTGCGCTGCGCGGTGGCGGCGGTGCGGGGCTTGGCGGGGCGGGCCAGGGAGGCCTGCAGCACCACGGCTTCCTGTTCGCCGGCGAAGCCGCCGGTTTCGGCCGTCAGCGCATCGTCGTTTTCACCAATGATGTGAACCTTCTGGCGCTGCTTCTGCGGCGTGCGGCTGCGCAGCGCTTCGAGCTTGGCGCTGTCGTCCCAATCGGGGCGGCGGGGGCGACCACCGGCCGGTGGCTGGGGTGCGCGGAAGTTGGGGCGGCGCGGTGCCGAGGGCGGCGTCGCGGTGGGACGCGTGACCTCCTCTCCACCCGCGGTAGTGGTGCCGCCGGGACCGGTGCCGGCGGGAGCGCCGGGGCGACGGGGGGCTGGAGCGGCGGGGCGGGCACCGGGCTTCTGCAGCTGCATCAGCTCGCCGGGGGCCACCGGCTTGCGCATGCCAGGCATGCCGGGGCGCGTCGGCGGCGCCGGGCGGTTGCCGCCACCGGCGGGACCGCTCACATCGCGGCGGATGGGCTTACCCACCAGTTCCACCTGGGGGCGAGCCGGCGGCGCGCCTGGCTTGGCGGCCCGCACGGGTGCGGGTGCGCCGGGGCGGGTGGGCATGCCCGGGCGCTGGGTGAGCGACGGACGGCCCGACGGCGGCGCGGGGCGACTGCCGCCCTGGCCACCGCCTTGACCGCTCTGGGGACGGCCGACGAGCTGGGGTTTGTTGCCGCCGCCAGCCGGGCGCACCGGGGCGGGTGCGCCGGGGCGCTGGGGTGCCGCAACGGGCCGCTGAGGCGCCGGGGCCGCGGGCCGTGCGGGTGCACCGGCGCTCGGGGCGGCTGGTTTACGGGCGGGCGTTGCACCGGCGCCGCCGGGAGCCTTGGCCACGATCGCCGGGGCCGGACGCGCCGGCTTGGCGGCCACAGGCCGGGCTGGTGGTGCGGAGGGGGCCGCCGGACGTGGCGGTGGTGCTGCCGGTTTGGCGGCCTGGGGCGCGGCGGCAGGCCTGGGCATGGCCGCGGGTTTCGCTGCCGGGGGAGCTGGTTTGGCGGGTGCGGGCTTGGCGGGGGCGGCGGCGGCAGGAGCGGCTGGGCGCGCCGGGGCAGCCACTGGCTTGGCGGGAGCGGCGGGAGCGGCGGCGGCGGGTGCGCTGGCCACCGGTTTGGGGGCCTGGGGGGCGGCAGGAGCGGGTGCCGTCGGGGCCTTCTTCACGGAGAGGATCGCTTTCTGCGGGGCCGCAGGCGCAGCGGCGGGAGCTGATGGCTTAGCAGCGGTGGCGCCATTGCTGCCGGTTGTGATCAGGCTGCGGATACGGGCTGCCTCGTCATCGCTGATCGAGCTGCTGTGGCTCTTCGCGGCGATCGAGAGCTTCTCGGCGGCATCGAGCACGTCCTTGTTCTCAAGGCCCAAGTCCTTGGACAGCTCGTAAATCCTGACTTTGCCGCTGCTGGTCATTCAGTGCTCCAAAGGGTCGGTGCCGCGTGCCACCGGGCCTCCACACACGGTGAGGCCAACATTCATCTTGCCTCAGAGCCTGCGGAAGGGGTGGCGTGCAGGCGCTGCTCCAATGCCGCGTAGATGGAATCTGCAACCTGGCAACGCAGGGCTTTCTGCAGCTTCTTGCGGCGTTTGGCTTCCTCGAGACAGGCTTCGGTGGGGCAGAGGTAGGCCGAGCGGCCCATGCCCTGATCGAGAGCCAGTCCACCGTCCGCCAGGCGGATGACGCGCCACAGCTGCCGGCGATCCAGCAGCTGACGGCAGGTCACGCAGCGCCTGGGGACGCTGCGCTCACTCACCGGGCTCCATCCTCATCGGTGCTGTCTGCGGGGGCTTCCTCGCTGACGTCTTCAGCCGCAGCCTGGGGCTCTTCCTCGTAGGCGGTTTCGTCGTAGGCGGCCTCATCGCCGTACTCCTCCTCGTCTTCCGGCAGGGGATACAGCTCGCGCAGGCGGGCATCTTCCTCAGCGCGCAGGGCCTGTTCCGCCTCCAGCCGGGCTTCGGCTTCAGCCTGCAGGGCCTCCTCTTCCTCGCGCATTGCGATCAGCTCAGCCACCTTTTCGTCTTCGGAGGCCTGGTCGTATTCGGTGCTGTTCTTGATGTCGATCTTCCAGCCGGTGAGGCGGGCGGCCAGGCGCACGTTCTGCCCCTCACGGCCGATGGCGAGGCTGAGCTGATCGGGCGGCACGAGCACGTGGGCGTGCTGGCCTTCGGGGTCCACCAGGCGCACCGCTTCCACGCGGGCCGGGCTGAGGGAGTTGGCGATGTATTGGCCGGGGTCCTGCGACCAGCGGATCACGTCGATCTTTTCGCCGCGCAGCTCGTTCACCACCTGCTGAATGCGGGAGCCGCGGGCGCCGATGCAGGCACCCACCGGATCCACCTCGCGCTCCACCGAATCCACGGCCACCTTGGTGCGGGGACCTACCGAGCGGCTGGGGGGATTGGCCTCGCGGGCCACAGCCACGATGCGCACGGATCCTTCCTGGATCTCGGGCACCTCGTTTTCAAACAGATACACCACCAAACCGGCGTTGGCGCGGCTCACAAACAGCTGCGGGCCGCGGCGGGGCACCTCGCTCACTTCCTTCAGGAACACCTTGAAGTTGTCGTTGGGGAGCTGATCGCGGCGGGGAAGCTCGGCCTCCACCTCGGGGCGGCCCAGGCCGCTGCTCACGGCCATGATCACGCTCTGGCGCTCGAAGCGGATCACGCGGGCGGTGAGCACCGGATCTTCCAGATCCGCAAACTCCTCCTGGATCATGCGGCGCTGCTGATCGCGCAGCTTCTGGGCCAGCACCTGCTTGGTGGTGGCGGCGGCCATGCGGCCGAAGTCTTCTTTCTCGGGGGTGACGTCGAGCACCACGGTGTCGCCCACCTGGGCGTCTTCCGCCACCTGCATCACCTCAGCCAGGGCGATCTGGTGGTCTTCGCTCTCCACCTCCTCCACGATGATTTTCGAGGCGAGCACCCGGTAACCCTCTTCATCCAGGTCGAGGGCCACGTCGAAGTTGGAGAAGTAGTCCTCCTCGAAGGGGTCTTCGCTGATGCCGAGATAGAGGGTGCGGCGATAGCGCTCGTAACCCTTGAGCAGCGCTTCGCGCAGGGCCGACTCCACCACCTGGGGGGGCAGCTTCTTCTCTTGGCTGATGTCCTCGATCAGGTTCGACAGACCGGGGAGCAGAACCAGGGCCATGGGTGGAAGGAGAAACGGGTGATTGCTGGGGGAGGGAAGCGGCCGGTGAGGCCTCAGTCCTCGGATGGGGTGGTGAGGCGCACCGTGATCACATCGGCGCGGGGGAAGCGAACCGTTCGGCCGCGCACATTGATCTGCACGCTGTCGTCGTTCCGCTCGAGCAAAAGGCCCTCCCGTTCGGCCTCTGCTCCGGTTTTGGCATCCCGGTAGCGAACGCACACCGGAAATCCGCGAAAGCTGCGGAAATCGCGGTCGTCGTTCAGCGTTTCGGCAATGCCCGGGCTGCTGATCTCGAGCACGTAGGCCTCCTCGATCAGGCTGGCCGTTTCCAGGGCCTCGTCCAGCAGCCGGCTGAACGTGGCGCAGTCATCGAGGTTCACGTCGCCGCCGTCCGCCAAACGCAGCTGCACGAGCAGCGTCATCGGGATGCGGTGGGTGAGCAGCTGCACACCGCACACCTGAAACCCGGCGTCGGCGGCCACCTGGCTGGCCAGGCGCTCGAGATCGGGGATGAGGGGATGCGGCAAGCCGGATCGCTGGTGGGGGGACGGGCAACCCGTCCGGCACCTGCAGGGATCTGCATCCTGATGGAGGTTTGCCCGAAGACGCACCAACAGCAGGGGTGCCCGCCGGGCACAAAACAACCCTAAAGGATCGTGGTGAAGCTGGCTCTAGCCGCCCAGGGAGCTGAGGTCCACTGCCGGCGGTTCCAGGTAGGCATCACCGGGCTGCTGTTCGCCGCGCAGGCTGGGGTCCTGGTTGAGGCACTGGCCCTTCTGCTCATCGGTGCGCAGGTATTGGCACACCCGGGCCCAGAGCTTGGAGCGGGTGGAGGGGCCGCCCTGGCTGAAGTGCACCAGATCCAGCCCGCCGGCCATGCCCTGGATCTCCACCTGGCAGAGGGCGCAGCGTTGGCGAGTGCCGGGAGGGATTGCAGCCATGCCAGTGCGATGCGGAGACGGCAACTTAGGGCCAACGCCACAGGGGCCTGCGCGTGATCCGCGTTCTTCAACTCAGCGATCCCCATCTGCTGGCTGATCCCGGGGGCCTCTGCCGGGGCCGCCCGGCCCTGGCCTGCCTGCAGCACGGATGGGAGCAGACCCTGGCTCAGCTGGGTCAACCCCCCGATCTGCTGCTGATCAGCGGCGATCTCTGCCAGGACGAAAGCTGGGGTGGCTACATCCAGCTGCGCCAGCTTCTGGAGCGATGGGAGCTGCCCGTGGCGCTGCTGCCGGGCAACCACGACCATGGGGCCTTGCTGCGGGCCGCCCTGGGCCGCCAGGCCTGGATTGCCCCTGCGCGGGTGCCGTTGGCGGGCTGGTCGCTGCTGCTGTTGAGCAGCCATCGCCCCGGCGCCGTGGCGGGGTGGCTGGATCCCGCTCAGCTCGCCTGGTTGCGCCAGCAGCTGGCCACGGCCGATCAGCCGCTGTTGGTGGCCCTGCACCACCCGCCGCTGGCGATCGGCAGCCCCGAACTCGATCGCATCGCCCTGCAGCGGCCTCAGGAGCTGCTGGATCTCCTGCGCGCCAGCCCGTGGGTGCGGGGGGTGGTGTTCGGCCATGTGCACCAGCACTGGCAGGGGGAGTTGTTGCGCCCCAGCCCGGGGCCCTCCCTGCCGCTCTGGGGGTGTCCCTCCACCCTGGCGGCCTTCCCGGCGGCACAGCCCTGCCCGCTGGGCCGCCCCAACTGGCCCGGTGGCCGTTGCCTGCAGCTGGCTGCCGATGGGGGGATCACCACCCGCCTGCTGCGCTGGGCGCCCTGGCGAGCTGCCTAGCCTGCACCCGATTCGCCTGGGCCGCCTTGCGCCGCGTTCTTGCTCTGCCCCTGGTGCTGTTGCTGAGCCTGGCGCTGGCGCTGCCCGCCTGGGCGGACGCCACGGCTCCGGGCAGCAGTTTTGTGAGCGCTGCGGTGAAGCGGGTGGCGCCGGCGGTGGTGCGGATCGACACCGAGCGCAGCGTGCCGCGGGTTGGCCTCGATCCCTCCTTCAGCGATCCGCTGCTGCGGGAGCTGTTCGGCGATCAGATGCCCCACAGCCGTGAACGGGGCCAGGGATCCGGGATCGTGATCGATGCCCAGGGGCTGGTGCTCACCAATGCCCACGTGGTGGATGGCGCGGATCGGGTGGAGGTCACCCTCCCCGATGGCCGCGATCTCGAGGGCACCGTGCTCGGAACTGATGCGATCACCGATCTGGCGGTGGTGCGCATCCCCCGCAGCGCCGGCCTGAAGGCTGCCCCTCTGGGGGATTCCGAAGCCCTGGAGGTGGGCGACTGGGCCATTGCCCTCGGCACCCCCTACGGCCTGGAGCGCACGGTGACGCTCGGCATCGTGAGCAGCCTGCACCGCAACATCACCAGCCTCGGTTTTTCGGATAAGCGTTTGGAGCTGATCCAAACCGATGCCGCCATCAACCCAGGCAATTCCGGTGGCCCGCTGATCAACGCCAGCGGCGAGGTGATCGGCATCAACACCCTGGTGCGCTCCGGCCCTGGGGCTGGCCTGGGTTTCGCCATCCCGATCAACCTGGCCAAGGGTGTGGCCACCCAGCTGGGCAATGGCACGGCCGTGGTGCATCCCTACCTCGGGCTGCAGCTGGTGCCCCTCAATCCGCGCCTCGCCCGCGACAACAACAGCGATCCCAATGCCTTGCTGCAACTGCCCGAGCGCGAGGGCGCGCTGGTGCAACGGGTGATGCCGGGCAGCCCCGCCGAGAAAGCGGGCTTGCGCCGTGGCGATCTGGTGGTGGCCGCCGCGGAGCAAACCGTGCCCGATCCGGCGGCGCTGCTACGCCTGGTGGAGGGATCGCAGGTGGGTGAGCTTCTGCCGCTCACGGTGCTGCGCGGGGAACAGGAGCTGGCGCTTTCGATCCGCCCCGAGGCCCTTCCCAGCGCCTGAGCTACGGTCTGCCCCTCTATTGGCTTGAGACGCGTGGATCTGCAGGATCAGATGAAGCAGGCCGTGGCTGCGGCTGCCACCGAGCAGATCCGCAGCGGCATGGTGGTGGGCCTGGGCTCCGGCTCCACGGCCGCTCTGATGATCAAGGCCCTCGGCGCCAAGCTCAAGAGCGGCGAGCTCACCAACATCGTGGGCGTGACCACCTCCTTCCAGGGCGAGGTGCTGGCCGCTGAGCTCGGGATTCCGCTCCAGAGCCTCAACGCCGTTGACCGGATTGATCTGGCGATCGATGGCGCCGATGAGGTGGATCCCTCCTTCCAGCTGATCAAGGGTGGAGGCGCCTGCCACGTGCAGGAAAAGCTGGTGGCGGTGCGGGCTGAGCGCTTTGTGGTGGTGGTGGATTCCACCAAGCTCGTGGACACCCTCAACCTCGGCTTCCTGCTGCCCGTGGAGGTGCTGCCCGGCGCCTGGCGTCAGGTGCAGGCGCAGCTCAAGCAGATGGGCGGTGATGCCCAGCTGCGCATGGCCGTGAAGAAGGCGGGCCCGGTGGTCACCGATCAGGGCAACCTGGTGCTCGATGTGAAGTTCGCCGGCGGCATCACCGATCCCGCAGGCCTGGAGAAGGAGATCAACAACCTGCCCGGCGTGCTCGAAAACGGCCTCTTCGTGAACATCACCGACCAGGTGCTGGTGGGTGAGATCACCGATGGCGTGGCCGGTGTGCGCGACCTGGTGAAGCGCTGAGCCGGCAGCCGGTTCAGTTCAGCCGGCGCCGCACCGATTCGGCGTGGCTGTGCAGCCCCTCGCTGTCGGCGAGGGTGCCCACGGCGGCACCGGTGGCTTCCAGGGCCTGGCGGTTGAACTGAATCAGGCTGGTGTGGCGCAGGAAGGTTTCCACGCACAGGGCGCCGGCGAAGCGGGCGGTGCCTGAGGTGGGCAGGGTGTGGTTGGGGCCGGCCAGGTAGTCGCCCACGGCTTCCGGCGTCCAAGCCCCCAGGAAGATGGCGCCGGCGTGCTGGATCTGATCGGCCAGCGGCTCGGGACGCTCCACCTGCAGCTCCAGGTGTTCCGGCGCGAAGCGATCGCTGAGGCGTGCCGCCTGATCGAGGCTGTCGCACACCACGATCAGGCCCCAATCGTTGAGGGCCTGGCGGGTGATCGTGGCGCGGGGGTGGCCGGCCAGCTGGGCCTCGATTGCGGCGGGCACGGCGGCTGCCAGCTCGGGGCTGGTGGTGAGCAGGATCGCCGCCGCCAGGGGATCGTGTTCGGCCTGGGCCAGCAGATCGGCGGCCACGTGGTCGGGGTTGGCGCTGTGGTCGGCGATCACCAGCACCTCGCTGGGGCCGGCCAGGGAGTCGATCGACACCCGGCCATACACCGCCTTCTTGGCCAGGGTCACGTAGAGGTTGCCCGGGCCGCTGATCACATCCACCCGGGGGATGCTTTCAGTGCCGTAGGCCAGGGCGGCAATGGCCTGAGCACCGCCCACCCGATAGATCTCCTCGATCCCCGCCAGATGGGCGGCGGCGAGCACGGTCTGGTTCACTTGCCCGTCCGGCTCGGGCGGAGTGACCATCACCAGCCGCTGCACGCCGGCCACGCGGGCGGGCACCGCATTCATCAACACCGTGCTCGGGTAGCTGGCGCGGCCTCCGGGCACATACAGGCCGGCCCGCTCCACAGGCCGCCAACGCCGACCGAGCCGCTCGCCATGCACACCGGTGACCTCCAGATCCGCCGGTTTCTGGCGCTGGTGGAAATCCACGATGCGGCGGTGGGCCAGTTTCAGGGCCTCCTGCAAGTCGGCAGGGGTGGCCTGCCAGGCGGCAGCCAGGGCGGCGGTGGGCACCCGCAGCGGGTCGGGCCGCACGCCGTCGAAGCGTTCGGTGAGCTCCATCAGGGCTGCATCGCCCTGCTGCCGCACCTGCTCAATGATGGCGTCCACCCGCTGGGCGGCCTCCTGGCTCTGGCCGCCACCGGTGCGTTCGGCGATGGCTTCGAGCCGATCTCCTGCGGCCTGGGCGTCATGCAACACCTCGATCCGCAGCACAGCGCTGTCGCTGGCTGTTGGAGAGGCGGCAGAGGCGGTCATGGCGGAGGCTGGGCTCTGGTCAAGCTAGAGGCCCGTGTGGTGTCCCCCGGTCGGGCCTGGGGGTAGAGTCGTCGTTTGCCGAGCCAGCGCAGTACCGCCTGTGGCCAATAACAAGTCGTCGAAGAAGCGCGTTCTGATCGCTGAGCGCAATCGCCTGCACAACCGCACCTACAAATCTGCGGTGCGCACCCTGATGAAGCGCTGCTTCGCCGCCTGTGTGGCCTACGCCCAGGAGCCCGGTGATGCCGCCAAGCAAACCGTTCAGACCACGCTGAACGCTGCCTTCAGCAAGATCGATAAAGCCGTGAAGGTGGGTGTGCTGCACCGCAACAACGGCTCCCATCAGAAGTCGCGCCTCAGCGCCGCTGTGAAGAAGGTGGTTGAGCCCGCAGCCAAGGCCTGATCGGCTTCTGAGTTGCTGTCTTGTTTAGGGTTCGGGCATCGCCTGAACCCTTTTTTTATGGCTGCGGCCGTCGCCCTCGAGAGCCTGGATGCTCCCCTGATCGACAGCCACTGCCACATCGTCTTCCGCAATTTCGACGACGACCTGGAGGAGGTGGCCCAGCGCTGGCGCGATGCTGGTGTGGGCCGCCTCCTTCACGCTTGTGTGGAGCCTTCCGAGATCCCGGCGATCCGGGCCCTGGCCGATCGCTTCCCCGAGCTCCGCTACGCCGTGGGCGTGCACCCGCTCGATCCCGAGCACTGGCAGAGCGACACGCCGGCGGTGTTGCGGGCCGCTGCTCTGGATGACGCCCGCGTGGTGGCCATCGGCGAGCTGGGCCTGGATCTGTTTCGCGACAAGAACCTTGAGCAGCAGCTGGCGATGCTTCGGCCCCAGCTGGATCTGGCGGTGGAGCTGGATCGGCCCGTGATCATTCACTGCCGCGATGCGGCCGAGCCGATGCTCGCCGAGCTGTGGGAGCGGGCCAGTCGCGGCGTCTGCCCCCGCGGTGTGATGCATTGCTGGAGCGGCACGCCGGAGGAGATGGCGGCCTTCCTGGAGCTGGGCCTGTTCATCAGCTTCAGCGGTAATGTCACCTTCCCCAAGGCCAGCGACACCCACGCCTGCGCCCAGCAGGTGCCGGCCGATCGCTATCTGGTGGAAACCGATTGCCCGTTCCTGGCGCCGGTACCGCGGCGCGGCAAACGCAACGAACCAGCGTTTGTGGCGGCGGTGGCGGAGCGGGTGGCGGAGCTGCGCGGAGAGACCCTGCAGGCAGTGGCTCGCCAGAGCACGGCCAACGCCTGCGCCCTGTTTGGGCCCGCTCTTCACAATGTATGATGTTTCATTGGCCTGGCAGCGGGTTGTGGTTTATCCGAACCCTCTGCAGCCTGAAAGCGCACGCCA
>Ga0194116_10008477_pt1 | contig 10416 bp, 10 predicted proteins | sample TA2MahsurfametaG_4_FD_148617 | JGI IMG/M metagenome (GOLD analysis project Ga0194116, IMG submission 148617) | Freshwater microbial communities from Lake Tanganyika, Tanzania - TA2015008 Mahale S9 surface | ecosystem: Environmental > Aquatic > Freshwater > Lake | place: Tanzania: Lake... | reverse complement strand
CAATCCCCAAAAAAATTCCTTGAAATCCAAGTTATGGCTAATATGCTTATTTATTAAAAATTCAAATTTTTTAAATTAAAATTTTTTCTAATTTAATTTCATTTATATCAAGAATGAATTTGCTTTATTTTAAGTGGTGCTTTAATCATTTTTTATTTATTTTAAATTATAATTTCAAAAAATGAAATCAAGATCATTTATAATTTCTATATTTTTATTGAACTTTATAATAGGAATTTCTAAGGAAAATGAAAATTTATTAAAAACATTATCAATAACAAATTTAAGTAACAATAATACAGCCATAGTATAAATTTTAAAATTATTTTACATCTAACAATAATTTATTTTTCTAACATTATTAACTTTAATAATAAAACTTAGAAAAAAGAATGCATTACAAATATGGATTGTGATCTTTTGAATAATTGTATTTCACATAAATGTAAACATAAATCTTTTTTTCCTGCTACAAAAAGGGAAATTATAGGGTTAATATGTGTTATTATTGGATCCGCTCTATCAAATGCCGGTGGAATTGGAGGAGGAGGTTTATTAATTCCAATTTTAATTTTAATTTTAAAATTTGAAACTCATGAGGCTATTCCAATTTCTAAACTAATGATATTTACAGGTGCCCTCACTGCGTTCATTATGGGATTGAAAAATAAGCATCCTTACAGAGATTCAATTGCTTTAGATTATAATTTTGCTGGAGTTCTTATACCCATGATGTTATTTGGTACTATTGTCGGAGTTACTCTAAACAAAATAATGCCATTTTCGATCATATTAATATGCTTATCTGGTGTTTTAATTATTAATACTTATAAAACATTTAAAACGTAATATTTTTAATTAGTTTTAAAATTATTTTTTAAATAAGACAAGATTAAATTAATAGGGCATTCAAAAATTTTGAAAAAGAAAATATCGAAAAATCAGAAAAAGAAATAAAAAGTGAAAATGAAAAAATTAAAAGTAATTAAAATTATTTATAAATTAAATTAGAAAATTTGAATAAAACAAATAGAGATGAATTTACAGAGGAAGAAACTTTATCTCTAAAATCATCTTCTAATACATATATATCTCAAACGGAGAGCAATAATTTTGAAATTAAAAACATAAATTTTAATTCTTCTAAGGTTATAGAAAAAGATTCAGGGTAGGAATTAAGAGTTTTAAATTTTATTGATTTTGTTATAATTTCTTCTTCTATTAAAATCATCTTATTGTTTTATATTTAAAAAAATTAATACAATTAATTCTATAGAAGAAATTTTTTTTAAATTTCAATATATGTAAAATTTTAAAATATTAATTAATTAATATATGATTCACATAGATTTAATAAGGAAGAAAAAATTTTTATTAGAGATAATTCTAAAGATTTAATAAATGATGAATTGAAAAAAGATAGGGTGATGTTTCCAATGGAAAAGTATAATTACATGCTAATAACATATATTTTCTTAATAATATTTACAGTAATAAAAGGCAGTGAGCATTCTAAGTCTTTAATAGGAGTACTTCCGTAATTAATATTTTAAATAATATTTGTAAATTTTTTAAAGAACTAAAATTATATAAATATAGATGCTCAAAATCTTACTGGACAATTTACTTTCTTTTTTTACCATTAGCTTTATCAATTACATATTTATTCTCAAGAAGAGTTTTATCAGAATATAAAAGAAGAATTGAAATGGGATTCCCGTTTCATCCATCAGATATAAAATGGAATATTTACATTATAATAAAATATCCATTTTATGCCTTTGTAGGTGGTGTTTTAGCTGGTGTTTTGGGAATAGGAGGAGGACTTGTTTTAGGTCCTATGCTTCTAGAGATGGGAATACATCCAATAATTTCAACAGCAACATCCAATTTTTTAGTTTTGTTCACTTCTTCATCAACTACAATTCAATTTATCATTATGGGAATGATGAATTTTAATTATGGCTTTATTTGTACAATAAGTTCAACTATTGGAAGTTTAATTGGAACACTAGCTATTCAGAATTTACTTAAAAAAACAGGACGTCCTTCCATTTTAATTTTTTCTTTAGCTATAGTTTTGGCAATAAGTACTATTTTGATTCCATGGGATACTTCAATAAAAATAAAGCAAAAAGTAGATGCTGGAATAAATATTTGGGGAATAAATTCTGCATGTTAAATAATTCGAAATTTTAAATTATTTTATATCAAAATAAATCAAAATTTAATTTTTTTGTAATCTTATTTAATTCTCTTAAATTAAATTTTTATTTTATTAAATGAAGCATATTAATATTGAAGATGACTTTAGACAACCAATGATTTATTTTACTAAAAAAATCAGAAACATTCTATAATTAAATTATTAAACATTAATTTAAATTTTCTTCATTTATAATATAAATTTTTAATGTTTATGATTATTTGACCTTTTAGAATAGTTAATTATTATAGAGATGTAATTGCTAAAAAAACTTTTAAATAATTTGAAGAACAAATTTAGAGTGATTAATTTAATTTAAAAATCTTTGGAATGAAATTATTTTTAAAAAAACAAATTTCAAACATAAATATGTATGTTTATTTTTACAATTTTAATTATTTTTGAATAAAATATTATTAAATATTTGGATTTTATGAATATATTTTACAAAGAAGAAAATAAAATTATGAAATGTTAGGAAGAAATAATATTTTGAAAATTAGTTTAATTTATTTAAGAAGACGGTTTCAAAAAAGTAATTTAGTTTTTTTCCCAAAGGGAGTCTACTATACTTTGCTTTTTTCTCTCTTTTATTTGTGGTTCTGGGAATAAATAATTAAATAATTTAGGATCATAAATCTCCGCATTTTCTTCTCTAAAAATATAAATTATATTTGTTCTTTTGCTTTTAAGTGTATCATAAGGATTAAGCCATGAAATTCTATTTTTTTTAATATCAATCAATCTCTCTTTCAATCTTAAAGTTTTTCCAAAATAATTAAATTTAGTAAATTCTATCACATTATCTTTTGGAAAATATTTTGCACTTATCACAATATTTCTTGACTTATTCAAAATATAAATCCCAATCAAAAATAAAATATAATCAAAACTAATAAGAAAGTAGTAAGAAATTTTCATAAATATACTTATTTTTTTAAAATCAAAGCAAAAGAAATCAATAAAAAATAAACCAGAGATTGTCAAAGGGAAAATTAAAAAAATTGCAACTTTCATTAAATTATAAGCTTTTTGTTTGTAATCATTATTTAACTTAAAAATTAAGATTTCTGTATTTTTTGGAAGTGAAAGGATTTTATTGAATTCTTCATAACTGTATGCTGGTTTTTCTGGTTTTTCTATATTATTAATTCTTTCTAAATAAGATTTTTCTTTTTCTATTTTTACAGACTTTCTTCTTGAAATATTAATTTCTTTCTGTATTCCGAATGAAACATTTTTATTTACTTTTTCATCTTGCTTAATTTTTTCATATTCACGTTGAGAATTTTGATTTATATTTTTATTAAAGCATTTATAATTGTAAATATTATCAAGATTTTGTTTTTTTTGAATTTTTGTTTTAGAATTTTTTTTTGACAATAAATTATTTTCTTCCAATTTTCTGATATTATCATCTTTCGGTATAAAAAATTTGAAAAAACTGAATTTATGGAAAGTTGGATTTTTCGGATATTTTTTTGATATCAAAAAGTTTATTGATAAACTTTTATTTATAAAATTGTTAATCATTATCAATTGGGAATAAAATAATAATGAAAAATAATTAAAATTGCAAATCATTAATTTAATTTCCTATTATATAAAAGTAATAATCTATGGATGAAATAAATCTTAAGGGTATCACTAAAAGAAATATTTTTTATTCTAATTTTTACAAATAAAAATAAAAATTATAGAATTTCATTTCAAGTCTCTTTAATTTATAAATTTTATAATAATTTAATTATATCAAATATCAATTTCTTTTCCAATTTATTTTTCAAAATCAACTAATAATTTTTGGATTGATTAAATAAAAATAAGGGATTTTAAAATTTTACAAGTTTGAATTTGATAAATAATTTTGTTTATTTTATTAAATAATTTAAAAATTAATGAATTACGAAATAAATTTAAAAAATCTTGAAAATTTCGGAATAATCATTAAAGAATCCAACAATTTTAACTATGAAAAAATAGAATTTAAATCAGAAGAATTACCTAATAATTATTGTCTTATAGAAACAAAAGCATGTGGATTTGGCCCATATGATACAGGTTACATTACCGGTAGATTAACTATAAATCCAAAAAGGGAATTTAATTTAGGTTGTGAAGGCAGTGGAGTAGTAATTAAGCTTGGACCCAATTGTGATGAATCTTTACTCGGAAAGCGCGTTGCATTTATAAATGATTATCATGATACAAATTCAATAGGATCTTTTGCAAGATATTCAATCATAAACACAAAGAACATTTTGGTTTTACCTGAAAAAATTGATTTTAATCAAGGAGCTTACATTTTAGCTAATCCACTTACTGCAAGGGGAATGTTTGATGAAGTTATATCGAACTCAAAGACGAAAGCTATAATACAAGATACAAGTAGCAGTAGCTTAGGGAAAATGGTTACAAATCTATGCTTAAAAAATGGCTTTAAAATTATTAATATTGTTAGGAAAGAAGAGAATATAAAATTTTTAGAACAAATAGGATCTACTTACAATTTAAATTCAAATTCAAAAGATTTTTTAAAAATTTTGGAACAATTAATAAAACAGATTAATCCTGATATATATATAACATATCAAGGAGGAAATTTTCCTTCAAGAATTTTTGAAAAAATGCCAAATGACTCTAAATTAATCTCATGTGGGAATATCAACAATGAAAAGTTATTTGGATTTTCTACAACTGATTTCATTTTTAAAGGGAAATCAATTGAGGGATTTCAAATCTTAAATTTATTAAACGAAATTTGCGAACAAAAAAAAACTTTTATGTATGAATCTATTTTAAATTCTATGGAAGAAGGAAATTCTGAATTTTATACAAACATAAATAGAGAATATAAATTAGAAGATTTTCAAAAAGGATATGAAGACTACAAAAATAATAGTTCTCTAGGAAAAATAATTTTTAAACCTTGAATTATAATTATTAAAATTATTTATTTGATAATTTTAAATAATTAATAAATTAAAAAAATTCTTAATTTAACCAAATAAAATTAATAAAAAAATTTTCAAATTTTATGATGAAATAAATGATTTCATGATCTGTATTTTAATTTATCAAAATTAAATTTAAATACAATTTAAGGGCCACTTAGTCTAGCGGTTATGATTCTTGCTTTGGGTGTAAGAGGTCACCGGTTCAAATCCGGTAGTGGCCCATTTCCCTTTTTTGAATTGTACTAACTTTTCTGGTAGAAATTTTGTTACCATCTCAGAAAAATAACTAAAACTTCAAATCCCTAAACAAGGAAAAATAAATATTTTATTCTTAAAATTGGATTTAAATTCCAAATATAAAAATCTATTAAATAATTATTAAATTACCATACAGCTCAGAAAATGAGGGATAAATATATTGCTTGGGATTCATTAAATAACAAAAAGCACAAATAAACTTCAAGTTGGACCCAGATAATTAATAGGTTTAACCCAATTTTCAAATAAAAAAATCAATTTACTTTTTAAATATGAAAGCTATATAGTTTAATTTTTAATCAATTGAAAGAAGGAAAATACGATTTTCTAGCAATTTTAATCATCTTATAAATTAAAAATTTTTTGATAATAATCAAAATGACTTATAAAATGAATTATCAACTTCTGATAAACATATATTGATGTGATATAGACTCCAACTCATTAGTCAACTAAACTAACTTTGACCAAGCCCTTTTGAAAAAGATTTATAGATCAAAAATTTATTATAAATATTATATAAATAACTGAATAATTCAAAATTTCCTTAGAAATAAATAATTTTAAAAAGCAATAGCCTGTGGATGGCTATTTGATTTTACTTTGGGTTTGAATGTTTCAAATTTTTTAATCATTATTTATTATTTTTATCTTTTTGAGAATATAAATTTATATAAAAAGGGTCAATTAATTTATATAAATAAGCTGTAAATTTATATCTTTATTTTCTTTTATTTTTTTTGGAAGATAAAATTAAATTTATTTATATTAATTTGAAGAATAGAATTACTATTATTAAGAATATTAATACTTATTACTTAAAACAAGAGAACAAGAGTAACATCTTTATTATAATTTGCATCGGTGGAACAATTCAGTATATTGACAACAATTTGTAGTCCTCATGATTTGCAAAATATTGTAAATTATATTTTATGATAAATTGAAAAACTATTAATTTTAGATAACATTAAATTTTGAAGAGAAGAAACTCCTGTTCTGTATAGAAATTATTAAGGATATGAAATAGACAAATTTATGAAAAAATAGTGGAAAAAGTTACTTATATAAATTTCTATAGTGTATCTATAAAAATAGTAAGCTAAAATAATTTAATTAAAAAAATAAGTTGATTAAATTTATTTTTTCATTATTATAAATTTTTTATATTATCAATGTGAAGAATTTTAAATTTTTTAATTTTTTTATTAAGAAAGTTTTTATTTCGAATTTAAACAATAAATATTTTCTGGATAAAACCACAATTTTTCTTTATTTTTTCTGCATTTAAATTTAATTAATTATAAATTTTGGAGATTCAAAATGAAATAAATTATAAATTAATAAGCTCTAGAAAAAAAATACATGATATTGTTAGCTAATTGTTTATTAAACTATTTTAAATTTTTTATGTGATGGAGACTCAGAAAGGATTTAGAAAATTCTCGTAAAATTATAAGAAATAATGTTAGTCAGACTTTTATTCCTAAAATCGGATTTAACCTATATATTTGAATTTTGAAAATCTTTTAAGTTACACATTTTTATGATATAATAAAAAAGCGTTTTAAAATTATTGAAAACTTCTTTTGGTTTATCCTTCAAAAATTTCTTTGAATTTATATATTAGAGAATCAATATAATTGTATTTTAATAGCATCAAGGATATATTCTAATGCTATTTTAGATGCTCAAAAATAAATTAAATAATACTTAATATTTCTTAGATTGAATTATTTTAATTCATTATAATAATAAATTCTCACATCTAATTCTAATTGTTAACAAATTTAAAATAAATAAATAAATAAATAAAATATATAAAATTTATTAAATTTTAACAATTTTCAATGATATTAAGAATTATTAAATGGATAAAATTTTCAATTCATAAATGGATTTTATATATATCCAAAAAATTAAATTAATATGTTGATTAATTAATGTGATGAAAATTTTATTTAATTTTTAAAAAAAATTATTATTAAAACGAGAACATTTTTAATTGCTTCTTTAAAATTAATTTTTTAAAAAATTATTATTTATTAAAAAACATTATTCTAATTATTTAATTAAATATCATCTTCCAGAAAAAATATATTTGAAATATTTTATAGTTAAGTCCTCATACCTAAATAAAAGTAACAATTCTTAATTTCAAACAAAAAACTCCTTGCAAATATATTATAATTTAAACAATTTATTAAAATGGGATCACAAGTAATAGAGACTTTTAATTTCTTTAAAAAATTTATCAGATGGGAATTTTATTATTTCACCATTAAAGAATTTGTCACCAACAAGCATCGCCAATTTCCTAGCATACTGGCAAGGGGCTGGAATTTTGATTCCCCCAGTCCAATTATAATACAAAAAACATAGTTTAAAAACTAATAGATGTATTTCTGCTGGTTGAACGTCAAATTCATCATAAACAATGTAGTAATGCGTTGCTTGTGGGTTGCCTCTCAAAGCTTTTTGAGATATTAAATAAAATTCATATTTATCTTTGCTAATTATTTCTTCATCTACAATTGTTCCAGGTAAGATACTAGAAATCTGATTATTTTTAAAGCCATAAAGTTTCAAAAGGTTTTTATTATTGACGCATATGTAAGTTAGTTTTATGTATGACATTTCATTTAGGTTTAAACTTGAACGGATTGCCATAATCTCCTTAACTCCATATGAAGATATTAAAGAAGGAGTTAAACCAGCTCGGAAAATTATTATATGTCGAGGAGTTATGTTATTATTAGTAATTTTAAACTAAAAGAATAATTATTTATTTTAAATATATTTAGATTGCTTTTGAATTATATTTAAATAGAAATTTTAATATATACCATATCTACAATTTCTAAAATACAATCTCGAATGATTACATCTAAATCTTTATCTTTTCCTTCCTCCTTAACAATTGAAAGATATTTTGTGAATCGATTATTAAAGCTTGCGCAGCAACCTACAATTCCTTTTCCATTTTTTTTATAAACATCAATACCAACAACAATAGTCGGAACAGATACAAAAGGTAATTTATCAATAGCCCAAGGCTCTCCTCCTAATTTTGCACATATTTGCATTAAAATTTTGTTTACAACTGATCTTAATCCTTTTTCTACAGTTTAAAATTTAAAATGTTGATGTAAATACCTTTTAAACAAGTATTGGCAATTATGCATTGACAAGGAATTGGGAAGTCACAAGTAAAAGTTTTTTTCAGATCATTATAAAGCTGGTTTTTTCCTTTTGGACCAGGAATAATTAAAACCAAAATTTGTACTTTTACAGATCCAATGGTTCTTTGAATAGCCTTTATCCAATCTTCACTATTTCTTGAGTTTATTTGAAGCATTTTAGGTTCTTCTGCTTGATAATTAAAAGATGTCTTAACTTGAAGAAAATTTGAAATAAAATTATCAACTGCTCTTTGATCATTTTTTTGAGCGACAACCTAGGATTTTTAAAAATTTTTAAATTTCAAAAATTTTAAATTTATAAGTCATGTAAATTACCATCCATGTATGTAATTTTGGCTGATTATACATTTCTGTTTGAATTTTTCTATCAACATCTGGGGCTTCTGTTGAAAACTGAGTACTTTTTAATATATAATCCCCTGCTGAAAGCCTGGTTCCTGAAATTTTTATTGGATCATCACTTATCTCTAAATTCCAATTTTCTATGTCTTTTTTACATTTATCATTAAAACCAAATTGCTTAATAAGTTCTCGACACTCTTTTAATTTTTCTTCTGGATTCCCACTGGATATTTCAGCAAGCTTTTTCATAACATTAAAATTATTTCTCATCTCATCTGTAATTCCTGTCATATAGCATAATTCTGGGACAAGATAGATAAATTCATTCTTTCTTTTATCTTTTACCGCAAAAAGAGGTTGATTTAAATCTTTAATAATTCTTTGGTATTTTTCTTTATAATAATCAAAATAAGTTATCATTTCTTTTCCATCTTTATCAGAAGTAAATTTATCATTAGGAGTTTTATCAAAAGAAACATGATCAACAATATATGTTTTGTCATTATTATAACGGGTCAAGACAACGGTGCCATTAAAAATTTTGGCGACTTCTTCAGTAAGTAACGTACGATTATTTCTTGTATTATCTCTTATTTTTTTTAATATATCTAAGGCAGTTTCTGGTCGAAGAACTTTATGTATTATACCGATATTGAGCAAAATTCCAACTGAAGTTAAATTTATTGTTGGACTAAAACCTTGCCAAACCTCAATATCTTCAACTTTTTGTGCCTTCCCTCTATGGAAATAATTTTTACGAATTGAAATTAAATCTAATTTTCTTACTAATCCATGGAAAAATTTTTTGTATAATCCCAAAGCCTCTTCAGATTTATCATCAACTTTATTTGCCCATTTTACTAAAACATTATAATTAATTTCTTCAAGTGAAATGTTAACTGATATTTCTTCATAAGTAAGAATTTTGCTATAGCAAGTATTATTATTATAAATAGTATGTGATAATATTTTTGAGACTTCATTCCTAGATTCCCTCCAGATTTTATTTCGAAGTTTAATTGAGTCACCTGGTATTTCAGGATTTATAATAATGGCGTATTTATAGAATCCGCTATTAGAATTTTCGTTTTTTATTTGTTGTCTATGAATAAATTGGAAGTAATTAGTTAGAATTTCAATTTTAGTTCCGCTTAGATTCTTTGAAGGGCGTTTTGGAAAACAAAAATTGTTGGGTAAATAGCTTTCCATCTAATTTCTTTAATTTAGTAAAAAGTTTTAAAAATTTTATCTTTTTCGATTTTATAGCAAATTTTTAAATGTATAAAAGATTGGATTATAGAAAAGGAAAATATTTAGAACTCTAATTATAATGAAGGATTTAATTTAAATTATTTTAATAATTTTTTAATAGTTTACATTTTTATCATATACACATATTAATACTAAAAATATAATTAAAAAATTCGATATTTTAAAAAGCTTATTATTT
>Ga0194116_10008476_pt1 | contig 10417 bp, 10 predicted proteins | sample TA2MahsurfametaG_4_FD_148617 | JGI IMG/M metagenome (GOLD analysis project Ga0194116, IMG submission 148617) | Freshwater microbial communities from Lake Tanganyika, Tanzania - TA2015008 Mahale S9 surface | ecosystem: Environmental > Aquatic > Freshwater > Lake | place: Tanzania: Lake... | reverse complement strand
TGATCCCGAAATGCGCCGCCTGCAGTTACAGGCCTACGAAAGACTTACTATTCTCTGCGAGCGTTTGGGATTTGCAAATCTTTTATCGCGTTGCAATACACAGCAGTGGAAAGCTGCAGAAATGCAATCGTTTTTGATACAGAGCATCCGCGCTGAATTTGAATACAATATCAGTCAGCAAATTTATGTTTCACCCACCGCCTGGGATGGCATAGAAAAGCTGAAAGAGCAGCAGATATTCATCGTTAATCAGCTGGCAGCCATGGTGCCCGCACAGGCACCTGCTTCAGAACTGGCGCAAAAAATTGCAACCCTGATGGCGCAGGAAGAGCATACTGCCCTGCAGCCCATTGTGGCCGACCTACTGCGCAAAGAAGCCCGCAAGCTGATGTAATGTTTGCAGCTATAAAAAATGAAACATCGCATAAGCGTTACATCCGCTAATTTTATATCTACACTTTTATGAGCGCATCCAAAAAATATACCGACTCAGGCATTGAAATCAAGCAACTGTATGCTGCCGCCGATGAAGCAGCACTGGAAGCCATCAAAAAGGAATTGCCGGGTGCTTTTCCATACACCCGTGGTGTGCAGGAAGACATGTATCGGGGTAAAGGATGGACCATGCGCCAGTACGCGGGCTTTTCAACGGCAGAAGAAAGCAATCAGCGTTATCATTATTTGCTCAGTCAGGGTGTTACAGGACTGAGTGTTGCCTTTGACCTGCCCACACAAATTGGATACGACAGCGATCATCCGCTCAGCGAAGGAGAAGTGGGTAAAGTAGGCGTGGCCATTGACAGTTTGGAAGATATGCAAACGCTTTTCAATGGCATTCAGCTGAAAGATGTTTCCACCTCCATGACCATCAATGCAACGGGGTTTATTTTACTTTCTTTTTATGTGGCGCTGGCAAAGCAGCAGGGTGCGGATCTGAAACAAATATCCGGCACCATTCAAAATGATATACTGAAAGAATATGCAGCACGCGGCACCTATATTTATCCGCCGAAACCGAGCATGCGCATCATCACCGATATTTTCGGATGGTGTAGCAAGGAGCTGCCCAAATGGAATACCATATCCATTAGCGGTTATCACATGCGCGAAGCGGGTTGTACTGCAGTACAGGAAATCGCCTTCACGCTGGCCAACGGAAAAGCATATGTGCAGGCAGCTTTGGAAAAAGGATTGGACATCAATGTATTTGGAAAGCGACTTTCATTTTTCTTCAATGCACACAATAATTTATTTGAAGAAGTGGCTAAGTTTCGTGCTGCACGCAGAATGTGGGCGAAAATGATGAAGGATATGGGCGCTACCGATCCCAAAGCCATGATGCTGCGCTTTCATACCCAAACCGGAGGCAGTACGCTCACGGCACAGCAACCGCAAAACAATATTGCCAGAGTAACCATTCAAACCCTGGCTGCAGTGCTTGGCGGCACGCAGTCGCTCCATACCAACGGATACGATGAGGCATTGAGTTTACCTACAGAAGAAGCGGCCCGCATTGCACTGCGCACACAACAGATTGTTGCTTTTGAAAGCGGCGTGGCAGATACAGTGGATCCATTGGGCGGATCCTGGTTTGTAGAATCGCTCACCAATGAAATGGAAACACAGGCAAATCAACTGATCGAAAAAATAGATGCGATAGGTGGAAGCGTAAGTGCTATTGAACAGGGTTTTATACAGGACGAAATTGCACGTAGTGCGTATTTGTATCAGCAGCAGATTGAAAACAATTCGAAAATCATTGTAGGGGTAAACAAGTTTCAAAGCAATGAAAAAGAGAATACCCCTGTTTTCAGCGTAAACGATGCCATCCGCAATCTGCAAATAGAAAAACTGGCAACCCTCAAAAGCAATCGAAACCAATCTGCAGTTTCCGAAAGTCTTGAAAAAATAAAAGCCGCCGCAACAGATGGAACCAATTTGATGCCGCTGGTGATTGAAGCCGTTGAACATTACGCCACGCTGGGCGAAATTTCAGATACGCTGCGCGCCGTTTATGGCGAATACAAATAAAATAAGCATGTAAAGAGCGAAAGGCACTAATCCCTAAAAAAGTGCTACATTCATTTTTGCAAACCCTATAGTTTTTCAATCACACTATTTCAATCCGTATTTATGTTAAAGCATACCATCCGCTTCGCTATTTTTCTTTTCTGCGCAATCGCCTTTTCGCAAAATGCAAAGGCGCAAACCATGCAACAGGCCATTCAGCAAAAAGCAAGTGCACTGCTGCCAAAAGTAATTGAGTGGCGCAGACATTTGCATGCCAACCCCGAGCTGGGCAATCGTGAATTCAATACCATGGAATACATTGCCGCACATTGCAGGAAGTTGGGACTGGAGGTTAAAACAGGCGTTGCCAAAACCGGCGTGGTGGCATTGCTCAAAGGCGGCAAGCCAGGACCGGTTGTTGCGCTGCGTGCCGATATAGACGCACTTCCTATTAAAGAAAGAGTGGATGTGCCCTACAAATCGAATGTTGTTGCGGAATATCTCGGTCAGCAAGTGTCGGTAATGCATGCTTGCGGACATGATACCCATGTGGCAATTTTAATGGGCACAGTTGAAGTACTTGCATCGATGCAGAAAGATGTTCCAGGAACAGTAAAATTCATTTTCCAGCCAGCCGAGGAAGGTCCGCCTGCAGATGAAGAAGGTGGTGCCGCCCTCATGATAAAAGAAGGTGTGATGGAGCAACCTACCGTTGACGCCATTTTTGGATTACATATATCTTCCGGACTTGAAGTGGGTAAGATCCGCTATAAAAGCGGTGCCTTCATGGCAAGCAGCGATTGGTTTACCATTAATGTAAAAGGCAAAGGGGCACACGGTTCTGCTCCATGGAACGGCATCGATCCCATTATGGTATCGGCACAAATTATTAACGGACTGCAGACCATTGTAAGCAGAAGTGAAGATTTAACCAAAGCGCCAGTGGTAATAACAGTTGGCAAATTTCAAGGCGGCGTGCGCGAAAACATCATTCCCGAAGCAGTAAGTTTCAGCGGTACGATCCGCACCCTTGATGCCGAAACACAAAAAGCAGTGCATGAAAAAATCAAACGTACAGCAACCAATATCGCAGAGGCTTTAGGTGCCACTGCTGAAGTAATCATCGATACTAAAACACTGGTAACCTTTAATACGCCCGCATTGGTTGCGCAAACCATACCCTCTTTACAAATCGCTGCGGGAAAGGAGCATGTAAGCGAAGGCACCTGGACCACCGGTGCGGAAGACTTTTCTTACTACGGAGAAAAAGCACCCGCTTTCTTTTTCAACCTAGGCGGCATGCCGAAAGGGATGGATCCGAAGTTGGCAGGTGGACATCACACTCCTGATTTTTATATCGACGACAGCATGCTGGATGTAGGCGTGAAGGCTTTCTGCAATATTGTATTCGACTATGCTAAAATACAGTCTGCTAAAAAGCAATAAGAAAGCAAATCGACTTACGTTATTAGTTCAGCTTCCAGTATGCTGCGTTTAAAACGGAAGCAAAACTCACCCACAACAGATAGGGAATATTCAGCCATGCAGCAGTGGGATGAATATGGTAGAAGCGATAAATCATCAGCAGAATCAATCCCCACAACACGATGATTTCGATGAGTGCAATGCCTATTTGGTGCCAGTAGAAAAAAATAATTGACCAAAAAAAGTTGAGCGTAAGCTGTAAAGCAAAAATCCAGATCGCCGCATTTCTTGCATCAGAAGCAGGTTGCTTCCAAACCAAATAAAGACTGATACCCATCAGAATGTATAAAGTGGTCCATACCGGGCCAAAAAGCCAGTTGGGCGGATTGAAAGAAGGTCGATTTAAAGTAGTGTACCATTCATTTACGCCGCTGGCAGTGAAAAAACCACTGGTAAAACCAATTACTAAGGGGATGGCAATAGATATAAAAAGCTTCATGATACTAAAATTTAAATATGCTTTAAACCAAAAAGCATTAATGAGTTGTAAGGTAGCAGTTGTTTTTTAATTTTAGGCATCTATGCCCGTTAATATGATAAAAAGGATTTGTACCCATATATTGTTTTGTCTGCTATTTATTCAGTCTGCCGCAGGACAAAATACAGCCAGCATGGTGATGGATAGCGCCGGTAATATTTATTATACAGATCTGAAAGATATTTGGAAAATGGATCAAAGCGGTAAGTCAAAGATCCTATTTTCCAAGGCATCCTCTCCCCTGCTTTATATCCATAGAAATGGACAGCTTTGTGGCATTGCTTTGCAAGAGCAGCAGTTTTTACCATGGTGTGCGACAAATGAAAAGACGCTAATTCAATACGACACCAATAGCAAGTCAATACAGGCACCTGTATTTACTTTTGATGCAGCAGGAAATCAATACTTCCTAGAAAACGGAACAACAAATACCATTAAAAAAAGGAATCAACAAGGGAGCAACAGCATTCTCGCTACGACGACATTGCAAGAAATTGAATCGCTATACTTAGGTGCTAAAAACATACTGTACTTTACACATAAAGATCAGCTGTATTGCTTACCACCTGGTGAAGCGATAGAGCAAATTGCAAAAGATTTGATCGACACAACAGCAGAAAACCCGTCGCTTCATAAGCTTCACCGTATTTGGAGCGATGGAAAGAAGAACCTCTATGTTGCAACTGGAGGTGTTATCAAACAAATCGATCACCGGCGACTGGTTACCACTGTTTATAAATCAACCGTAATATGGTATCCGGCAGATGGAATAATAGATGCACAGGGTAATTTTTTTGTACTGGAGTATAACAACAATGGCGAAGCTAGAGTGAACAAAATAAGCATTGCTGAGCGCAAGGACATTGCAGTGAGTGGAAAATGGAAAGGATTTTATACGCCGTTGTTATTGGCTACCGCAGTGATGGTAATGCTATATTTTGTAATGAAATCGAAGAAAAAAAGTTAGGAACGACTGCCGAAAAGCAGACTTCCGATACGCACCATGGTGCTGCCCTCTTCCACGGCAATCTGATAATCGCCACTCATACCCATAGATAAAATGGACATTTCAACGGGCACCCTATTTTTATATTGATCATAGATGGCTTTGAGACCTTTCAATTCACTTCGAACCAAGGATGCATTATCGCTGAATGAAGCCATCCCCATCAGTCCGCATATGCGCACATTTGGTAAAGGTTCATGTCTGATGGCTTCAAGCAATTGTACCAATTCCTGTTCATCCAATCCGAATTTGGTTTCTTCCTGCGCAATATGCATTTGGAGTAAAACATCAATCACTCTCTGGTGCTTGGCGGCTTGCTTATTAATTTCCTTAAGCAGTTTGAGACTATCAACTCCATGAATAAGATGCACAAAAGGGGCGATGTATTTTACTTTGTTGGATTGTAAGTGCCCGATAAAATGCCAGCGAATATCCTGCGGGAGCTGCGTTTGCTTTTCGGCTAATTCCTGCACATAGTTTTCTCCGAAGTCGCGCTGACCCAAAGCATACAATGCAGTAATATCCGTCACCGGCTTGGTTTTGGAAACAGCCACCAATGTAACACCCTTTGGGGAAAGCGCATCCTGAATTCGTCGATACTTGAAAGAATCGATAGACATGATTAGAAAATTAATGCAAAGCAGGCAAACGCTATGAGCTAATCAGCATGCTTATGAAAGGATGCTACGACTGATCACAATACGCTGCACTTCACTGGTACCTTCATAAATTTGGGTAATCTTGGCATCACGCATAAGGCGCTCCACATGAAACTCTTTTACATACCCATATCCGCCATGCACTTGAACAGCTTCCGTGCTAATCCACATGGCAGCTTCAGAGGCATATACTTTCGCCATGGATGAGCTGAGCGTATAGTCTAGTCCGTTATCTTTTTCCCATGCTGATTTCAGACAAAGCAATCTTGCGGCATCTACGCGGGTTGCCATATCGGCCAGTTTAAACTGAATGGCCTGATGATGCATAATTTCTTTACCGAAAGCTTTCCGCTCTTTGGAATATTTGAGCGCCAACTCATAAGCGCCACTTGCAATACCCAATGCCTGGGCAGCAATGCCAATTCGGCCACCGGCAAGGGTTTTCATGGCAAATTTGAAACCAAAGCCATCATCGCCAATGCGATTTGCCTTGGGCACTTTCACATCCTGAAAAGAAATGCTGTGTGTATCGCTACCGCGAATACCCATTTTATTTTCCTTGGCTCCAACCGTTACGCCGGGCCAGTTTTTCTCAACGATAAAAGCATTGATGCCCTTGCTTCCTTTTGAAACATAAGTTTGCGCCATTACCAAATAAACGGATGCTGAAGAACCGTTGGTAATCCAGTTTTTTGTCCCGTTGAGCAGGTAATAGTCGCCTTTATCTTCTGCAGTAGTACGCTGACTGGTAGCATCGCTGCCTGCCTCGGGCTCACTCAGCAGAAATGCACCAATGTACAGTGATCCGTCTTTTTTACCCTGTGCAAGCGGAGTTAAATATTGTTGTTTTTGCGCTTCGGTACCGTACGCTTCCAGTCCCCAGCAAACCAAGCTGTTATTCACGCTCATACATACACTTACACTTGCATCCACTTTACTGATCTCTTCCATGGCAAGCACATAGCTGATGGTATCCATACCGGCGCCGCCGTATTTGGGATCAACCATCATACCCATAAATCCAAGATCGCAAAGCTTTTCAACCTGAGCCAGGGGGAATTTCTGGTGTTCATCCCTTTCAATTACGCCCGGCAAACAATCGTTTTGTGCAAAATCACGTGCGGCCTGTTGAATCATCAGGTGCTCTTCGCTCAATTGAAAATGCATAGTGTAAATTTTGGCTGCAAAGATATATGAACAGTCGTTCGTTTTATTCGCTTGTTTAAATTTTCTTTGCCATACCAAGGCATGAATACAACACCCCATTTTAACGAAGCATACTGGAACCAGCGCTACGAGCAAAAGCAAACCGGCTGGGACATTGGCTATGCCTCAACCCCCTTGATTCAATTTGCAGAAAGCATTCGGGAAAAGAATTTTAAAATCCTCATACCCGGTTGTGGAAATGCTTATGAGGGGGGCCGGCTTTACGAATGGGGCTTTCAGGATATTACGCTGCTGGATATTGCGCCTGCGCTCACCAAAGTATTGGAAGAACGTTTTGCCAATTTGCCTATTCGAGTGCTTACAGGTGATTTCTTTGAGCACCAGGGGCAGTACGATCTTATTTTGGAACAAACCTTTTTCTGCGCACTAGATCCGGCATTGCGTTCGGCTTATATACAAAAAATGCATGAGCTGCTGCGGCCGGGCGGAATGCATGTCGGCGTTTTGTTTAACCGTGATTTTGAAGGCGGACCACCTTTCGGAGGCAGCGAAAATGAATACAGGAACCTATTAGAGCCATATTTCGAAATCAGCAAAATGGAGCAGTGTTACAACTCCATCCCACCCAGGGCCGGCACTGAACTGTTTTTTATTGCTATTCGAAAAGCGTAACTATTCCCTACCCATTTGTTTTAAAAATGCCACATGTGATGCCAATGCATAACGCATGCGAGGGTATTCGATATAGGGTATCCCAAATTCCAGGGAGGTTTCACGAATAATTTTACTGATGGCAGGATAATGTATGTGGGATATTTTCGGAAACAAATGATGCTCTACCTGAAAATTCAGTCCGCCTACCAGCCAGCTTAGCCATTTGTTACCCGTAGCAAAATTGGCAGTCGTCTTGATTTGATGTATCGCCCATTCATCTTCCAGCTGATTTGTTTCAACATTAGGCAAAGGAAAAGCAGTGTGCTCTACCGTATGCGCAAGCTGAAATACAATACTCAGGACGAAACCGGCAAAGAGGGTGGCAATCAGGAATCCTATTACCCAAGGAACAATGCCCACGGTATAGATTGGGAGCAAAATAAACAGACAAAAGTGCAGCACCTTGAAACCCCAGAAAATCAGATGATCTTTTAGTGCCATCTTTTTCAGCGGCATAGCGCCAACGCGTGAGCGGAAATATTTTTGATAATCGAGCACAAAAATCCAGAAGATATAGAGCATGGCATACAGTAGCCAGAAATAAAGATGCTGATAGCGATGAAGGAAAAATCGTTTTTGCGTACTGCTCATGCGCATCCATGGCTGAATATCAATATCGTCATCTACTCCATTTACATTGGTATAGGCATGGTGAATAACATTGTGCTTCATATTCCACATGAAACTGCTTCCGCCAAGAATATTCAGCGAGTATGCTGCCAATACATTTACCCACTTATACTTGCTGAAGCTTCCGTGCGCACCATCGTGCATCACATTAAATCCAATGGCAGCGATGAGTCCACCCAAAACCACCGATTCCAAAACGGCCCAAAAAGCAGGTGGCGTGAAGAATACCAAATGAGCGTAAACCAACACAAAAGCTACTGATAACAAAATAGCTTTAAAAAACAATTGAAAATTTCCGGTGCTGCGTTCATTCATCTGTTCAAAGTAAGAAGCAACACGTTTTTTTAATTCTGCATGAAAGGAAACAGATGCATGCGAAAACTTAGGTACAGTCATGTAATGTAAAAAAGGATATAAGGATTAAAGTAAGTTGCTAAGATAATGATTCCATGAACAACGTATCAACAGAAAACATCTTCATGTGGTAATTTTAACAAATGCATCCAAGTGGTGCACACCAATCATTTTCGGCGAGAGAAACCCTTCAGCATAATCCACACCAATCGACTTACCCAGCATGCGATGACGATACAAAACGGTATCAAGATACCCCGGCGCAGAAATATAGGTTTGCGGCTCTGCATCTTGCGCATCCGGATTATGAAACTGTGTGCCATATGCTTTAATGGCAGCAACTTTTTTATCAAACACCGAAGATATATCCACTACAAAATCGGGCTTGATATAGCGATCCTGTATATAATGAAAAACATATTTGGGACGCCAGGCTTCCTGCAATACATTTTCATGTTTGGTTTCAATTTTGCGCAGGCCTGCAAGAAATGCAGCATCACTAACCAACTTCGATGATCTGCCATGGTCGGGATGACGATCTTCCAGTGCATTAGCAAGTACAATTTCAGGCTGGTACTGTCTGATTTTTTGAATCACCTGTAGCTGATGCGCTTCATCGTTTGCAAAAAACCCATCCCGCATAGCTAAATTTTCACGCACATGCACACCCATGATCTCGGCCGCTGCTGCTGCTTCTGCTTTGCGTGTGGCTGCCGTACCGCGCGTACCCAGCTCACCTTGCGTTAAATCAATAACACCTACTTTCTTTCCACGTGCTATTTCAACCATCAGGGTTCCTGCACAACTCAGTTCCACATCATCGGGATGCACTCCAAAAGCAAGTATATCAAGTTTCATTTATGCGGGTTTAGAATATGCTAAAGTGAATTACAATAAGATTCAATAAAAAATTACGGCTGATTCATCACCGTGCCATGGTAATACATGCGCTCAACTTCTCTTACAATCAGTTCAATTTTCTGATCCGTTTTATCTGTTCTCGGACTCCAAGGTTGCTTTAAATCGCCCCCGAAGAAAAAGGCAATGGTTTGCCAGAAGCGCGCCGATAATCCTCCTTTCATTTCTTTGATGATATCGTAACAGGTATTATTGGTTTCTCTGTTTAATAATTTCATCAATACTTTTCCCTGATACACTGAAAGACCGGTGATTTTATCTGCAAAGCGCTCTTTGAGTTGCTTTTCCCTGCTTTTGATGATTTTTCTGCGCTCCTGTTTGTTGGTTACATGCTCCAGCAAACCGGATACTTCATTAAATACTGCGCCACCTGCTTTGGCATAAGGATAGGTAACGTAAACGGCATTGCGCAGGCGCGTCCACTCTTCCTGTTGTTTTGCCCAGGCACGGGGGTCACCTCCCCAAATAATAATTTCAGCCAATTCTCTGCCGCCCATCCATTCACCTTCAATCACTTCCGCCCGCACCATTATGGTATCGTTGGGTCCATAGTTTGGTTTGGGAGGCAGCGGATATTCCTCCGGTAACACCTGAGCGTTGGCTTGCAGAAAAACAAGTCCGGAAAATGATATTAATAGAAAAATGCGCAGCATGATGAATGCTAAAATTACAGAATTCGGCACACTCAAGGCCTTTTCACCTGATTTTGATGGATTATCGCCACTAGGCAGCCTTAAGCTTATTTTCCCCCTTACGGATACGGTGAATCATGGCCACCATAAAACCGGCCACCATGGCAATTACACCCAGCCACAACAAGTTGATCATGGGAAACTGATACGCTTTGAGGGTAACATACTCCAATACTGAATTGCTTTCTTTTACCTGCAGCTGAATGCCATCTTCTCCTGCTCCTGTAAACGCCATGACCAAACTTTGAGAAATGACGGTATCGGGAACGGGACGGATATTGTTTTCTCGGATAATCAAGAGTGG
>Ga0194116_10008474_pt1 | contig 10417 bp, 9 predicted proteins | sample TA2MahsurfametaG_4_FD_148617 | JGI IMG/M metagenome (GOLD analysis project Ga0194116, IMG submission 148617) | Freshwater microbial communities from Lake Tanganyika, Tanzania - TA2015008 Mahale S9 surface | ecosystem: Environmental > Aquatic > Freshwater > Lake | place: Tanzania: Lake Tanganyika... | reverse complement strand
ATTGAGATCGACACTGATCACCATCGATCTGGCGTCAGCCCTGAAAGTGATGAGCTACTCACGATCGGGAGACTGCTTAGCCAGGGCAAGCTTCGACTTGGGGGTGTCATGACCCATGCGGGCTCGAGCTACGAGTTAAACACGCCAGAGGCTTTGGCAGCCCTAGCAGAACAAGAGCGCTCCCTTTGCCTAAGGGCAGCAAACCGACTGCGTGCCGCAAACATAGCCTGCGATCAGGTGAGCGTTGGTTCGACACCGACGGCGCTTTCAGCGCAAAGTCTCGAGGGCGTGACTGAGGCTCGGGCCGGGGTCTATGTCTTTTTTGACCTTGTCATGGCAAATGTCGGCGTCTGTAAACTCGACGATATCGCGCTTAGCGTGCTCACCTCGGTGATCGGCCATCAAAAGGAAAAAGGATGGGCTATTGTGGATGCGGGCTGGATGGCGATGAGCCGAGACCGCGGAACCCAAAAACAAGCGATTGATTATGGCTACGGACAGGTATGCGACATCAACGGCCAACCACTTGTCAACTATCAACTGATAAGCGCAAACCAGGAGCACGGCATCATTAGTGAGCAAAGCGGTCGTCATGCAATCGATATAAGTACTCGCTTTCCAATCGGGACTCGACTGAGAATACTGCCAAACCACGCCTGTGCGACCGGTGCACAATTTCCTGCTTATCACACCGTCATCAGCAATGGCAGCGCTGAGCTTGAAGTCGGCCCGACGTGGCAACGCTTCAACAGTTGGTAGTTTTTTTATATGCTTTGTACCGTTACACAACATATTCATGAACCGCTATCAGGATTGAGTACCTCTTCGTCAACGATCGATCGAATGATCCAACTATTCGATCGAAAGATCGACGGCTGGGCGGATCGTAGCGACTTTTTCAAGTCCTAACCGTTGGAGGGAGTTAATGATTCGCAACAAAACACTCGAAGCCTGGGAACGTGAAGAGTCTGATGTACGAGCTCGATTGGCTGGCCCCGGGCCACTGCCGCGCGATGAGATTATCGCTTTGAGCGGCCTTGAGATTTTTCAAGGCATCTTTGACGGGCGCTTTCGCTCGCCACCAATTGGCGACACCTTAGACTTCATACCGATTCAGATCGCACTCGGCTTTGCGATCTTCCAGGGAAGACCTCAACCTAATCACTACAACCCACTTGGTACCGTGCACGGCGGATGGTTTTGCACGATTCTTGACTCTGCGATGGGTTGCGCAGTCCACTCGACGCTGCAGCCAAAAAAGGGATACACCACCTTGGAGCTGAAGGTGAATATGGTGCGTGCTTTGACACAAGACGTTTCGCTCGTACGTGCCGAGGCTAAAGTAATCCATGTGGGCCGCCAAGTCGCAACCGCTGAGGGACGCATCGTGGATGCGGAAGGAAAAGTCTACGGCCATGTAACAACGACTTGTATGATCTTTGAGCAGCCAAGCGCTTAAATGCTTGATAGGCACATGTTTTAGTAGCTGAAATAAGCAACGGCACTGCTGGTCTCTACGACAAGTCGAATCGATGACAAGCGTTCAAAGAAATTCAACTCGGACTTGCTTTGTTACAAATGCTTATCCCTATACGGACTATTTTGCTCGGTAAAAACGATCACGACAGGATGTTTCATCTTAGGATACCGATGCGCAACTTGGCGCAATCTATAGCGATCAATTGACATATAGGGAGAAAAAAATGGCTGCTGTCGTACTACAAGTTGTTTCGCGTCCTTTACCAGGCGCAGACATGAGTGTTGTCATTAGCAATATGAAGGAAGCCGCCGAACTGTGGCGAAAACATGGTGCGGAGGTAAAGTGCTACACCGTTTCGGCAGGTGAAGTAGGCAATGTCGTATTTGCTGCGCGCTGGGATAGCTACACCGCCTACGGACAAGCACTTGATGCGATGGTTGGCGAACAATCAATTCAAGCACTCATGGCAAAAATGAATGCTTCGGGAACGGCTGAATGGGTAAGAAGCAATCTCGCGAGAGAGTTACCCGTTTAATTCGTTTACAGGATTGTCGCTCTCCATCATAAACCTCGTAGCCAAGTGAGCTACCACTTGGCTGCGACCAAATACTTTAGGTCAAGCGGTCACACCTAGCCACCCTGCTCGCCCTCATATGCATTCCGTCTTGTCCTTGCACTTGACCCTCAATACCTGTGCAGGAGATGAGGCGCTTGCCGATTTTTCCGAGTGGCGGGTCATGGCCCAATTACCCATTGCGTATTGCTTTTCAACATACTTTTCATAGTGGAAGGCAATTGTGTCAATTGACCACCAAGAGCTTAGGCAAAGCAATAATGTGACACCGGCACCCGATAATCGATGAAAACACCTAACCATGAAGCACTCCTTACTTTGGTTTGAGATGTACCCATGCTAAGTGCTCAGTGGCTCAAACTATGAGCCACCAATGATTATCAAGTAGAAATCGTCGACGTCTTAAAGCGTGCAATCGCGCGCAGACGTTCACTTGCAAGCTCTCTAAGACCTGTAGGTGGATTTTTTGATAATTGCTCAAGTGCCTCAAGAGCGAGCGCCCTTGCTCCAGCTACATCACCACGAGCCATGCAGATCGCTGCTCTTGCGTACAAGCGTTCGTGCGGCTCCTCGATCCCATCCGTGTATGCCTCCATCCAACGCTGCGCTGCATCTGCGTCACGGCGCTGTTGTGCAAGATAGATAGCGATCGCCAGCGTCAGTCCAACGCGAAAAGCTCGAGGGTAAGCTGCAAGTCCTCCGTTATGCAGATCTTTGGCAAGGGATTCAAAGCCTCTGAGCGCAGCTTGAGCGTCGGGCCGGTCGTCAAGTACCTGTGCGGCAAGAAGAAGCGCAGAAGTTTTCAAGACAGCCAGCTTAGATTCTCGTGCAATCTTCTGAAGATTTTCTAAATCCCATTGCCCTGGACGATGTCCAGAAAAGTTCCGAGCGATAATCGCAGCAAGTTCCAATCGTTGTAGTGCTCGTACATCACTGCGCAGCAATTGCCAAAGCTGACCGCCATCAGAAGCAAAGCCACCCGATTGCAAGGGAATCAAGGTTGCGACCCCGATGGCCAGTGACATGAGACCGACTTGAAGAAAGAGAACTGATTCAATTCCGCTCAAGTAAGGATACATAGTTAAGGTAACGAGGGCGACTAAGACACTCGATAAGGGGCCACCCGCCACAGTCCATATGGCCTGCCTAGGTTCAAGAGAACTACCCGCCCTCGGTATGGCGACTGCTAGTCCTCCCCAGGTTGAACGGTGACGATTGATCGAGCAACGCAACTTGCCTGCTTCAAGTTCCAATTGCAAAGGACCTGAAAAGAGCATCAGCGGCAAAAGGCCCGCTAACACGGCACCGGTCATGTGACCAAGCTCGTGAATCGTGATCGCAACCCAAACTGTAACTAGCCAGCAAGCGATCACCAAAGGCCAATGATTGCTTGATTGGCTCAACAAGCCTTCTGCAAAGCCAGCATTGATAAGGCCCGTCACGCCGACATACGCAATAAGCCCACCGGCCGAAGCTGCGAGGAGCATCACGAGCCATGACCGCTGGGATGCCATACTTGCGACAACAGGTGGGTGTTTTAGCGCCAAGTCCGGATTCATGCTTATCGGCTAAACTTTACATTCGCAATGGATTTCATACTTACATTGTAAGTTTTACTGAACAATCAATCAAGCCATGTGCGTCAGCAAGCCAAAGTCTTCCGCTCGATGTCACGGTAGCGATGGACACTTTGCTTTGATCAGTGCAGGCGAAATCTCAATGTAGTTTTACGAACATATCAACATCGCGGTTCTCATCATGAAACGTTTCACACATCCATTCACTACCCTGAGCCGGCCTTGTTTTCAGTACATAGCTTGTTTGCTATGCCTATTGTTGCTACTAGCCCAAGGTTTAACCCATGCCCAAGGGAGCGATAACAAGTCCAAGAGCCCAATTGTCCTGGCCCAACATCCTGACGCAATTCGGGCTGGTTATATGGTTCTGGAACGCGGTGGTACAGCAGCAGATGCAGCTGTAGCGATTCAGGCGATGCTCGGACTTGTTGAACCACAGTCTTCCGGCCCCGGCGGAGGAAGCTTGTTACTCTATTGGGATGCCAAACAACATCGGCTTCACGCCTTAGATGGTCTCGCAAGGGCGCCGGGCAAGGTCAGCGAGGACCTGTTGCTGGATTTCGATAGATCGCGTCTGTCGATTGAGTCTGCATCTCGAGGCGGCCGGAGTGCCGGCGTGCCGGGCACGATGCCGATACTTGAAGTGATGCATAGGCGCTGGGGGCGCTTGCAATGGTCAACACTCTTTGACCATGCCATCGAACGCGCGCAGAGCGGTTTCAGCGCTTCAGTCTATCTTGAATCAGTGCTCAAACAAAGCCGATCAGCTGGGCCACCCTATGCAATCGATCAAGTGTTTTCAACTAACCTTAGGGCTGGGGATAGGCTCACAAATCCTGAATACGCGAAAACCCTGAGGCTGTTTGCTCAGCAGGGGTACCAGGGATGGCTCGAGCAAGGTGGTGCTGAGACGATGATTTACGCTCTCAAGGGAAAAGGCATCGAGAGTCAACTCGATATTTCGGATTTTATAACTTATAAAGTTATTGAAAGAAATCCTCTTTGCACCATAATATTTTCCGTTACGATCTGCAGCTTTCCCTCGCCATCATTTGGCGGGCCCGCAGTACTTCAAACCCTAAAAATTCTTGATGCCCTCGAACTTCATTCACCGCTATCGTGGAACTTTCTAGACGAGCAATTTGTACATCAATACGTCGAGGCTGCCCGCCTAGCAACTTCGGACCGAAGACAATGGTCCGGTGATCCCGAATTTGTCAGAGACCTCGGCGAAGACCTACTGGCTCAGGAGTATGTTCAGGCGCGCGCTGCAATGATTGGCAGTCGATCCCTTGAGAAGATTCAACCCGGCCTGCCCAGTCACTTAAAGTTGGGTGTGCTTGACGGCGAGCCAGCCAACGATGCACTCGCGCATGGAGCAACGAGTCACTTCACGGTCATTGATGACGAGGGCAACATGGTTGTCATGACAACAACGATTAACTTGAATTTTGGCTCCCGCGTTAGTGCCGGAGGTTTTTTTATCAATAATGTGATGAGCAACTTCACAAGCAATCTCCAAGAGGCACCCCTTTATCCCGTCGAAACGATAAAAGCAAATAAGCGAGGCGGTGCTGCCAACAGCGTCGATGGCTATAAGCGCGCTTACACATCCATGGCGCCCTTGATCGTGTTTGACTCACAACATCAACCGATTGCAGCATTTGGTGCTGCCGGGGGCGGTCCGATTGTCGATTTTCTCGCAAAGAGCTTAATTGGATTTCTAAAATCCAAGAAGAGTTCACAAGAGCTTGTAGCCGAGGCAAACATAAGCGCCTCAACAGGAACCCCCGTTTTCGAAGCTGGGCGCTGGCCCAAGGACATACTGACGTCTCTCCAGCATCGAGGTCACAAACTCAGAGAGACGCCACTCCTGAGCGGAAAAGTTATTGTTATAAAGTCCGATAAAACTTGGGCAGGTGCTGCGGATCCAAGGCGATTGCCTTGAGCTTCGTATTGGCGTCCCAAGTACCTCTGCCTTCCGATCAACTGAGAACCTACAGTCCAAGCGTTTTCTTCGCTTCGGCGAGGATTTTCATCGACTCGCCATGATTGCCTGCTTTGTGAGCCGCCTCACCATCGGTCCTCAACTTTTTGACCTTGGCCATGTCAGACTCGCTAAGCTTTGGACTCGAAGCAAGTTTTGCGTCGATGGCCTTCATCTCGCCAGGGCATCCGTGAGCGTAAGCAGCTCCGGTCAAACAACTCAGCAATAGGGAAATTGAAAACTTTTTCATGACAAAGCTCCAGTTAGAAAGTAAACACCACTGAAGTCAGTAGTTTCGGAATCGTACGCCAATTCTCGGGAGCAAGTGAAAGACCCCGCAGGTTTTTGGTATTTCGAGCTAAGCGACGCTTGCCAGCCCATTTGATACACACTGAGCCCGCAGCATCACCTCATGCTTGACTGAAGATGATGACTAAGGACATTTACGAAAAGGCTAGTTTTAATTACTGGATCTATCCGAGGCATTGGCGCGGAAGCTGCAGTGCTAGCAGCACAGGCGGGGTGGGTTGTTGCCGTGAATAATCAGACCCGAGCCGATGCAGCGCATAGGCTCAGCGCATGAAGTATCACGTGCAATCGTATGGCTGCTGAGTGATGGGGCAAGTGATTGCACCGGCAGCGTGCTCGACGTGACCGGTGACCGGTGGCCGCTAGTCCATAATGTCGCACCCTCAATTCGCGAAGTAACTGCGGATGAAGATTATTCAAAACGATGTCACTTAAGCCTTACTCCGATCCTGAGTCTTACTTCGATCTCTCAACAGGAGCGCCGTCTTGGTCCATGCCTTAGTTATTTTTATCTCTGCCTTTTTAATTTTTTTGGTACAACCTTTAATCGCCAAGCAAATCTTGCCCTGGTTCGGTGGATCAGCGGCAGTATGGACAACTTGCCTGCTCTTTTTCCAGAGCGCACTTCTTGCAGGTTACGCTTATGCCCACGCGCTCACACACTTCTTACCCTTAAAGCGACAGGTACAGATACACAGCATCCTGCTGCTCTGTGCGCTTGTATTCATGCCCATTATTGTTGCTGACGCCTGGCGACCAGGTGGATCGGAAGATCCGATTCTGCAAATTGTCTTGCTCTTAATTGCAACGATCGGCTTACCTTATTTCTTGCTATCAACCACGACCCCCTTAATTGGAGCCTGGTACTGGAAGCGGTTTCAATCAGCGGCGCCCTATAGGCTTTTTGCACTATCAAACGCTGCATCGCTACTTGCTCTCGTTGGATTTCCGTTTTTCATTGAACCAAACTTTGGAAATCGAGAAACAGCCTGGATCTGGTCAGCCCTGTTTACGATGTTTGCAATCTTATGCGGCTTGATGGCGTGGCAGACCTGGTTTGCGGTCAAGGCGAAGTCCGCCGATGAGACCAGACACAGTTTAGATACAAGTGCGTTGGAAGCGTCGTCATCCGACGCAGTGACCCAAGGCAAAGGCGGCTGGATTTCGTGGATGGGCTATTCTGCGATGGGATCCGCCGTATTGCTCGGTGTCAGCAGTCACCTTACCCAGAACATTTCATCTGCACCGCTTTTGTGGGTGCTCCCACTAGCGCTTTATCTCCTCACCTTCATCATCAGCTTTGACCATCCACGTTGGTACAGACGGTCGATCTTCTTTCCTCTGGGCGCTATTGCACTTCCTGCTATGGCCTGGCTGGCTGACTCCCTTGATCTAGCGCTTGCCGCTCCCGTTTACTCGTTTGGACTTTTTGTGATTTGCATGGTGTTTCATGGCGAACTCTATCGATTGCGACCAGAGCCCCAACGTCTAACGCAGTTTTACCTGGCGATGTCGGCGGGTGGGGCTGTCGGGTCTCTGCTTATGGCGGTGGTCGCACCGATGCTAATGGATGGATACTACGAATTCCATATCGTACTGATTATTGCCTCAATGCTAGGGCTCACGTTGATTCGAGCGTCTGCCAACAGGCTAGCGTTGGTATTGAGCGCTACGGTCCTCGCATCCGTCGTTGGCTTAACCTGGCGATTTGTAGACCATTACAACGAGGGTGTTCGGATGATGGCTCGCGATTTTTATGGTGTTGTGCGAACCAGAGACCGAGAGGCGGGCGGCGAGACATTCAGAAACCTCATTCATGGCTCGATCGCTCACGGCGGGCAGTTACAGAGGGACAATCTTCAAATGACGCCATCGAGTTACTTTGGACAGGATTCTGGCTACGGTCGAACCTTCGCAAGCCTACCGTCCGGCCCTAAGCGAATTGGTGTTATAGGCCTTGGCGCGGGAGCCTTGGCAGTCTACGCTAACGCCAACGACCAGTGGGTCTTCTATGAGATTTCTCCGGCAGTAGTTCAAGCAGCGAAAACCGAGTTTAGTTTTTTAAAGGAGATGAAGGCACCTTACGAATTGGTTATTGGTGATGGACGCTTGGCACTAGAACGAGAAGCACCGAGGCAGTTTGACATTATCGCAATGGATGCCTTTGCAGGTGATTCGATCCCCACCCATTTCTTGACGAAGGAGGCCATGGCACTTTATGTGAAGCACCTTAAGCCAGATGGGGTGATTGTTTTTCAAGCCACCAATCGATTTGTCAATCCAATGCCAGTGATTAAGCAACTAGCTGATCATTTCGGGTTCCATGCCATGCTCGTTTCGGACTCTCCCGATTTTGACGCTGGCCCTCAATATTGGCTATCGTCCACGGACCAAGTGATTGTGACTCGCAACAAAGCACTGCTTGAGCATGAGCGGCTCCGCGAAGTGATCCAAAGTATCGAACCAATTCCTGGGCTTAAGCTTTTTACCGATGACTACATTAATCTACTAAAAATTCTTAAGCATTAAGTCTTGAATAACAATGAAGTGTTCTCAAATGCTTGCCGCTACATTAGGCGATAGCCCAGGCTTCGAGACGCGGTTCGCTTTGAGATGCTGCTTTATCGCGGCGATGCAATCTGTGCTTGAATCAGTCATGAGCCAATGACTAGCCCAAGGGAATTCAACCAAACTCGCCCCTGGGATACGCGCGGCAATCATGCGCCCGTTTTCTGGGGGGATGAGCGCATCCTGACTACCATGAAGTACAAGCGTTGACACACTGATTTTCGGCAGTTGAGGAAACACGGACCAGTAAATCAATCCATAGAGCTGAGCATGGTAATCACGCGCTCCCGGAGCATTAGCGAGTCGTACCAAAGCATCTTCCTCGAAGAGGCTGTCTGTCGTACGCGGCCCATAGGTATGAGGCCTCATTTGCCTGAGACTATCCTCCGCAGACATGTGAGCCTTGTTAAAAAGTAAACGCAGTACGGGCCCGGCCGCCAGAATCGCCCAGGGCGATCCGGGGTGCGTACCGATTAGAGTGAGACTGCGCAGTCTTGCCGGATAATCGACTGCAAATTGCTGCGCGATCATCCCGCCCATCGAAAAACCTATCACGTGAGCCGATGCTTCACCAGCGGCATCGAGCACCGCGGCAACATCGCCTGCCATCACAGGAACTCGGTGAACAAGGGCTGCGCCCGCTCGAGTCTGCCCACAGCCTCGATTATCAAGAAGAATGACTCGATAGCTTCGCGCAAGATGAGGAGCAATTCGAAACCACATGGCCGAGCTGCAGCCTAGCCCCATGATTAAAACGACAGGTTCACCTGCGCCGAGCGAGTTCCAATAAATGTTTGCGTTCTTATGGTCAACAAATGCCATGCAGTGTTCAGCTTCGTTCAGCGAGCCAGGCCTCAAGTGCTGGCCACATGCGCATTTGCGCGCCTCTGCCTGCGACTAAGCCGACATGACCGCCTTTGATCATCACTTCTTCGCGATCGCTACTACTGACCCGTTGCACCAGATCGCGGGACGAGGCGTAGGGGGTAATGTGATCGTCTTGAGCAAGCAAATGAAGCATGGGTACCCGAATGGCCGCTAAATCGGCGCTGTGGTCACCGATTTTCCAGTGGCCGTTGATAAGACAGTTATCGCGCAGGAAATCATTGACCATCTGCCGAAAAACGCCACCTGGAAAGGGAATGTTGTCAGTTTCCCATTTGCCCATTCGCAAATTGCTACGAACAATTGCTTCTTGATCGGCCTGATTCAAAAGATTAGCGGCACCTGCCACTTTGCCAAAGGGTCTAAGTGATCGCAATGCATTTTGTACCCATTCAGCCGGTACATTGCCATGCTCCGCTAAAAGCGCCTCCTCGTCAAAGTCAGGGCCCATCCATGTTTTGAGCGATTCCAAGCCATCGCTGTTAACGGGTGTTGCCATACAAACAAGATTTTTAAGGGGGCCGGCGCTTACTCTGCCTCGCATCGCCGCGTCGATCGCAGCCCAAAGTACGGCAAGTAAGCCCCCCACGCAATAGCCGATGATCGAAAGCTGAGACTCCCCACTATGGCTTAGCACTTTGTTCACACAAGCCGGTAATCGATCGAGCACGTGATCTTCAAGGCTAAGGTTTCGGTGCTCTTTTCGTGGTCGACCCCATTCGATCATGTAGACATCGAAGCCCTTTTTTAGGAGAAATTCGACCATGCTCTGGCCAGGGACCAAATCGAGGATGTAGGGCTGATTCACGAGCGAGGTGACAATCGGCACTGGAACGCGGTAAACCTCATCACACATGGGCGTGAAGTGATGAAGTTTCAGTGTGCCTTGCGCATCAATCGTCGTTTTCGGCGTCACACCAAGCTGCCCTGTGAGGTTGGCAAAATCCATGCCCGGTATGCCCATTTTTTCAAGCGCACGTTGTGCCGGGCTGTGAAGGCCTAACAAGGTAGAAGGTTGAGGCTCAGTGTTTAACACC
>Ga0194116_10008473_pt1 | contig 10418 bp, 14 predicted proteins | sample TA2MahsurfametaG_4_FD_148617 | JGI IMG/M metagenome (GOLD analysis project Ga0194116, IMG submission 148617) | Freshwater microbial communities from Lake Tanganyika, Tanzania - TA2015008 Mahale S9 surface | ecosystem: Environmental > Aquatic > Freshwater > Lake | place: Tanzania: Lake... | reverse complement strand
AAAAATCGTGAAAAAGAGAATTAGAATAAGGTTTTGTTTACATATTATGAAATCAATTTAATAATTTTTCGAATCCGATTTTTACAAATTATTAATCCTAAAGTTAAATATTTTTCATAAAATTAAAAATAAATTAATCATCATATAAAAATAAAAATGAAAAACACAAATAAAATAGAAATTATTCAAGAGGTTTTTGAAAAAAATTTAGGAGGAAGGTTAAAAGAATTAGAGAGAAGCTATGATAAACATAAAGCAAATTTGGAATTATGCTTCAATAACATAGAATATATGAAAAGTAAATTCTTTTATATATTTATAAGACATTAAAAAGATTTGCGAAAATATATTGGAAGAATCATCGAACAATTGTGATAAATCTTTCATTTCTGTATTCACCAACAAATCAAATATGAATAATAGTAAGATTAGCGAAAATAAAGTTCTTTATGAAAGGAAGAAGACTCCTATGAGGTCATTTGCTAAAGTAGATCATGAAAGCAAAAGCACTTTAAAAAACAGAGAAGAATTATTAAAGAAAAATTTGTCAAAGCCAAAATCAAGAAATAATAGTAACACGAGAAATAACAATCCATATAATCAAAATCCCAACATGAAAACTTTAAAATCAAATTCTAGTATAAGAGTAATAAACAAAAGCTTAAAGCCAGAGAGATGTGTGTCAGAAGATCAAAATAAAAGTGGTATTCATATAAATATTGTATTATCTAAATTAATAAAATTGATTAATTTCGATTTATTTATTATAGGTGGCATTTATAAATTTTATTAATTTATACTAATTATTATAAAAAAGAACTAAATAAAACTCCTATTCCGAAAAAGCGTGCGGAAGACAGAAATTCGAAAAATCCATTTGCTAATATTCCCAAAGAAACTAATGCAAATATCAACATTCTAAAAAATAAACCTTCAGTGAAAAGATTATCTAATGATTTTCGAAACATAACTCCAGGTAAAAGCAAAGGTTTTAATAACACTCAGATGTGTATTGCAATAAACGGCAAAACACCCAATAAAAGCACTCTAAATTTATCACAAGATAAACGACAAAGATTAATAGGAGAAGATGTTAATACTTCAGATATTAACATGAATAAAGAAAATAGAACTCAAGACAATAGAAATTTAAAAAGATTAAACTCAAAAAAGATGCTTAGTACAAATATAATTAATAAGAGTATTGGAAATACAAAACAAAAAACACCAACAAATAATATATCAAATAACATTAATATTAAGAAAATTAATTATAAAATCGATGATTCAGTGCCTAATTATACTATGACAGATATGAATGACAATTGTAATAATAAAAAGCCAAAAGTTTATCAATTTTCAAAAAATGATTTATTAGAAGCTGAAAGGGAATTGAATTTAAGTAATTTTATCCAAATGGAGTCTAACATTTCTGATGATTTATTGCTTTATAATAAAGAAGACGAGATTTTTAACGCAGATTTTACCAATAAGAATGTCAATTTGATGGGAAAATTTAATGTTATAAGCACGCCTCAAATAAAACAAATGGTAACAAATTTGAATTCTGAGGATATTTTAGATGATAAATGGGATAATTTCTCCAAGTTTTTATCATTTAGAGAAATCGCGAATTTAAGTTTAATTAATAAAAAGATAGGGAAAAATAGTATATTGTCTGTAATTGAAGAATTACAGAGAGAATTAACACATTTTGAAGAAAAAGTTTTAAGTTCAGTAAGCAATATTATTTAAACTCACAAAAATTCCAAATATTTTTTCAGCTATTTTAAATTTGAAGTAATACTAAAATTTTAATAGGGTTCAAAACCTTAATGTGAAACTTATGATTTTATCTCTAATGAAAATTTTATTTATTTTTAATATACATTTATCTTTCAGAGTTTTAGTGAAGATCACAGCTTACGAGAAGATGTTAGTTTTTCGAGAGACAAATTTGAATTAAGTAAACCATCAAAAAAAGCAATAGCTATTCTCAACGATAGTGTTTTAAATAAAATGTTTAATGAATTTAAAACAATTCCGTGCTCGGATATTATTTTTATTTATAAACTTTATTTTCAATTAATCAATCATGAAATCTGTCGAATGAACTTGTCCACTGCGCAATTTTGGATTTTTGTTTGTAATTTTATATTTAAAGAAGGGGCTGGGAAAACAGGTATATATCCTATTTTGTCAAATGAATATATTGTTAAAATTTAAATTATTTGATTATTTAAATATTTTAAATTATTAAAAACTTTTATTTATTTATTAAATAAGGAAATTTGATTTCAAGTAGATTAGAACAAAATTTAGATAGTTCCCCCAGCAATTTATATAAAATATATCGTTTGATTAGAAATAATCAACATAAATTAAATCCAACTTATTTTTCTGAAATATGCGGAACCAGTGGCTTAGTTACTTTTTTCTTGAAAGATTCTCTTGAATTCCTAGGAGCTATTTCAACTAAGACTACCTGCCAAACAAGAATTATGAAAAATGCTTTTCTTGTATCTGAGTATTTAGGAGCAAAAATTGAAAATTTGAGAATAATTCTTGAAAAAATTTATAATTATTAGAAAAAATATAAATATTTAATTAAACATATTTAAATTTCAATACTGTTTGCCTTTATTTATGTTAAAATTAAACATCATTAAATGTTTTATTATACATTTAATGGCAGATTATCCAAATGGCCCATTTGAGGTCCTTTAACTCAACTAAGAGCGGACTCATCACGATTAAATCCTAATCCAATATATTATACAAATTGGCTCACAATTGAGTTAATCCTAATAATATAAAAATTAACTCATATATTTAATTAATAAACATAATATATTTCTTAAAGGCTAATTATTTACCTCTTATAATTATCCTATTTAAATATCACCAAACGTTGCACTGTGAAATAAATATATATATTATTTTTTTTAATTTTTTAATTTAAATTTTTAATGTATTAATTTAAATTATGAAAATGAAAACTTCATAAATAACATTAAAATTAAAAATTATGACAAGTACTTAACTGAGAGTAAAATGTCAAAATTTGAAAGTTAATATTTTTGAACTTTTAAAAAAAACATTTATGTTAAATTTAAATTAAATTCAAATAATTTTCAAAAAATACTTTAATATTTATCGAATGGTTTAGCAATCTCTTAAAACATCGATTTTTCCTTATTATGATTTTGCATAATTTATTCTCTATAAATTAAAAACTAATTTAAATAACTAGTATGAAATAATTCAAAACAAGGCACAACACATAAAGGATAATTACAAGCCTTACAAAAGTAACTACTTTTTCTTTTGCAATTTTCATAGATGCAAGATTTCTGTTTTCCTTTATCGGGAAAGTGTCTTCCTTTTTTTTCAACACCAAAGGCAACTTTCTTTTTTCTGAATGATTTACAAAGAATTTCTTTACATAATATGAGTTTGAATTCCAATAAAGTTATATTTTTATTTGATTTTTTGTATAAAATCCAAGCATTTACTATACAAACATCCATAATATGGAAGAAGAGTTTTTTCCACCTCTTGCATGTTTTTTTTTCAGTTTCTATATAACTGCAAAATTGATCTGAGAGATCTACTCCACCCATAAATTTATTGTATTCAAGTATAGGAGATGGCATTTTTACTTCTCTAGTTATATTATTAATATAATCAGTTCTTACTACATCTGTAGTTGTATTTGTTTCATATATATTTGTTATTAATCTAAGGATTTTATTGTCTCTCCAAATAATTATAGATAAATCACTTTTTTTCATTCGCATAGAAAAAATTTTTGTTTCATATTTTTCAATTTTGTCATAATCTATTTCTGGCAACTCTTTTCTCTTTTTAGAAATCGAGCCACATATTGCAATTCCTTTTCCTTCTAATTTTCTTGCTAATTCAATAGAAGTATAATAACTATCAGCGAATATAATATGACCCTCTTTCAATCCCTCTATAAGTTCCAAGACTATTCTTTGAGAATTTTCATTACCTTTGGCCTCTTTTCTAAATCTCTTATCATAATTCGCATGTACTTTCATTTTCCAAGTATAACCAGTCTGAGAATCAGCTAAAACATATGCTCTAAATCCATAATGCACTGGCTTCATGGGGTTATACATGACAAAATTTGATCTTCCTTTAAATTTTATTGTTCTTTCATCAATACTCACCTCTCTGCTTGGATAAAAATTCAGTCTCCAATTAATCTGTATTTTATTGAAAATTTCGTCTATTTTGATTATTGAATTCAATAATTTTTTTTCTTGCTTTTTATCATCTAAGGTACTGAAAAAGAAAGTTTCAGTAGATTCTAATTTTGCATTTTTAAATTCTTCATCAGTGTAGTGCTTTGAAACATAAAAAAAATATAATATATCCTCAAATCTACTTTTTCCTAAAAATTCCTTTATTTTTGATCCCTTAAAAGAATCTTCACTCCAATGATCTATGAATCTTGGAAATCTTACAATATCCATATAAAACAAAATACCTAAAAATATTTTGAACTCCTCTACACATAATTTTTTCCATTTATATAATCTCGAATTTTTCTTAAGGTTTCTATTAGATTGTAGATATTCTACATGCGTATTGGTATAGTTAACAATTGTTTCTAGGATATCATCAGTAACAAATAGGAAAAATAATTTTTTTGGGTTGAGTTCTTTATTTTCATAAATATCTTGACTTAATGTAATTAATTTTAATAATTCTATATTTTCTTTATTTTCAATCCAATTGTCTTCCTTCTTCATTATTATTATTTTTAAAAATTAGAAAATTTGGATAATATAGTTTATATGTCTTTAAATTTTATTTATTTAGATGGATGACCTTAATTTAAGCTTGATGGAAGGCCATTTATTTTTTAAATTATATATAAAATGTTAATGAGAATAATTCTTAATATATTAAGTATTTTTTTCTTAAATTAATTAAATTTTTTTAACAATAAATTTTTGTAATTAATTCATTCAATTAGTATTTAAAAAAGAAATTATCGAAAGAATATTAATAATACCTTTAAATTGTTAGAATTATTGTTAAAGATCTACCTAATCAATAAGAAAATTAAATTGAAAATATTGTGTTTATTTCAAATGTAAAAAATTATTTAGATTAATAAAATATTAAAATAATCTTAAGATTATAAATATTTTATAAGATAATAAATGGCTGGTCGATTAGGAAATATATTTGGAACCGAAGAAGATAAGTAAATAAAATGAAAGATTAATAATATTTAATAATTTTTATAATCAAATAATCATTTATTAAAAGAGTTAACTGTCCTTTTTATTTTAAAATTGGTGCATGTCGACATGGAGACAAATGTGTTAGAATCCACAATAAGCCTACTATTAGCCAAACTTTAATTTTCCAACATATGTATCAAAATCCTCCTGCAACGATATCAATAAGTGAAGGTATAATTTTTATTGAAGGCCTAACAATTTAGTATAAAATAGATTAAAAATTGAATTCTATTTATTTATATTTAAGGCCACAAGGTATCCGATGAAGCTTTAAAAGAATCTATTAGACATTTTGAAGACTTTTATGAAGAGGTGTTTTTAGAATTATCAAAATTTGGAGAATTACTTGATTTAAATGTTTGTGATAATTTAGGAGATCATTTGATTGGGAATGTATATGCTAAATTTGCATCTGAAGATGAAGCTGACAAAGCGATAAAAGCTCTTTATGGAAAATACTATGCAGGAAAGCCTATTGTTGGTGAATTTTCTCCTGTTACAGATTTTAGAGAGTCTCGGTGTAGACAATATGATGATGGTTCTTGTGGAAGTAATTTATTCAATAAATTTTATTTCTTTATATTTATTTAATTTTCAATTTCAAAAATGGTCTCACATATAAAAAATATACCTATTTTATTTTTAAAAATAAATGGCTGTAATCAATTCTAGGAGGAGGATTTTGTAATTTTATGCACTTGAAATATATTTCGAAAGATTTTAAAAAATCTCTATTTGAGCAGATGTATGAAGAACATCCAGATTATAGAGATGATAGGTATTTTTATATTAAATATCTAAACAATGAATTAAATATTAAAAAGAAAAAGTTAATATTTTTATTAAGACTAATAATAATACAAATAGGAAAAGACACAAGAGCCCCGAAAGAAGTAGAAAAAGAAGAAGGAAAAATAGTTCGAGTGAATCTGACTGTAATTAATTCTACTTGATTATTAAATTTTTTTAGTGGCTGATAGGACAAGTGAAGAAAGGAGAAGAATAATTGAACGATGGAATAAAAAATATGAAAAGGAACAAGCAGATGAAATGCGAAAGAAAAAAGCTGCTGAAGCCACAATCAACTTTATAGTTCTTCAAAAAAAATTACAAGAAAAATTAGAAAAAATTGATGAAAATCGTGAAAAAGATAAAAATGAGGGAGATAAGAAAGATTAAATTAAATCTTAACTTTAATTAAATAATTATAGATCAAATAATAAATTTTTTGGCTTTTTAAAAATATTGAAAAAAAAATATTAAAAATTTTATAATTTTTATATTTTTGAATGAAAAAATTATTTCAAAAATAAGCTTAATGATATTAAATACATGAAATATCAATATTATATTAATTAAAAATAGAAAATAATTTAAATTTAACATAAGTTTTCCAGAATTTTATATTTCCCTTGCAGTAGTTTCTTTTTTAATCCATTTAAAAACATCGAAGTCTGAGTCGTTTAAATTTAAAACCTCTCTATTTGAATTTATTGTTTTATTAAGTTCAATTAATTCTTTTAATGATTTAAGTCCATCATCATTATCAACTTTAAAATAATAAAATATAAACTCAAAAAATTTCGTTAAAGCTTTCTTTATTGAATTAATCTTTGCTTTTGAAATTATGTCTTTATTTTTTAAAACAGTATTTATCAAATCTGCATAAAATTTTGATTTTCTTTCAAAGAATCCAATAATATTATAAATTTTGCTATTGATTACATTTTTCACAGAAGAGTTTTTAAAGATCAATACTCCCAATAAATAATAAATTTTAAATTCCAAAACAAAAGAATAATCTTCACCACTATCTATGATATTGAATTTTTCTCCTTGATCATCACAAATATTGATTAATTTTTTAAAAATATCAGATTGATCATCTTCACAAAATTTCTCTTTTATTGCAGCTTCTATTGATTTGGTTAACTTGAGAATCATCGTGATAATGATGATCATTAGCTAAAATATTTTGTGAGTTTCATTTTAATATTTTATTTAGAATGTTTAATTATTTTAAATGAGTTATCTGTAATTTAAAAATTTAGTTAAAAGACTATAGATACTGATTGAGAATTGTAAGTTCCTTTAATTTCAGATGGGGATAAATATTTTTGAAATATTCCCATTAAATTCCAATTTGAATAGAGAATATCTGATATTTTATTACCCATTTCTTCTATTAAATGGTCTAATAATTCAAATAAAAGTATTATAAAAGATTCGTCAAATTTGTATTTATCCAAATATATAAAAATATAATTGAGGTTTTCCTGTTGTATAAGCAACAGTTTTGAAGTTTTATCACTAGGCAATTTTGTTAAATAAGCTAAGCATTTTGTAACTATAAGCAATTTATGTGTGTTTTGTGTATTTTTGAAAAGAGTTAAAAAACATGGGAATAATTCAACAAAAAAATATCTATCAATATACTGACTAACGGTTGACTTATTGTCTTCAAACTGTAAGAAAAGATTATATATTGAAGCTGGAAATTAAATAAATTAAGACAAAAAATATAAGACCAATAAAGGCAAATAAAAAATAAATTGATTTGATTACATAAGATTTTATTTGAGGCATATTTTTCCTTCAATAATATTTTAAAAAAAATAACACATTCATCGATATTATCACTAAATAATTTGAAAACAGTGCCTGTCTTAATTATACCACATACAGGTTCTTCATTAAAAAAACAATTTAAATTTTCATTGAGTGCGATCATTTCAACTGCAACTTCATTTTTTTTGCTGCTCTTGTTTAGCTTTGAAAGCTTATCCAAATCTAATATATTCATTAATTTATAAAGGAATTTATCCATATTAACTATTTTGCAAAGTTCATTTGATATATCTCTGAAATTAAATGCGTAATCGCAAAGCCCTCCATTCAAACAGAAATATAAAAATCTGTTAACTTTAATTTTCCAATTTAATAATTCACGTTGGGAATGTTCAGGCTTTTTGTGGGGGTCTTGAGGATTATTTCCGATTGGAGTTTCTTCATTATCACTATTTTCAATTATCTCTGATTTTTCATTAATTAAATCCTCTTCAATTAATTTTTTATGATTATTCAAGTTTTTATTGTCAGCTGGTTTTGCGGGGCCTTTATCTAAGATTTCTTCATTATTTGTTTCATCTTCTGAATTGACGAAGATTGTTAAGTTGTATATTGATTCGATAAATGCAATAATTTTATCTAAATTTGGATCATAGTTTTTTGGTTCATAGTATTTCGATCTTATATAAATTAAATTTTTTTTAACTAAAAATAAAATTATATTCATCCTATTATATGTCTTTGTTTTTTGAAATTATGTTAAAATAAAATTAAGAAATCAATTAATCATTAATTAAATTTACAAATCTTCTAAGGAATTTTTATTATTATCATCATTAAAACTATGCTTAATCCTTATCCAACAATTTTCTAATATATAACCCCATTCAGTAAATCTTTCGTTGCTTTCATTTTGTGAGTTTTCCTCGTTTTTTATTATTAAGTTCAAAACATTGTTTATAAAAGCAAATCCTATCCGAATTATTTCAACTTCATTCACTTTTAAATTATTCAAATAATAACTTAAACATTCTTCATCTATCAAGAGTGAATTTAATAAAGACTCTAATATTCCTTTAAAAAATTTAGGAAGTTTATGCAAAGTCGCTAAAGAATTGGATGCTAATTCAAAGTCATCGATTGCTTCTTGAGAGAAACTGAAATCCTTTTCTTGAGATTCCTCTTCTAAAATTATTGAAAAATGTCTAAATGTATTATAATAAGGAAATAAAAACTTTCTGCGCATAAAAATAAAAGCATAATTTGTCACAGGGTTTTTGTTATTAGCAAATTTTCCCATATTACATTTTCGATATCTAATAGTCCATCCTTCCCAAACAGCTTGATCCTCATTGAAATTGAATTTTTTTATATAATTACAATTCTTAACCAATTTAAACTTTTCTGTTTTTGGTTTTGTATTAGCAATCATATATTTATATGCTTCTTCATATGCATAGGTAGATAATTCTCTTAAATCTTTTTCTATTTCAAATAAGGTCATTTTTTCGATGTCTGAAACGAAAAATTTAATTTTATATTCTTTATTTGAATTTGCTACCCGGATTATAAATGTCTGATTATCTATTTGCTTTATTTTGTGATTTAAAAAGAAAGAATATTCATTTAAAACAAAGAATTTATAAGTAGTCGAATTAATTTCATCTTCCTTTTGCTTTGTTGGCATATTAACGTTATCGGTCTTGCTTTTTGTGGGTAAATTTTTATATTCATTCTTCGTATTTAAATAGTAAACTGAATAAAAACACAAAATATTTTTTATTACCATCGCTCGATTATCAGTGATGAACTTCAATTCTTTTAATTTTTGCAATTCTGATTCTTCATTAAGAAATAATGAAAATTTAGTGTTTATTTTATGATTTTGATTTTGATTTTTTTGAAAATAGATATTTTCCATAATTTCATAATTTATTCTTTCATAAAGTTCATATTTTTCCTCGGAACTTGAATTTGTTTTGAGAAGAAATACTTGATCTTTTGAAACGCAGAAAATTATTTCTAATGGTTGGGTTTTATTTATTTCAACTTCTATCAACGTCATATATTTTATATTGCTTGAAACAGCTTTTCCTAGACTTGAAAAAAGAATGTTTTTTTCGTTCATTTTATAGTTTATTTAAATGATTTTTTGATTTATGTTATTTGTTGTCATCAAAAAAATACTTATTATTTTTTGAGGATTAAAAAAATTTTTTCGAGAGATTGTTTTTTAGGGTTTTGAAGATTTTGATAATAAATTAAGATTTATTAAAAAGTTTTTTTTGAAATTAAGATAATCTTTAAATTATATTAGTAGAATAAAAAATTTTCGCTTTCAATTGGTTATTTGATTTATTCTTAAAAAAAATCAAAACTGGGGATTGGGGATTGGGGATTGGGGATTGGGGATTGGGGATTGGGGATTGGGGTTGGGGGGTTGGGGTTTGGGGTGTGGGGATTGGTGATTGGGGATTGGGGATTCGCCCCAATCCCCAATCCCCAATCCCCAATCCCCAATCCCCAATCCCCAATCCCCAATCCCCAATCCCCATTACTGGAATTATG
>Ga0194116_10008468_pt1 | contig 10422 bp, 11 predicted proteins | sample TA2MahsurfametaG_4_FD_148617 | JGI IMG/M metagenome (GOLD analysis project Ga0194116, IMG submission 148617) | Freshwater microbial communities from Lake Tanganyika, Tanzania - TA2015008 Mahale S9 surface | ecosystem: Environmental > Aquatic > Freshwater > Lake | place: Tanzania: Lake... | reverse complement strand
TCTCTGCTCTTAAATTGACTAGCAATATTATTTATATTACAAAGGAGAGGATTTCTCCTCTCCCGACCTTAAAGATGCTAGTCAATTAAGGCACTTCTATTTATTAGAGACCACCGTGAGCGTTGGAAAGACCACTAAGAGAAGCTTTTGCTGTTTGTAAATCTCCAAAATCTATTGCATTCCCTGTGGTCATAATCTGAACATAATCTATTACATTAGTTTGAGTTGATGGTGATGTAGATGTATTACCACCACCTCTTATCATTCTAGTTGGAGAAGAACATCCTCCTGAAAAACAAACAGATTGAGTCAAGTCACCAAAATCTATAGAATTTCCTGTTGTTGCTAGTGTTAGATATTGTATCTGATTTCCAAGAGTTCCTGGATCTTGGAATGAACCTGCAACTATTCCTCTAATAGAATTTGATCCTTCAGCAGATCCTTTAGTAGATGTATTTAAATCGCCAAAATCGACTGCATTACCTGTTGTTGATATGGTTACATAGTCAATAACATTTTTATCTGGATCTCCACCACCAGCAAATACACCACGAGTTGATGAAGACATTCCTGTTAATGCACTTCTTGCATTTGTTAATTCGCCATAATTTACAGAATCCCCAGTAGATGCAATTGTAACGTATGATATTGTATTAAAACTCCCGCCCGTATTACCGCCAGATCCACCCGCAAATAATGCACGGGTTCCATTAGAAGCACCCGCCATATCTTGTCTTAGATATGGAAGATCTCCAAAGTCTTGTGTATTTCCAGTAGAAGAAATAGTTAAAAATTGAATAGTATTTACATTAGTGGGGTTTATAAATCCACCCGCATAAAGACCCCTAGTTCTAGATGAAGCACCTGTTGGATTAAATCCTCCAGTGGATAATAAATCTCCAAAATCAATAGCATTTCCAGTGCTTTGAATATTAATGTAATCAATGGTATTAACACTGTTATATGCACCGCCAAATAATGAAGGATTTGATGCTCCCGCAAAAACACCACGAGCACCACCAGTCGCATTGTCCGCAGAGAAATTATCAATCTGCCACCAATCTTCTCCGTTATAATACTCTAACTTTCCAGAGTCAGAATTAAATCGTAGTGCTCCCGATTGTATTGCCATAACTTATAATGCAATCTGATTTGGAGGTGTGAAGTTTGACGTGTATTTTGCTATGCCTTTATAGATGCGAAGGTCTTGTAAGTAACCTCTAAATCTACCTTGATCGTCAGATGGGTGATTACTAATACAGTTTTGATCTCTGCCAATATATAAATCAGTTTTATCATAAGTATTATCATCAGAGATGTTTGCTTCTTCAACACCATTTACAAACAGTCTTGTTGTTGAATATCCGTGAGTTGCAATTCCACTATTTACTTGTCTACATAAAGCGACGTGAAACCATTGTGATGTATTGACAACTGTTGAACCAGAAATTGTCGGATTTACCGTATTCAAAATTACAACGACAGTATTTTGTGGAGATGTCGATCTAGGAGCATAAATTGTAATTGCATTTGATGTTTGGTATCCATTACCTATACTAACGACTCCCCTCCAACAACCTGTTGCGGTTACATTCGGCAAAAGCATCCAAAATTCAATCGTCCAAGATTCTCTTCCAAATGCAAAATCATCACTTCTGAATTGTAATGCACTGCTTTCTGCATTTGAACCAACAAAAAATACAGAATTTCCGTAATACTTTGAAAATGTTGTAATACCTGATGAAGTTGTTGTAACTCCACTTTGACCATATGGAAGACTCGCAGTTGTTGAACCTATACCACTTAATGTTGATGGTTGTGCTTTACTTCTTGGACTTATATCTGTAAAAACACTTTCACTGTTAAAAGGCAGTGCAAGAACTAAGTTATTAATAAAGGGGTCTGGTGCAAGTCCTACTCTCTGTCCTGTATGTCCAGTAGGCACAATCAAATGAGATGTTGAGGACACAGTGGTAATACCCGCGAACACTGGTCCTGATGTTCCGTCTCTGTTGGTTATGTTATTAACTTTTAAACCAGACGAAGATGATGACGAAGATGAAGATGAAGAAGATGACGAAGGAGAGGGGGAAGAATATGACATAATGACTTTTTAGTTATTTATCCAAGACCACCGTGACCGTTGGAGCAGGAACTCATAAGTCTTTTTGAGTTGGTTAAATCTCCAAAATCAAATGCGTTTCCTATTGTTGCAATAGTCACATAATCAATTACATTTGTTTGTCCGCCAACATAACCACCACCAAATACTCCACGAGTGCTTGAAGAACAAGCAGATATTTGTTGTCTTGCTATGGTTAAATCCCCAAAATCTTGTGCATTACCTAATGTTGCAATTGTGATGTAATCAATAACATTAGATGGTCCGTTACCTCCGCCAAATAAACCACGAGTGCTTGAAGAACAAGCAGCAAGGTCTCCTCTCGATAAAATTAAGTCACCAAAATCTATTGCATTTCCTGTTGATGATATAGTAATAAATTCTATTATATTTACAGTTGAAGGATATGAACTATAACCACCGGCAATGATTCCTCTAGTAGAACTGGAGCAGGCACCAACAGAGCCTCTAGAAGAAGTTAAATCACCAAAATCTATTGCATTTCCTGTTGATGCAATTGTTATAAAATCAATTACATTTATACCGCCACCACCAAATAAACCACGAGTACTTGATGAACAAGAAGAAATATAAGCCCTTGCACTAGTTAAGTCGCCAAAGTCTTGTGCATTTCCTGTTGATGAAATTGTTACATAGTCAATTGTATTTTGAACTGATGGCGTTTCTCCGCCACCAAAAACACCACGAGTACTTGAAGAGCAAGCACCAGTCGCATATCTTGCTTGTGTTAAGGTTCCAAAAGATGTCGAATTTCCTGTAGTTGATATTGTAATGTAATCTATTGCGCTTGTTGTTGGGAAACCACCACCAAAAACACCACGAGCACCACCAGTCTGAATGTCTGGTGAGTCAGTTGTGAGATTCACCCACTCTCCTGTTTGTGTTGTGGTTCCAAATCCAACAGGACCACCACGATAATACTCTAACTTCATAGAGTCTGTGTTGAATCTGATTGCTCCTGGTATAACTGTAAGTGGTGCGAGTTCGTTTGGGTTGGGCATATCAGTCTCCTAAACCTCCGTGTGCGTCAGAGCAGGCACCTGTATATCCTCTTGCTTGCGATAGGTCTCCAAAGTCTGATGCATTTCCTATTGTTGCAATAGTTATAAAGTCAATAGTATTTACCCCTGCTGGAACGATATAACCTCCAGCAAAGACACCGCGAGTTTGATTTGAAAGACCAGAAACAGCAAGTCTAGATTGAGTTAAATCGCCAAAATCTTGAGCATCTCCTGTTGATGCAATAGTAATGAAATCAATCACATTTGATGGACCAGGATCACCACCACCAAAAATTCCTCTAATAGAACTAGAACAAGCACCACCTTGCCTTATATTGGTGGACAAATCTCCAAAGTCTTGTGTATTACCTAAAGTTGAAATAGTTAAAAATTGAATCGTATTTACAACTGTTGGAGTTGCACCACCACCAAAAACACCGCGAGTGGGTGAATTGCATAAACCACCAAATATTTCTCTTGTTTTAGTAAGAAGTTCTCCAAAAAAACTTGCGTTTCCTAGTGTTGCAATAGTCACATAATCAATGGTAGTATAATCTGATGCTATTGGAGAATCAAAATAACCTCCAGCAATAATTCCTCTTGTCGAATTAGAAACTCCAGCAGTTTCTCTTCTTGCTGCAGTTAAGTCTCCAAAATCAAAAGCATTTCCTGTAGAAGATATAGTTATATAATCTAGTATATTATAAATTGGTGTTCCAAATTGACCTCCTCCAGCACTAATTCCCCGAGTAGAAGATGAGACCATAGCAGCACCTTGTCTTGCTTGAGTTGTATCTCCAAAGTCAAGAGCATTTCCTGCTGTTGATATTGTAATATAGTCAATTATATTCCTAGAACCTGGAGAAAATTGTCCACCATTTGCAATTATTCCTCTACCTCTTCCTCCACGATACTCTGTTGTTCCACTGGGCATCACCAACCCAGAAGAACTACTGAAGGTCGTAATACCAGCAACCTGTGGTCCTGCTGTTCCTGCCTGATTAGTGATTTGGTTAATTCTATATTCAGACATTTCTTATAGACCTCCGTGACCGTTGGAGCAACCTGCCTTATAACCTGCAGAATTATTAAAAGTATCTCCAAAGTCAATTGCATTTCCTGTGCTCATAATTTGCACATATTCCATAACATTTCCACCGGGAAGAGTAACTGCCCTAGTTGATGATGAAAATGCACCATGACCACCAGCAGTAATTTGATCTCCAAAGTCAACTGCATTTCCAAGAGTTGCAATAGTTACATAGTCTATTGTTGCATCTGCTGTAAATGCTGGAGCATTATAACCTCCCATCACAAGTCCTCTTACAGAATTTGAACACCCATCCATCCCCATTCTTGCAACTGTTAAATCTCCAAAATCAGCAGCATTTCCAAGTGTTGAGATTGTGATAAAATCTATCGTATTGACGATTGTTGGAGTAAATCCTCCAGCAAATATTCCACGAGTTGATGAAGAAAAACCTGCCAAATCACTTCTATTTGTAGTGAAATCTCCAAAAGTTATTGCATTTCCTGTTGATGCAATTGTTACATATTGAAGATTTGTTGGAGTTCCTCCGCTAATAATTCCACGAGTTGCATTTGAAAGAGCAACACCTCTATTTGTTGCCTGCTGCAGGTCTCCAAAATCAGCAGCATTTCCTGTTGATGATATTGTTACATAATCAATTACATTAGAACTACCGGGGGATGCTGGTGTTAATTCCCCTTGAGCCCACACACCGCGAGTTGAACTTGAAAATGATGTTATTTTTCCTCTTGCTTGAGTTAAGTCCCCAAAATCAAGAGCATTACCAGTAGTCGATATTGTCACATAATTAATATCTATGTCATATGAACCAAAAGAAATTTCTCCACCACCAAAAACACCACGAGCACCACCAGTCTGTGAGTCTGGAGAAGACGCAACGATCTCTGTCCATTGGTTGCCGTCATACAGCTCTAACTTATTGCTGTCGGTATTAAATCGCAGTGCTCCAAAACTTACAGGCATTTATAGTATTTCCTCCATAGTAATATTTAGAGTCCTCCGTGACCGTTGGAGAGACCAGCACAGACCCATCGTATTTGAGTCAAGTCTCCAAAATCAATTGCATTTCCTGCCGATAAAATGGTTACATAGTCAATTGTATTTGTTCCTGTTGCTGGAGATGCAAGTCTTCCTCCTGCAAAAATACCACGAGTTGATGATGAACCTGATGCTACACTATGACCTCTTGCTTCAGTTAAGTCTCCAAAATCAGTTGCATCTCCTAAAGTTGCAATTGTAATAAAGTCAATTGTGTTTGTTCTTGCTCCTGAAATATCACCACCACCAAATAATCCACGAATTGAATTAGAACAAGAACCGTGTGATGTTCTTGCTTGTGTTAAACTTCCAAAATTAACAGCATTTCCTAATGTTGATATTGTTACAAAATCAATAGTATTACGATATGGACCACTATTTGAGTCACCACCGCCAGCAAAAACACCACGAGTTGATGATGAACAACCTTTTGATGTTTCTTTTGCTGCGGTTAGGTCACCAAAATCAACAGTATTTCCAGTAGATGCAATAGTTAAATATTCAATTACATTAATAGCATTTCCTGCTGGATTTTGCCCTCCAGCAAATAATCCTCTTGTTGCATCAGAGACTCCAGCATTAATATATCGTGTGGTTAATTCTGTTCCAAAAGAAGTTGCATTTCCTGTTGATGAAATAGTAATAAAATCAATTGTATTTACTACTGGATTATATCCACCAGAAAATATACCACGAGTTGATGATGAAACTGCTCCAGTAACTGCTCTTGTTACGGTTAAATCACCAAAGTCTGTTGCATTTCCTGTGGTTGTTATTGTAACATAATCAATTGTATTTACATAAGTAGATGCTGTTGGTGCTGATAATCTTCCACCACCAATAATCATTCTATTACCACCATCCAAACTATTATTCGCTACAAGAACTTCAGTCCATTCAACACCATTATAATACTCCAAGTGTCCACTATCAGTATTAAAGCGTATCATACCAGGTGTAACAGCCTCTGGTCTTTGTGCTGTGGTTCCTTTTGGTGGAACTAAAAATGCAGTGGAGGAGAATGTGGAGATGCCTGATACTGATGGTCCTCCCTCTTCGTTCTCGTTGGTTAGTTTTGAGACATTAATTCTAGACATTTCTTATAGACCTCCGTGACCGTTGGAGCAGGCACCAAAAGAGCCTCTAGAAGAAGTTAAATCTCCAAAATCTATTGCATCACCTGTAGTTAAAATTGTAATATAATCAACAGTATTTACAAAAATACCACCACCAATTATGCCGCGAGTTGATGAAGAAGTTCCTGCTGCTCCTCTTCTTGCTTGCGTTAATGATCCAAAATTAACTGCATTCCCTGTTGTTGCAATTGTAATATACTCAATTGTATTTACATCAGCAGGAGTTGGATTGCTTCCACCACAAAATAATCCACGAGTTGAATTTGATAGAGCAGCAACCGCAAGTTTTGCAACAGATAAATCGCCAAAATCAATTGCATTTCCTGTTGTTGATATTGTAATAAATTCTATTACATTAGACCTTCCTGCAGGAGCATCACCACCACCAATAACTCCACGAGTTGATGATGCACAAGCACCTGCATTAGGACCTTTTAATTGTGTTAAATCTCCAAAATCTGTTGCATTTCCTGTGGATGCAATTGTTACGTAATCTAGAGTATTTACATAAGTTGGTGTATATCCACCAACAAAAATACCGCGAGTATTTGTAGAGCAACCACCGATACCTCTTCTTGCTTGAGTTAAAGTTCCAAAACTAGAAGCATTTCCTGTAGATGAAATTGTAATAAAATCTATCGTATTAACAATCGTTGGAGAAGTGTCTCCTCCAGCAGATAATCCGCGAGTGCTAGATGAACAAGATGCATTATTACCAGTAATTGCTGATAGACTTCCAAAAGAAATTGCATTTCCTAATGTAGAAATTGTAAGATAATCAATTGTGCTCACTCTAGTTGGTGTTATTCCTCCCACAAAAACACCACGAGCACCACCATCCAGGTTTGGAGACTCACCAAGTATCGTTGCCCAATGGTCGTTTCTCCATACTTCAAGTCTTCCAATATCAGTATTAAACCTCAACATTCCTGGTGTAAGCCCCTCACCAGAAGGTCTCTGTGCTGTGGTGCCTGATGGTGGAACGAAATAATAGGGTGAAGTAAATGTAGTAATACCAACTAGGTCTGGTCCTGTGCTTCCGTCTTCACTTTTGAAGTTTGAGAACTTTGTGTTAGACATTTCTTATAGACCTCCGTGACCGTTGGAGCAAGCGGCGACATCATTAAAATTGGTAGAAGTCAAATCACCAAAGTCTTGTGCATTTCCTGTTGTTGGTATTGTTACAAAATCCATTGAATTACTTTGTGGCGATGAACCACCACCAAATATTCCACGAGTTGGTGATGAGCATCCAGCAAAATTTTGACGTATTCCGTTTAAATCACCAAAGTCTTGTGCATTTCCTGTTGATGAGATGGTAATGAAATCTATTACATTTGTTGCTGGATTATTTCCAGCATTTAATCCTCTTGTTGAATTTGAACAAGAACCAGTGAACCATGCTATTGCAGATAAGGTTCCAAAATTTTGAGCATTTCCTGTCGTTGATATTGTTATGTAGTCAATTGTATCTTGTCTTGTTGGAATTCCTCCACCAAATCTTACTGCTCTTGTTGAAGAGGAGGTTGCACTTGCTGCCTGAACATTTACAGTTAAGTCTCCAAAATCAACTGCATTTCCTGTAGACGCAATCGTCACATAATCAATTTTATTTACAACTAATGGAGATTCAAATCCACCAAAAAATACTCCGCGAGTTTGGGATGATGCACCTTTAATATTAATTCTAGTTGCTGCATCTAAATTTCCAAAAGTTTCTCCATTACCAGTTGATGATATTGTAACAAATTGAATTGAATTAGTCCTATTTCCGGGACTCAAAGTTCCGCCAGCAAATAGAGCACGAGTTGATGAAGAACAAGAACCTAAACCATATCTACCAGTAAATGTTCCAAAGTCTATTGAATTTCCTAATGTTGATATTGTAAAATAATCAATTTCAGATGAACCACTAGCTGGTGAAGGCACATACCCACCCGCAAACAAACCACGATGCCCAGTTCCACTAGAAGCAGGGACAGCAGCAGTGCTAATACCTAACTCATTATTAAATGCTTCCATCTCCAACCACTGGAGACTATCAAAGTATTCCAGTTTTGCAGAGTCAGTATTAAATCTTATTGAACCAGCTGGGCAGTTGGATGGTCGTTCTGCTGTGGTTCCTTTTGGTGGAACGAAATAATTCTGTCCAGAAAAAGTTGTAATCCCAGAAATGATAGGACCGGCAGTGCTATTCTCATTTGATATTCTGTCGATCCTTGCTTCGGACATCTATTTTATCGATTCCAAAAATCTAAATCCTTGTATTTATTTATCACTTCCTCACTCAAGACCTCTGAATAGTGCCTTGAAGTCTTCTCTACTTTCTTACGAACTTCGTGCATTGTCGGAAGACCATAAACCTCTGCGTCTTTCTCTCGCTGCTTTGGTTCAATATTCTCAAAGTCATAATCAAATGGTTTCATTCTTAAAAACGAATGAATACTTTGCATCACTCTCTTTGGATCACTTACCAGGTCATCATACTGAATGAAATGAATGTGTGAAGTTTGATTCTGACGAAATGCAGTTGCTAGTGCATTCATACTTTCCCAGACAATACCACCAGGATTCATCATAAAATGACAGCGTGTATCATTGGTAATGAACATTCCTTGTTGCAGCAGTGCTTTATCAATGAATGAGACTGAACGACTGTTGTTAATGAGGTCAATAAAAGACGCAAGAATGTCCAGTGGATGACGAACCGTGCAGAGTATCTTTGGGTCTGATGTGATATTATTTTTAATCATATCAATATGAGCAGGCCAAGCACGACACTTATCAATCACTACTGGTTCTTGCACATCAGAGTAATAAGTATCAATCACATTCTCAACCATCTTCTTAAAAATTTTTGGTTTCGGAAATGCTTGTGCCTGTTCTCCTTGAAGTCTGTCGTTCGTATAATACATCACCTCAAATACAGGAGACAGTGTGCCTGCGTGTATTAAAGGATTTTGATTTAACAGTGCAGTCAAAAGTGTGGACCCCGAGCGTGGGAGTCCACAGTCAAAATAATAAGTTTTCATAACATAATCAGAGTTCGTTTACTGCTTCGTATTTCGTCCAGAGCTCATTAGTTGCTGCAACAGGGTTAAATGGATTCTCAACTTCGGTAGTTTCTGTGTAAGTTCTGACTACCGTCTTGGTGACGACACCATCAACATCGGTGGTGGTCACGGAATCTACATAAGAAGTGGTGACTCCAACCGCAGTTCCAGCAGGAGCAGCAGTCACAACCTTCTCTGTGGTGGTCACAACCAGTGCAGGACCCTCATAGTTCTCACCAGCATTCCATGCCTCCAGAGACCCACTAGTCGTCTCTGTGTTGACTCCAGTGACTCCTGTGCTCTTGACTGTCCAGGCAGTTGAGATGCCTGTGATATAGGTTTGAAGTTCTGTTTTAGTCTCAATGACTTCTACACCTTCAGGAGCACCATCAGGATCAATAGGACCACAACCCATTCCAAGATATAGAGTTTCTTGTGGTGATGGCCACTTTGCAATGTAACCAGGTTTGTTGGTATTGACTCCATACATTCCTGCAAAGGAACCTTCGTGCTTGCAGAGAAATTCTGGAATTCTACCGTCTCTAGTCAAACGATATGTAATAATAGGATGTTGTGCAGTCATTATTCCTACTTTTTTAGTTATTTATAAGAACGAGCATAGTGTCCATTAAACAAGTGTGCTCCGAAATGCCCAATCTCACACCAAGGCGCACACCAAACCTTACCACCAATTCTACGATATGAGGAGCAGAAGAAATAATCTTCCGAAAGCAAATGATTTTTTTCTTTATCAATCTCTACACGGAAGAAGTCTAGAATCTTTTCACCATCAGGGAGTGATGCACCACCATTGGTATAATATGGAGTATGAGGTATGAGTTCTTCAAAGCAGTCACGGCGAATCATCATCATTGCATTTCCGCCGTGCTCAATCTCAAAAGGAGTTTCTTCATTGACCATACCAATACCAGGTAGATGATTGATATTAAACACACCACCTGTGCGTCCAATATCATTCTCACCAGCAAGTGCTCTTTGA
>Ga0194116_10008467_pt1 | contig 10423 bp, 10 predicted proteins | sample TA2MahsurfametaG_4_FD_148617 | JGI IMG/M metagenome (GOLD analysis project Ga0194116, IMG submission 148617) | Freshwater microbial communities from Lake Tanganyika, Tanzania - TA2015008 Mahale S9 surface | ecosystem: Environmental > Aquatic > Freshwater > Lake | place: Tanzania: Lake... | reverse complement strand
ATTTGAAAAATGGCGCAAAAGGAATAGATGAATGGGTAATGCTTGATGGAGGTAATGCCTATGTCCTCAATAACTATAAATGGGTCAACACAGATGGTTTAGGCACATCACAACTATTTATAGAATTTGACACCTATCAATTGCAATAAAATTGCTACAATTTCCGGAAATTGCTGTTTTATACTAATACATTATTTCAATAAAACATGAATACATCTTCCCACTCAGAACCCCAATGGTATTTTGCTTATGGTTCAAACATGGACGCTCAGCGAATGGCAGATAGGCGTGTTACTTACGAGCAACGAATACAGGGTACGCTCTATAACTATCAACTGTCATTCAATAAAATAAATTCCAAAAAAACAGGAATTGGTTACGCCAATATATTATCCAAAGCATGCAGTAAGGTTAAAGGTGCACTCTATTCAATAACTCCCGAGGCAATCCAAACCCTAGATGGATATGAAGGCTGCCCGAGCCATTATGGCCGTGAAAGAATTTTTGTACATACCCAAGAATTTGGAGTAATAGAAGCTTGGGTATACATTGCACAATTGGATAAAACTGCTGATGGTCTTATTCCTGAGGACGAATATCTAAAACATTTGCTGGCCGGTCAGGATTTATGGGACGATGACAATCTATTTTCCTGTGAAATACGAATTGCAGCATTTGGCAATCCGGTAATAATGGAAGAAATTCCTGAAATTGAAAAACACCCACCTTTAGCTGTTTGGGTAAATGGAGAAAAAGCAACTATACATACCTATTTGGACACATGGAGTGTAAGATTGCGAATCGATTTCGAGGTGAGTGCGCCAATTTCTTCAGGAACTTTTATAGAAAGTAAAAATTTCAAGATAAATAAACCAGATTGGCTGGAGACAGACAATGGCTTTTTCGCAATTCAACATCGAGTAGACAGGTAATGATTATACAAAACATTACTTTTACATAATATTATTGTGCTATATATTAGCACCCAATTTCAAAAACATGAAAAATCAAATCCTTAGTGGCTCCAAACTGGCTTTAAAAAATCTGTTTTTATTGGTAATTACATTGTCTGTTTTATGCGGCGCCTGCAAGAAAGAAAACAGCACCTCCTCTTCCGAATACTATGTGAAATATGAGGTGAGCAGCACCACTATATACAGTGGAGGAAAATTGAACTTAAGCATTACAAACGAGAAAAACAGCCAAAGTGCAATTAGCATAGCCACAAGAGCACCATATGCAGTGACAATAGGACCGATAAAAAAAGGATTTAATGCCAATTTATCAGTTTCAAAAGAAGGAACACCGGACAGTCAGTTAAAACTATATATCCAAATATCAGTAAGTAAAGATGGCGGCCCATTTGCCTTGAAAGCCATTAACGGAAGCGATTCCCCCAGAAACTCAGCACAGGTGAGTTATACGGTTGAATAAATAACTTCTATCTCTCGACAAAAAACTAGAATAAGTAGGCGCTCCAAAAACTCCCTTTGGCACAGCAGGCCCGCTTGCACTAGCTGATGCTTAACACCCAAAACCTGTTTATTGCCCCGCTGGCATAAATCATAGGCGATATTTCACAAAAGGTTTTTCTAGAGGCGTGGCTGTTTAATCCAAGTTCATCAGTAAGTAAAAACAGTATAGCTTATCAAGGGCTTGAAAGGATGCTCGACAAATTTAATTAACTAATATAGAAGAAATATCCTTACCAAATTATTGCTTTTACTCTATCAGTATTAGCTAATTTTGTTTTATCAATCTCAAGGAATAACCGCACAGTTTTGGATCGTCATCACTATCTATTCTGCAGTCTTTATTATTTAATCTAATTACAATGGCTTTATCACTAAATTCACCGGTTTGAAGTCCCTTTTTAAATTTCTCTAAATTTCTTGGTTTAATAAAAATCGTCAATGAATCCCAATTGGTCAAGCACCAAAACATTGCTTTTTCACCTTTATTTTCCCAGTCATATTCTGGAAAGTAAACAGATGGGGAATAGCCACCAGCAGGAATTGCATTAAAATTTGAATTTATTTGAGGGCAATCATTAATATTCCATAAGCTATCCTTTAGCTTTAAATTTCCACCCGCTAGACTACCATGATATCCAAAGTATTCCTCAGTGCATAATGGATCTAAATAATTAACCAAAGTATAGTAATCTTGAAATGATGGAACTCTCCAACCCAAAGGAGCAATATTGTTGGAACTTGAAATAGCATAGTAATTATACAATTTTCCCAAATGCGCATTTTTTACTTCAAAATCGTAGTAACACCATGCAGGTTCTTCTTTATAGCCTGCTTTTAACCAATCTTCTTTATTTTTTATTTCTTTTATTTCTTCTCCATTTCTAAAGAATATATTATCATAATTTTTCTGCAACCAGACTTGATTTCCAATTTTGATACTTGGTAGGTCTTGTGAATTTAGCAAGAATAAGTTAAGTGAAAATATTATTATAAATATATATTTCATTTTCTATTTTAAATACAGATAACATACTAAAAACACACCCTTTTTTTTACTAAATACATCCAAATAAAAAATATGTCTGTTTTAAGATGTTTACACTACAATAATAAATAATATTCCCTAATCTTCACACCCTTTCAAAAATAAAAATACTATGTTAGGCTGATATAGGTATTCTTCAGTAAACTCAAAATTATAATCTAGACTAGACTTATCTATTTGCCCCGGTTATGCTGTAAACCCAGAGATATAAACAAACCGCATATTTTTTATGCAGTATTATGAATATTTTCCCAGGTGAATGCTAGGGCTGTAGATTTATGACCCATATCTTATGAGCAAAAAGTTCATATTGGAATTACTGATTATACCTAATACTTGCCTAAAAACATAAATATATTTACTATGAGAAATTTAATCTTAGGAAGCTCTTTACAACAGAAAATAACTAATTATCTATTCCTAAAAAAATATAGAATTATTATTTTGTAAAGTAAAATGTTTGATCATTAAAGCACGTGTATGTGTTTGCTCCCTTTAATCGCACTTTCTCCCCTAGCATGCTAATTTACTTGCTACTCCTTCACTTCCAACTACCACCCCGCCAACGATTTTCAGGCGGTCACCATCGCCAAAACCCTGGGGCATGCGGGGATGCTGCGGTGGTTGTTGGGGGGAGGGGTGAGGGTGAGGAAGATGTGGGATTAGCGGGTGTTAAAACATCACACACTCGGAAACTTCGGATACGGAATAAAACCGGCTGCGATGTTGATGAGGGCAGGCGCAATCACAAATGCCAGCACTGTGATGATAATGGCATGGGTCCAGGCCAGTTCCATATTATTTTTGGTTAATTCCACATCTTCGTTTTCGTGTGTGAGCATACCAACTACCAGGTAGCTTAACCTAAAGAAAATGAGTGAAAATACCCACATGCCGGCAAAGTATCCCACAGCATAGGTGATGGCATTGGATAGCTGGTTGTTGGAAATAAAAAATGTGAATGCCTGGTTGGTTAGATCGGCCACATGGTATAGGTTTATTCCCGCCATGAGCAGGGAAGAAACAAACACAATCAGCACCGCCTGATTCTTGGTGGGACTGGAGAATTTGGCAAAAAAGCGTTGCTGCAGTTTGGTAAATCCGAACATATATCCGATTCCCAAAATCATCAGCACCAGTAGGTTCATTAATCCTGTATTCATGGTTATTGTATTTATTATTTTATAGGTACTACTTCCCAGTTTTTAAACATTTGCCATACCGGAGCTCCCAGTTCGGCAGCGTTGTTCCGCTGTGTGCACTCCCATGCATAATAGCGTTTTCCGGTGCGCATATCACGCACAGAAAGATTTCTATATGGAGGGTTTGGAACACATATCCCCAGCATGGCGTGATGCCCTAATTCCACTTCACCCATCAGCATTTCTGCGTCAAATCCCATATTCAGATATTTGAGAATAGACATAGCAAACAAGGATTTAGTATCGCAGTCGCCCGCTCCGTTAACCGCATACTCCAGCGGTGAGTATACGGCAAATGGTTCTACGTTGTCGCAGCATCCATAAGGGTTTGATTTCGGTCTGCAATCCTGGGCAGGTCTGCCTCCGTTGCCACAAGGTTCCTGTGCCCAGGTAACATACGTATAATCGAAGTTTTGAGCGCTGGAAACCACCATTTGCATAGCCTGGCGGTAGTCCAGTTTTTGCTCTTCAATGATATTGCGGTATCCTTCCACCATGTCTTTAAGGCCGGCTCTGTCATGCCTGAACATGCCGGTCCAGCAATTGGGATCCGGTGACTGTTTCAAACGGTTTTCACGGGCCGATTTATAGGCTTTTTTAGGAACGGTAAATGAAAGGGTATAGGTTTTTCCATCGAAAGATTCCCATTTCCAGGTTCTTTTGATGGCACTATCAGGATTGGTGTCTTCCACATTTTCATCCTGTTCTTCCTCTTCCTGCCGGGCAATTTTATTCAAAGAGTCTGCTTCCAGATGTCGGCGGGTGAGTTCGTTTTCATTAAATAAACCGAGGTCAGATTTTAGAAAGGTCAATACAATAAGCAATACAATCAGTGCCCAAAACAACATTTGGGAAACATTGAAGTATTTCTTTTCGCGGGTCATTTGTTTTCTGCCACAATTTGCCTTCGGGTTTCGTTTGAGTATTTGTTGAAATGCATTTTCATTTCTTGAATCTCCGTGAAAATCACATGGCAGTATTTCTGTGTAATTAAATAATGATAGGTGGTTTTATTGATTTCGTGCAGCGCCAGTTCCTGCACGTAGGCGCCATGTCTAACCTCCTGGGAGCGGTATATAACCAATAGGGGAATCATGTAGATGGCCAGCACCATAATATCCATCCATAGCTTCCATTTGCCAAGGCCTGCAGCCAGTGCATCGAAGGTTAGCAACAGAGAATTGGCATTAATTAAAATAAATGGCTCATCAGGTTCGGGTGTGAGGATGTATTTATACGTCCAGTCATCGGGGGGGAGTGCCTGCCTCAGATCGGCCAACGCCATATTGATTTGCTGACTGAACATCAGTATTTCCAGTCCATTGGCAAATATCACCGCAAGCAATGCCATCACAAATACCCGTACGGCAATGGTAAACAGGTTGCGCGGGGCAGTAGGATTTACATCAATTTTGCTGCGCAGTTTGTCTTTGGCAGTTACAGCCCAGCCTTTTAGTATCTCATCTGCATGCTGATAGGCCGTGCCATCAAGTGCATACAAGTTGTGCTCACGGTAGTGGTTTTCGTGTTTGATGTGATAATGGGCAAGGGTACTGCCTTTCAGGTCCATCCCTGTCATTAAAAACAACCGGTAGAGATTAAATACCACCGCACCAATGAAAATACCAACCCCAATGGCAATGAGCCAGCTATGAAAAAGAATGAGTGAATAAACCGTCGCCGAAACCGCACTGATGAGGCCAATAACCAGCAGCATCAACGAAATGCCGTTGAAGATGAATATCTGCCGCTTAACCACCTCTGCCGGCAGTTTCTGCATGATATCGCTGTCTATTCCTATCTGGTCGCTGAGCCGCATTTTCTATTATAACATTATTGCTGGGGGCAAAACAAGGTGTACTTCCACTTGGTATCGCTGCTACCGCCGGTTACCCGCACCTCGCAGTAATCGTCTTTATTGTATTGAAAGTCAAAAGATATTGCTCCACAGCATTTGGCAGCATTTTTCCCGCCTACAAAACCGTTGACATTGCCCTGTACCTGCTTTGTGGAGGCCACCAGGTTGCCTTCGTAGAATACTTCCAGTTTATCCGGAACGCTTTCCATGTCATATTCTATGACAACCCGTCCTGACTGATTGCCGAGTATGTGCTTTTTCTCGGTAATGCCGCGCCCCCCGGATTTGGCTGCCTGGCTGCATCCCATGGTGTTGTCGCCGTTTATGCTGTCTATTTGTTTGCGCAAACGTGCCAGTTCTTCCTGACAATCCTTGCAGTTGTTCAAACCCAGATTGCATCCGCTGGGGTTGCATTTTTTTAGTAACAGCAATAACAATAGCAACAACAGTAGCCATTTCAAAATATCCCAGATTTTGGATAAACAACCGCTGAATTGCGGAAATATGGGAGGCTTTTCCGGAACACATGGCTCAGGATCGGGCGGTGGCGGCGTTGTTGGGTCGGGGGCATTGGTAGGTACCTTGATTTTGCCCAGGAAAGTACCTTCCACAATGCCATAGGTTTTGCCGTCAATTTCCCAGGAATCCTTTACCCGGGCGTTTTTAATAATAACCTGTTCGAAATCGTAAACAATTTTTTCCTGTATATACTGCTTGTTGCCCGGATGCAGCTGAATATTGGTAACATTATACAGGTACAGGGCATCGCGGTTCAGGTGGTCCTCCGGCTTGAACTCCTTCAGTGGAACAATATCATGCAATTCGCCCCTGTACAGGCGCACATGGTGTTTATCGGGGCCCGGCATGGGTTGTCCGTCCACCAACGTGCTGCCCTGGTCGGTAAAGTAGGTACCGCTGAAGGTTCCCTGAACAAAAAGAAATGGAAGCGACATGCTGCCGATATACTTACGCTTGGTTATCGGGTTTTACGAAAGACGCTGGGTCCTTTTGTATATCATCTTTTTCCTGTTTGGCAAACAGGGTAATGGCTTCCTTGGCGTTTTCCTCCTCCTTCGCATTCTGGTGTTCCACAATGGCGATAATGCGCTTGGGGTTATAGAAACCTTTCATGGTGTGAAGCTTATTATTCTCGTCAATGATATGTTCACGGTTGATGCCCTGCTTGGTTTCCAGAATCTGGTTTACGTTTTCGCTCATGTAATCGTATGGCGATTTAATCAGCATCAGCTTGAGCAGAACAGGCGCAATCTCAATAAACACAAACATCAGGCGAATCATCCATGCGGGGACCGAGGAGCCGGGTATGGCGTGTAAGGCAAGCAAACGGTCCAGCAAGCCGTGTGAGGAATTGTTCACGGAGCTGAGTTCCTTTATTTTAGCCGTTTTTTCATCATCATATACCTGCAGTTTTTTGTCCAGATCAGCAATTTTGGTTTTGCGCTCATCAATTCTGCCCATCACCTCTGTGGCCATGCGCTTGAATTCTTCACACTTAGGTCCGCATCCGCCAAATTCTGTGGCATTTTCTTTGGCAGCGCGCTTTTGATAGTCTTCTCTCTCTTTCTCCAAATTACGGATTTCTTCTTCAAGCAAGCCTTTGTCTTTATTGAGCTTGTTAAACTCCGGCGACTTGGTATAAATGTCTTCAATCTTTTTAATCTCTGCCTTTTGTTCTTCCTGATCCAGTTTGTAAAACTGTTTATCAATTTCTTTCTGAAAAATATATACCTCCAACGGGGCTGAGATGGTGAAACCCAGAATCATAGCCATGGCCAGACGTGGGCTGGCATTGCCCAGTTCTTTCAGGGTAATGGTGTCAGTTCCATCACCTTTGCCGGTGCTTGACACGATAAATCGGTCCAGGTTGAAGATGATGGCTCCCCACAGCAAGCCTACGGGGATGGCAATGGCTGCATTCTCAAAAATGTAATTGATGGCAAAAAACATGGAAAGTGCAGCCAAAATTCCTGTGGCCAGCACGATGCCTCCAATACCTACGTACTTTACATGATCGGCATAACTCGAATATTTTAAAATATCTTTGTCTGCACCGGCGCACCACCACAAAAATCGGGTGGCTCCTTTTGCCGGCTTGGCGGAATAGTCTACATGTTCATTCATGATGTATATTTATTTTTATTGTTTGATTGTGTTGGGATAGTCGGTTTCGTTTTCGTTGAAGAAATGTTTGATAGCATTGTATTTGGTGGTGCTGTAGTTGTATACAGCCAGTATCCTTCGCTTGTCCAGTGCGGTGTGTAATTCACGTCTTTTATCGTTGCGCAGGGCCACCGGCTCCGGGTTCAGGCGGCTGACATTCGGTCCGATGAGGGAATTCCTGCTGCCAACAATGGGTTGGTCTTTGGTGAAACGCATGTTTTGTGGCAGCGATTTGGTTAAGGGCTCGGTTGTCAGTGTCCTGTTGTTTCCTGTAACTGCCAGATCTCCCAAGGGTGCCACATCCAGGTGGTACAAGTCACGTTTCGGGATGCGGATATCGGCAGTTATGGTTTTGCCGTTAAAACCGGTAGCGGTAAGCGTGTATTCAGGCTGAGATGCATTGATGATGACGGTAGCCGAATTTCCTTTTAATGATTTGCCTATGGGTTTAATATCTATGTTTCTTGCACCTGTTACTTCCCAAATAAGCGTTGCAACGCAGCCGTCAATAAATATTCCCTCACCGGCAATTTCAGCATAGAGTTCAGCTCCCTGCTGGTCTTTGCCTATATGCACATGCGGCGAGGATTCTAATTCAAAGAATTCAATTTGCAACGGCTGGTGTTTTATCAAATGCAGAATGTATTTTTTTATGAATGATGCATAGGGAATAATGATCATGGAAGCAGCTACCACCAGAAAAAGCAGCCATTGTGTGCTTTTATCCAGTTCGCTGAGCCATTCAAAGAAACTATACATTATGCCAGTGGTCTGATTTCTGTTAATTGAAAAGAAACCCAGTCAAAACTACCAATGGCACTGGGTGCGGTGGTTTCGAGCAGAAGGTAAGATTTGCCGTTGTGAATGATACTTTCTCCTGAGATATTCAGGTCTGAAACAGCCGCCATGGCGTGTGCACCATTTGTTCTGCTCAAAGAAGATTTAACCATACAGCGCACAATTACAATATTCTCCTTGGGAATGAGGTGGGATAGAATGGATGCAAAAAAAAGCGATTTGCTGTCGCAATCTGCATAACCCAATACAAAACTTTCGGGTGGAATACTAAGTCCATAATAGTACCAGTCTTCAGAATCAAAGTTGGGTTGGCCGTATGGAATGAATTGTATAAAATTCAGCGCAGCCTGCACCCTGTTAAAATAGCTGTCTTTGTTGTGTGCTGAAAGCTGTTCTTTCAGGTCTGCTGCAATTTTGCCTGTGAGGGAATCGTACTGATGGATTAATTGATGGTAAGCTACCCCAAAATTGTTTTCATCCTCGTAAAACCAACCATTACTGTTAAAATGAAGTTGTATTTCTGCTGTTGTAACGTTGGGGGCAATACTAAATCCGTCAGGGGTTACATCAACTACTTTGCGAGACATTCCAAAGGTATCTGCCTGACGCGATGTTTCTATCGGTTCCATCACAATATGAGACCGTCCCTTAATTTTTTGAATCAACGGATATTCATACACAAAGGAAGCGGTGCTTCCTTCCAAGGTGCCTTTGATAAAATGCTGGTAGGATCCATATTCCACCGGAGGCCTGCGGTATTCCTTGGTTTTGGTTTTGTGCTGGGTCAGAAATTCAATGAGGGTGAGATTTTTGTCTGGAAGATATTCTGAAGCACCGCCTGATTTGTACTGCATTTCAAAGCCTGCCAGGTAGAATACCAGTATTAGGCAGAGCAACGGAATTACATACAAGCTGGCCATGAGATGGGATAGAAGTTAGTTAGCATGGCAATTATACTACATAACTATCATGTATGAAACAATATTCTAAGAGGCGGGGATAATTGTATTTACTGGAAAATTGTATAGAATTAAATTTATATAATTAACATGGTATAAAGTAAATTGTATATTATTATCGCAAGACATTCTTACAATCAATGATTTTAATTAAAAACAAAGAGCGTTTTCCCTGTCGAATTATTAATTTGGTAAATATTGCGAGTGCTGAGTTAGCCGAAGACCCGGCTTACGCCGCCGACGAACTGGTAGAACTCGCCGAAGAAATTTTGCAGCAGGTAGCGGCGGTGGGAATGGTGCAATACCTGAAACATACGCCTCAAAAGGAAGTGTACAATGACTTCTTGATACAGCTGTTCAATTCTTCAGGTCACGACTATAATGCAGGCCCTCTTTATCGATGGGCGGCCAATATGATAAAGGAATGCCCGGAAACCCGAAATTCGCCACGATTTGCCTTCTTTTGGGAAAAATTCGGAGAAATAGAAGTTCTTAGCCACAAGGTGCATCGCCTGGCAGAACTGCGCAACAGCGTAATGCACGGCTTTTTTGTATTGCCACCCGAAAGGAATCTCGAAGAAGCGGTCCACATACAGAACCTGCTGAATGAATTGGCAGATGCAGATTTTTTTGATGTTAAAGCAGATTACCACTTTTGGGGTGAGGCTGGTTTTACGGGCAAATGGAACATAACCGAAGATGAAGAATGGAAACATCTGATGGCCGATACCCCATTCGGGTCTTTGTGTAAGCGCATTGTAAGCGAACAGCAGGAAAGTTTTTGGGCTGAGGAGGAAAAGGCATTTGAAAAAGGGCAGGAAAATTTAGTGCCTGATGATTTGAAGGCGTTTATCAAGGATAAAAACCAGGGCGCCTTTGCGCTTTGGGTGCACCCCGACAACACG
>Ga0194116_10008466_pt1 | contig 10424 bp, 4 predicted proteins | sample TA2MahsurfametaG_4_FD_148617 | JGI IMG/M metagenome (GOLD analysis project Ga0194116, IMG submission 148617) | Freshwater microbial communities from Lake Tanganyika, Tanzania - TA2015008 Mahale S9 surface | ecosystem: Environmental > Aquatic > Freshwater > Lake | place: Tanzania: Lake Tanganyika... | reverse complement strand
ATCAGGTGAGCCCCTTGCCGCGTTTGGTGCCCCGCGGCCACACCACGGTTTTGGAGGCGGCGGTTGCCCCGGTGCTCAGCGCTTACCTCCAGCAGCTGCGGGCGGATCTGGGCAGTCATGTGTCCCTGCAGGTTATGCGTTCCAGCGGGATGCTCGCCGCTCCTGAGGCGTTGCATGCCAAAGACACGCTCCTCTCGGGGCCGGCCGGCGGGCTGGTGGGGGCCGCCCGCACGGCAGCGGCGGCCGGCTTCACACGGATCGTTGGCTTCGACATGGGCGGAACGTCCACCGATGTTTGCTACGTGGAGGGGACCTGGCCGCGTCAGCAGCAAGTGGAACTAGGCGGTCTGCCGATCCAGGCACCGATGCTGGCGATCCACACCGTGGCGGCCGGCGGCGGCTCCTGCCTGAGCTTCGACGGCCTGCGGCTGATGGTGGGGCCGGCTTCGGCGGGTGCCGATCCAGGGCCGGCCTGCTACCGGCGCGGCGGCCCGCTCACGATCACCGATGCCAATCTGCTGCTGGGCCGGCTGCAGCCGCAGCATTTCCCGGCGGTGTTTGGCCCCGATGGCAATCAGCCCCTGGATCTCGGGGTGGTGCAACAGCAGTTCAAGGTGTTGGCTGCCGCCATGGGCTGCAGCCCTGAGCAGGCAGCCGAGGGCGCGTTGGCCGTGGCGCTCGAGCGCATGGCGGAGGCGATCCGGCGCATTTCGATCCAGCAGGGCCACGATATGCGGGAGGCGGTGCTGTGCAGCTTCGGCGGCGCGGGTGGCCAGCACGCCTGCGCGTTGGCCGAGCTGCTGGGCATGCGCCAGGTGTTGCTGCATCCCCTGGCGGGGGTGCTGTCGGCCTATGGGATTGGCTTGGCGGATCAGGGCCAGTTGCTCGAGCAGAGCGTGGATGTGCCGCTCAGCGAAGCCTTGCTCTTGGATCTCGAGCGGCGGGCTCAAGAGCTCTTGCTGGAACAGGGCCAGAGTCGCGCCCGCGCCGACGCTCTCCCCAGGCAGGAGCGTTTGCTGCATCTGCGTTGGCCCGGTTCGGATCAGTCATTGCCCGTGCCCTGGGCGGCGGGCAGCCAGGCCGCTGGGTTGGTCGAGGCGTTTGCGCAGGCCTACCGCGACCGCTACGGCTATCTCCCCAGCCGGGTGGAGGGTCCTGCTGGATGGCCCGAGGTGGAGCGTTTCAGTCTGGAGCTCACCTGGCCTGGGGAACCCCTGCAGACTCTGGCCCCGCCGGTCGCTTCATCTGCCGGTGTGGCCAGTGGCCAAGTGCAGGTGTTCATCCAGGGCTCCTGGCAGCAGGTGCCCCTCTGGCGGCGGGAGCAGCTTCCTGTGGATCAGAGCCTGCGGGGTCCGGCCTTGGTCGCTGAACCTACGGGCACCACGCTGCTCCTGCCGGGTTGGCAGGCGAGGCTGCTGTCAGCGGGGGAGCTGTTGCTGGAGCGGCTCGCGGCCGAGCCATCGTCGATGCTTGCCTCTGATCTGGGGCAGCTCGATCCGATTCAGCTGGAGCTCTACAGCCATCGCTTCATGGCGATCGCCGAGCAGATGGGCACGCGTCTGCAGCAGACCAGTGCATCGGTGAACATCCGCGAGCGACTGGATTTCTCTTGCGCTCTGTTTGATCAGGCTGGTCGTCTGGTGGCCAATGCTCCCCATATCCCCGTGCACCTCGGCTCCATGGGGGAGAGCGTGTTGGCTGTGCTGCGGGATGTGGAGCGCGGGGTGCTGGAGCCGCTCAGGCCCGGCGATGCGGTGGTTTCCAACAACCCGTTCAACGGAGGCACCCACCTGCCCGATCTCACCGTGATCAGTCCGGTGTTTGACGGCGAGCGCCTGGTGGCGTTTGTGGCCAGTCGCGGCCATCACGCTGATGTGGGGGGCATCACACCGGGATCGATGCCGCCCCACAGCACCACGATCCAGCATGAGGGCCTGCTGCTCGACAACGTGCCGTTGGTGCGCGATGGCGCGCTGCTGGAGGGGAGCTGGCGTGAACGACTCACCGCGGGAGCCTTCCCGGTGCGCAATCCCGATCAGCTGATCGCCGATCTGCAGGCCCAGGTGGCAGCCAACCATCTGGGGGCTGAGCGGCTGCGTGAGCTGATCCAGGCGCAGGGGGCTGAAGCGGTGCTCAGCGCCATGGCTCAGGTGCAGGCCCACGCCGCAGAGGCGGTGCGCCGGGTGCTTGATCGCCTGACGGATGGGGAGGCCCGTGTGCCGATGGATGACGGCCACGAGATCGTGGTGGCGGTGCGGGTGGATCACGCCCGGCGACAGGCCCTGATCGATTTCAGCGGCACTTCTCCTCAGCAGACCAGCAATCTCAACGCTCCGCTGGCGATCACCAAAGCCGTCGTTCTCTATGTGTTTCGCTGCCTGGTGCAGGAGCCGATCCCGCTCAACGCCGGTTGTTTTGAGCCGTTGGACCTGCGGGTGCCTGAAGGCTCCTTGCTGCACCCGTTGCCGCCGGCGGCGGTCGTGGCTGGCAACGTGGAAACATCCCAGGCCGTGACCAATGCGCTGTTCGCCGCCCTGGGTGTGATGGCAGCCGCCCAGGGCACGATGAACAACCTCAGCTTCGGCAACGAGTGCTGCCAGTACTACGAAACCATCTGCGGTGGCACCGGCGCCGGTGATGGTTTTGCGGGCGCTTCGGCGGTGCAGTCGCACATGACCAATTCCCGCCTCACCGATCCGGAGATCCTGGAGCAGCGCCTACCGGTGCGGCTCGAGCGGTTTGCCATCCGCCGCGGTAGCGGTGGGGCCGGCCGCTGGCGAGGGGGTGATGGCGTGGTGCGGGACCTGCGAGCACTTGAACCCCTCACCCTCTCGTTGCTCACCGACAGTCGCCTGGTTCAGCCCTTTGGACTCGCTGGCGGCGAAGCCGGTGCCTGCGGCGAAAACAGTCTGCGCCGTGCGGCTGGTGAGGTGGAGCCGTTGCCAGGCCGTGCGGCTGTGGAACTGGAGGTTGGTGACCGGGTGATCGTGAAAACGCCGGGGGGTGGTGGGTATGGACAGGCATGAAAAAGCCGCCTGGGGAGGCGGCTTCTGTGTACTCTCTTATCGTGAGCTTTTGAACTCAAGGCTTCAAATGAGGCCCAACTCTGCAGTCGTGAGCGTATGTCCAGCGCCGATGTTCGCAAACACGCCGCCTTTGCCGAAGCCTGCAGAAGCTCCGTTGAGGTTCGCATAAAGATCGCCATTGCTTTGGTTGAAAACCAGCCCCGCCGAGCTTCCAAGTGCTGCAGTCAGCTCGTCGGCCGTAGTGGCAACGGAAAGGGTGATTTGTGAGGCATCGGCAAAGCCGAGTTTGGAGCCATTGACCAGGATGCGGTCGCCTTCGGCTTCTGAAAAGTCGATGATTCTGTCACGTAGTCTCTTGCCATATTGCATCTTGCTGAAGCCAAACTCATCAGCTCCTGCACCGCCGGTCAGCTTGTCCTTCAGCTTGAGGCCGTTCAGATAATCATCGCCTGCACCGCCGGTCAGTTTGTCCTTCACTCGGTTGGATCCGATTAGGCGCTGCCCTGCTACTTCAGGGGCGACGGGGATGTCAGGTCCCAGGCCCTGGCGATAGTCGCCATACCATTCAATCCAGGACTTGGTGACTCCATTGGCGGTGATTGTTTCCGTGGAGTCGTAAATGGTGGCTGTGCTGCCGTCTGTGCGACTGAACACCAGGAGGTTGGCCTGGTTGCCAAGGATTTCGCCTGTGGCGTAACTGGTTACGCTTGCTTCGCCAATGGAGGCCGAGTCGTTCCCGTCGCCACCAACGATCACATCATTGCCGCTGATGTCGATAATGCGGTCGCTACCACCAAAGGCGAAGTAGGTGTCATTCCCGCTTCCACCTTCTAGCACGTTGGCGTTGTCGCTGCCCAGAATGATGTCGTTCTGGTTGGTGCCGACAAAGTTCTGGAAGTTGCTGATCGTGTCGCCAGTGCTGATGGTATTGAGTTTTAGGTTGATGGTTACGGCCGTGTTTAGCTTAGAGGCATCTAGTATGTTGATGCCGCCGCCGCCGCTCAGTATGTCGCTGCCTCCACTGAGGTAAATCCTGTCGTTTTTGTCGCCGAGGGCGATGGTGTTTTTGCCGGCTGTTCCTGTGATGGTCTGGCTGAGATTGCCTGTTCCCAAGTAGTTTTCAAAGTTGATGAGGCTCTTGTTGGTATCGCCATCGGCGCTGAACACGCCTGTGCCCATGTCGAAGACGATATTGTCGTGTTCGTAAGTGGCTGGGCCGATTAGGGCGTTTAGGAAAAGGTTGTCGGTGCCTCCGGCGCCGTTGTAGAAGTCTGCTCCTTCAGTGATTTGAAAGAAATCGGCGTCGGCTGTGCCGACGACATTGTCATTGCCGTTAGTGACGGCACCGTTCGCGAGGGTGAAGCTGGCCATGTGTTCAGGGGGTGAAATGTGCTGACAGGGTCACTATCGCTAGCGTCGTCGATGTGAGCGTTGACCTCAGTCAATGCGGACTGTGATCTTGGTCACACAGCCATTCTGTCGCTTGAGGGCTCATCCTTTGTTGTGTAGGTATTTCTTTGGGATTCCTGAGTCATTCCTGTTGGGTGTGATGGTCTTGCAGTCTGCGGTTCCAGCCCACGCCAACCTGCTGCAGGAGCAGGCGCAGCGCTTCCATCCGGTGGAATCCAGCGGCGGCATCGTGGCGGCGCAGGAGGCGCAGGCCGCGGCGGTGGGTGCTCAGATCCTGCGCCAGGGCGGCAATGCGGTGGATGCGGCGGTGGCCACCTCGTTTGCGCTGGCGGTCACGCTGCCGCAGGCCGGCAATCTGGGTGGTGGTGGGTTTCTGGTGCTGTGGCTGCCGCGCAGCGGGCCAATCAGCACCTGCAAGGCCGTGGCTCGGGATGCCTCTCCTCCCCAGGCGCTGGCGGTGGGCCGCGGTGAGGCGGTTGCGCTCAACTTCCGAGAAACAGCGCCCCAGGCCGCGGGCCCTGACCTGTTTCTCAACCCCGATGGCAGCGTGAACCGCGAGCGGGCCCTGCGCAGTTTGCTCAGCACGGGCGTACCCGGCACCGTGGCGGGGCTCACCCGGGTGCAGGCGCGCTATGGCTGCTTACCTCTGGCAGCGGTGATGCAGCCCGCCATTCAGCTGGCGGAGCAGGGTTTTCCGGTGGGGGCGGAACTCAGTGCCTCCCTCGAGGCCGCGGCGCCGCTTTTCAAGGCCCATCCCGCCAGCGCCCGGCAGTTTTTCAAGGCCGGTGCCCAGCCTTATCGGCCCGGTGAGCGGCTCAGGCAGCCCGAGCTGGCTTCCAGCTTGCGCTGCATCGCCCAGCAAGGTTCCCGTTGCTTCTACCGCGGGCGATTGGCTCAGCAGCTCACAGCGCTGATGCAGGCCGGTGGAGGTCTGATCACCGCTGCAGATCTGGCGGCCTATCAAGCCCCCTGGGCCACGCCGCTGCAAACCACATTCCAGGGCCACCGCGTGCTCACCATGCCGCCCCCCAGCGGTGGTGGCGCCACGCTGCTGCAGCTGCTCAATGTGCTCGAGCCGCTCCATCTGGCCCAGAGCGGCCTCAACAGTGCCGCCACGATCCACACGCTGGTGGAGGCGATGAACCTGGCGTATCGCGACCGCAATCGTCTGCTCGGTGATCCTGATCAGGTGGCGATGCCGCTGGATCGTCTCCTCAGTGCTCGCTATGCGGCCGAGCAACGCCAACGCATTCGTGCCGATCGGCATCGGCCGGCGGCTGAGCTGGAGGCCGAACCCAGCTCAGTGATTGGCGGCACCAACACCACCCATCTTTCGGTGGTAGATCGAGACGGTGGCTTGGTGGCTACCACCACCACCCTCAACACCGCTTATGGCAATGGCATCACGGTGCCAGGCGCCGGCTTCCTGCTCAATAACGAGATGGACGACTTCACCGCCAAGCCCGGTGCCCCCAATGCTTATGGCCTGCGCCAGGGCAGCCAGAACGCCATCGCACCCGGACGCCGCCCTCTCAGTTCGATGACGCCGACCCTCGTATTTCGCCCCGACGGCTCACCCATGCTGGCCACCGGCAGCCCCGGTGGCAGCCGCATCATCACCACGGTGTTGCAGGTGTTGCTCAACCGTTTGGTGCATGGCCTGAACCTCGCTTCGGCCGTAGCGGCACCGCGCATCCACAGCCAGCTCTGGCCGGATCAGATCAGCGTGGAGCAAGGGATCAGCCCTGACACCATCCGATTGTTAGAGCGTCAAGGCCACACGATCAGGTTGGCGCCTTCGATGGGATCGGCGAACTCGGTGGAGGTGCATGCGTTGGATCGAGCCTCGAGAGCAGGAGCTCATTCCGTGACTACGTATGGCTATGCCGATCAACGCCGACTTGACTCGGCTGCAATTCCGGAGTGATTGGTTGAGGTTGTCTTGGTCTTGCGTCGACTCACTGCCTCCTGAGTGAAACCTGCCGAAGGCAGTCGGCATGACGGGTGCCTCATTGGCAGCGGTGGTGCCGCCCGTTCTTTGTCATAGTGAGTCTCGTAAACCCCGTGAGAGTTCATTGCCAAAACATTTCTCAGTTCAGCCAGGAAAAGCGGAAGATTTGAGAGGAGAACTGTCGTTAGAGGGTTGATGACAGCTGATGTGGCGCCAATGGCTGCCAAAAGGCTTGATCCTGCAAGGATGGAGAAGTTACTTGTAGCTGTTTTTTCGATATTTCGGCTCAGCTGCAGGATCCGAGGCAGCCAGTGGACATCAGCTCCTAATGTGATGTCGCAGATGCTTCCCATGATTGCGCTGTCGGTATCCACGTCGATGCAAATAGAAACGTCTGAATGTGTCAGTGCTGGTAAGTCACATAAGACATAGCCAAGATAAGCAACGCCTTCATCGCTTCTTTGTAGGTCTCGTACCAGTTCCATCCGATCGAAGGCATCGCAGTTTCCGTGAAGGTTGGATTCATGGCTGATGCCTAGAAGTGCCACCAGCTCCGTCATGCGTGATGTGCTGTCGCTGCCCACGACATGGATGTTGATTCCTAACTCTTGAAGAGCTTGGCATACGCCTACCCATTCATCTCCAGGTTTTGTCATCAGCTCGATGTGGCCGAGGAATTTGCCATCTTCCCAAACCTCAAGTGGGTCTAGGTGTGTGTAATGAATAAAGTCAGGCGCTTCTCTTTGCTCGCGTACGAGGAGCTTTCGGTTATTATCTAGTGTGACAAGCCATCCTTCTGTAGATAGATCGCTGAGTACAGCCTTTGTGACTTTGGCTGGCTCTGGGATGTGCCCGAGCTGCTCGGACCAGATGCGAACTTCGTTTTCTTTGAGCAGGTAATTTTGGAGACCGGCAAGAATCTTTAATAGCTCTCCTTTATGCCCTTTGTATTGAGGGTCTAGGTGTTCTCTAACCTTGATTCCCCCAATTCTATCAAGACAGCTGCGGCTGATGACAAGGTGCCTAACCTTACTCAGGGCGTAAAGGGAGTCTGGAGCATTGATATGAATTCCTTGGATTCCAAGCGAGTAGATCGCCGTCATTTTTGCTGTGATGTTGCTGGTTGCCCATGCATTGACGGGGTCAAATTGAAAAAAGCCAAGTGATTTCTCAAATGTTCCGAGAGCCATTGTTAGACCACCGGCGCACAGCAGCAATGGTGTAGCTATGTCGTTGTACTTGCGAAGGTTCTTGTCTACACTTGTCGAGGCAAGCTTTGTTGCTCTGGTTTGGATGACGCCAAGATAGGCGTCGTGATCTTCAATGATGTCGTCGATTCTGAGGGTGCCCGAACCCTTGATGATCATTGAGCCTGCACTGATTGTGTCGCTGACTTTTTTTCTTTGCGGCCTCCAGTCTCCATCGACAATCCTGTTGATGACAATAACCTCTCCCTCGGTGAGAGTGCTGTTCAGGAAAATGTGAGATTGAGGTGTCGCTGGATAGAAGTCTCCACGCTCAATGCTGGGTCCATCGGCTGTGTTTTGTCGGTTGTCCCTGGTGATTTGAGCGCCAACAATGTTGCGAATGCGATCAACAAACTCTTGGCTTCTTTCTTTTGGGAGGCTTTCGTTTTGGCTCAGTTCTTCAATGGCTTTGCTTGCATCTCCCAGCCCAATATCCAGTAGAGCCTCGCCAGCGTGCCCCTCAGTAATGAGAATACTTGTGAAGGCGAGCTCTAGGATTTCTGTGGAGAGCTTGCGGTGGTGCTGCCAGTGCTCTTTAATCTCCAGAGCAACTGGAATGAGTGAAATAGCTGCACCCAAGGCAATCACAGCGAGTGGAATTGGAAACAGGACTTCAGCAAGGAGCAATCCCCCTACAAAAATTCCGTTGCGAACCGCCGAGCTATGATGTAATTTTGTACCCCACTTTTCAAGGCTGAGATGTGTTAGCGCAAATTGAAGGTCATTATCAACGCTTGGAAGCGTGAGGCATTCGTTTAATAGGCTTTCTACATCCGATTGCCGATGCTTGGGATAGTGAATGATGAGATCGCCGTTGATCCGATTGATGCGAAAATGTCCTAGCCAATGGCAACGGGTAAGTGTGATAATACAGTGGTGCCTCAGGATTGCAGATTCGAGCAATTCTTTGCAGTTGATCCTTGTTCGACAAGGCAGGCTGCTGCGAACCCGGTAGTCAGAGGTTGCCATTTTGGAGTGCCATTATCCGGGGAGAGGTTATCAAGCTAAGAAGAATGTGCCCGCTCCGATCACGCCATAAAGCGTGAGCAAGAGCGATCCTTCATACCAGCTCAGTTTGCGGTTCTCGATGATGCAGTGAACCGCCAGAACCGTTGCCCCAAGGCAGAACAGCGGTGCACCTGGAATCGCCAGGTGAAGGAACCGCCCCATGGGTGCGCCGCAAATCACGAGCAGGGGCATCACAAACAGAAGGAGTTGAACGCTGGATTCCACTGTGCTGGCCATAGACAGATCCATTTTGTTTGAATTTGCTGCTTTAATCGATATCAAGGCTTCTGAGAAGCAGCCGAACAGAGGCAGAAGGAAAATGCCAACGAAGAGTGGATTGAGATGTGCTCCCTTGACCATTAATTCGAGCGATTCAACAAGATTCTCGGAGACGCCAACCAAAATAGCGCTCACTATCAAGAGCATAATTATGATAGAGGCGAGAGGCTTGTCCTCGCCGGCTGGAGGCAGTATTTCCTCTGTTTCGCTGCGCATGTATAGGTTTCTCCCTGTGCCCATCTGATATGCGAATGACAGTAGATAAAATATGATAACCAGTACTGAGACTAGAATTGAGTAAAAGGAAAATGAGTCGAATCTGCTTGCGCCTTCGCTTAGAGCTGTTTTGCTGTTGAGTGCAAATATTGTTGGTATGGCTAGAAACATGGCGCTTGCCAGGAGTTGTTGGTCTTGCAGGCCAGTGCTGTGGGGATGGATCTCGATCGTTGCTTTCTTTCTCGCCCCAACGCAGGTGCTGATTCCGAGCACGAGGAGGCAATTGGTAATCAAGGCTCCTGCCATCGACACAACAACAAGGTTGTAAAGGCCGCTCGCCAGAGCGGTGAATGACACGACCAGCTCGACAAGGTTACCAAGGGCGACACTCACCAGTCCGCCGATCCGATTTCCGAGTCGGTCCGCAAGGGTTTCAACCATCTCGGCAATCATGCGCGATAGCGGTACAAGACCAAGGCCGCACACGATGAACCAGCCAACCAACTGCCCAGTGGGCATCTCCTCATCGAGGTGTGCAAACAGAGCTGCGGCCGTAAAAATGAGTAACAGGCTCCATTTATTGGACAGCAGTTCGCGCCCAAGACTGAACATGGCTTTGAACATGGGGTCTGGGCCGGCTTATGGCCAGAATTTCACCCAATTATTTCCTGTGATGGCAGGAGCATCATCCTGCTCAGCTGCCTAAGTAGGCAATCCGCAACTTCGGATTGCTTAGTAGCTCCGTTGCTGCGCCTTCCAGTTGGATCCGGCCGGCTTCGAGCACATAGCCGCGATCGGCGATCTCCAAAGCGGCTTGGGCGTTCTGCTCCACCAGCAGGATCGTCTGCCCGTTGTGATGCAGCTCCGCCAGCACAGCCATTACCTCCGTTACCAGCTTCGGGGCTAGGCCCAGGCTGGGTTCATCGAGCATCATCAGCTCCGGCCGGCCCATCAACGCCCGGGCGATCGCCAGCATCTGTTGCTCACCGCCGGAGAGGGCTCCCGCCTGCTGCTGGCGCCGTTCCGCCAGCCGCGGGAAGAGGCCATAGCAGCGCTCCAGATCGGCGGTGATGCCGTCGCGATCGCGGCGGAGATAGGCGCCGAGTTCGAGGTTGAAGGCCACGGTTTGGCGGTTGAGCAGCCTGCGCCCCTCCGGGCAATGGCCAATACCGATTTTTAGGGTGCGATGAGCCGGCACGCCGGCCAAGTTGGCGCCATGCCAGAGAATCCGCCCTCCGCTGGCGGGTTCGAGCCGCGAGATGGCTCTGAGGGTGGTGCTTTTGCCGG
>Ga0194116_10008465_pt1 | contig 10424 bp, 7 predicted proteins | sample TA2MahsurfametaG_4_FD_148617 | JGI IMG/M metagenome (GOLD analysis project Ga0194116, IMG submission 148617) | Freshwater microbial communities from Lake Tanganyika, Tanzania - TA2015008 Mahale S9 surface | ecosystem: Environmental > Aquatic > Freshwater > Lake | place: Tanzania: Lake Tanganyika... | reverse complement strand
CGGATTAGTAAATAATATATAACAAAATGTTTCATTTTCGTAAAATAAAATTAAATAAAATTAAAAGAACTTCACAAAAAAAGCAATTTTTAATGAAATTATAAGCAAAGATTTTATATAAATTTTAAATCTTTTAATGTTAAAACCCTCAAGATCAATTTTAATTTCTAGTATTTTTAATAAAAATTTGGAAATTAATAAATATTTTTATAACGGAAGTTTTTTTATTTTCAAACGAGATTAAATGATATTAAAAATGAATACGAATCTATCAATAGATTATTTTATTTTTATTTAAATTTATAAATTTATAGAAATCACTATAAATATTTTAATTTTTTAATGTTTAAGATTTGTTTAAATTCATTTATTATTATTATTTTTTTCAATATATAATTATTTTATTCATTTTTGATAATTAAAATATAAAAATAATAATAAATATGATATTATTTTTATTTATTCAAATATAAAATTAATTCAATATTTCACAGATCTTCTAATTCATTAGTTTTACAAAAAAATCTATAATTCTTAATCTCTATTTTTCTTCTTTTTCCCTTTTGCTAGTATTTTTATCATCGCATTTTTGGCAATACCATTTATCAGGAATTCTCTAAAAAAATTTTCATATTCAAAATATAAATTGTAAAAGACATTAAAAGAAATTTAATTAAATATTAAGAATTATTACTTCGATACAAGCACAAAATTTATGGGCAACATTACTACAAGCTTCGCAACATATTAGGTCACCATGTTCCAAACATATGTAACATTTATCTTTCCATTTTCCTTTAATTACTTCAGTATTCGTACTTCTTGTTAATCTTTTAGCTTTTCCTGTAATTAAACTATTTTCTTCATCAGCAGACTCTGCTGATTTGTTTAAATATCTTGATATCATTTTACCTGTCTTATTTGGCCTTAATGATGAACTATAATCATAATCATTTTCATTTAATCTATGAACTGAAATCTTATTATAATGTTTTTCTTCAATCTTCGGGTTTTTATATTTGCTTGATAGATTATTCTTTGAATGAATTGAATTAATATTAATATCTTCTGAAATTTCTTCTTTAATATAATTATCTTTGATATTATTTTCCTGATTTTTATCATTATTTTGAATCTTTGGATATTTTAATTTTACATTTTCCTCAACATTAAAGCTTTCGAAATCCTCAATATATTCTGGTTCCATTTTTGATTTAGGATAGTCTTCTGACTTTTCTAAACCATTAAATTTAAAATTAAAATTGTTTTTAATATTGTGAGAAGAAGTATATTTTTTATTATTTGTCAGTAAGTTCTTTTTCATAATTTTAGGTTTTTTTTTTGATTTTTCATTAATTTCACTGTAATCTTCTTCATCATCATTATTGGAACTCGATGATATTTCATTTTCAAATTGGTCATCTTGCTCTTCTTCTTGATTTCTTTTACGCTTATTGTTGAGCATTTTTTTACAATTTTTACTATTTTCTTTTTTATTGATTCCAATGAATTTTTTAGATTTTTTATTCCCGTTTTTTCTATCTTGATTCTCTTCTGTAATGTGTTCACTTAATGTATCAGTTTTAATATTAGAATCTTGTAATACCAAATTGTCTTCATTTGGTATTTTATTTATATTATTTTCAATATTTGTATTTTCTAGCAAATTATTATTTTTATTATAACTATTTTCAATAATAGGCTTGGATAATTTATTATTTGATTTTTTTAGATTTGAAATTTTCAATTTTTTCTTTTTTGATATATTATTATCAGATAAAGTTTCATCTATATAATCATCTTCTTTATTTTTATTAATTTGATTATTTCCCTCTGTATTAATGCTTTCTTCAGTTTTATTTACTAGTTTATTATTACTTTCAATCAAGCTTTCTTTATTTTGTTTTTCGATTTTCTTTGGTTTAGAGGATCTCCCAGCCGCTTTGATAGCTTCATTTGAAAGCCCTGCTTGGTTGAAAATAGTGTTAAGATTATAAGTCAAATGAAAATTTCCATTGTTCATTAATCGAGAGGATCTTGTTCTTGACGTTGATAAAAGAGGATTTGTACCTTGAATATTGTTTGTTTGATTTGAAGTGAATGATTGACTTGTTGGTTTTTCTAAATAAAATGATTATTATGATATTGATAAATATAAAGTATAATCACTTTTTAGATTTGAATATAAGTTCAAATTATCAATTATCTAAAATAATTTTACCTATGATATTTTCATTTTTGATTGTTTCTTCAATGTTATCTGGATTGTTTTCAAAATAATTAGTCTCAGTTTCTTTAATTAAATAATATAAATTATTGGAATGATTTTAAACAATGAAATAAAAGTAAATACTTTTTTATTAAGTATTTGAAATTAAAATGAGCAGATATAAATAGTATATAAATACAAAATTTTATTTTCCTGATTAATTCACCATTTTGCTCTTTTAGTAAAAAATTATATATTTATAATTTTTACCTGGGATGCCATAATTTGTATTAATGTTATCTAATCCGATAGTAGTATCTTTTAAATATGCTTTCTTATAAGGATCTCTTCTTTTGATTAAACCATAAACAGCTCCTTCAAAAAGAAAATAAGCGACATATAAATTTGCTATATTATCGATTTTTTCAAGAATAAATTCACAAAAATACTTTTCAATTTCATTGGTTTCAAGATCTCTTGACCAAATTTTAACTACAAAATAAATAAGTTTATGAAATATTATAATAAATTACCTTTAGGGGCTAAGAACCGAGTATTATCAAATTCATGAATAATAAAAGGCTCTTTTTTCCCTTTAAATTCGAAAATGGGATTTTCTTTATGATTTAATTCTTCATCTGAAACAGGTAATTCATCGGATTTATATGGATTTTTAAATCTGAAGTTAAGCATTTTAATGCTTTGTAAAATGTTATTAAATTCATGATTTTCTTCAATGAATTTTCTCTAAAAAAAGGTTTAAAAATTAATTTAATATATAAAAAAATTTTTAAAAATTTAACTTCACTTAAATAAAATTAGATAATAATTCCAATACCCATTGAATTCTCTTTGAAGGAGAATCCCACTCTTTTTCATATTGTTTCAGATATTCTGAAAACTTTTCTTCCATCGCGAGTAATCTATTTTTTAGATATCTTAAATTATCCAAATCTTCTTCATAATTTTCTTGAGATCTTTCATTTATGTTTTCCTCATCTTTAAAATTATCTAAATTTGATTTGCATTCTTGATTTAATTGACCTATAATCGCTTGTTTATTATCTTCATTAAAATTATCAGATTCGAGAATCATTTGAATATCACATGATTTATTTTCCTCGCTTCTTTTAAATTGTAAGTTTCCTGAATTTCTATCTAAAATAGGAATATAATTATCATTAAGTAATTCAATATGAGCTTCGTTTTCTAAAATATTATCCAAATTATTATTTATATCATCGATGTTTTGAATATCATCCATGATTTCATTTAATATTTTATTTTGATTTTCTATTTCATTAATTTGGTCGATATTGTGATTGATAAGTTCTGTTTTCTCAAAGTCCTTATTTTCAACATTTAAAATTTTTTCTGTCCTAATAATCTCTTCTTCAATTTTATTTTTATCTTCTTCTTTTTTATCAGTTATCCTATTTTCATTTATTAAATCTAAATCCATTTTAGAATAAATTTCTCTTTCAACTTGATCTTTTGATACTTTTAAGAATTCAGAGCCTCTTTGACCCTGTTTTGAAGTTAGTTTTAGAGATGTCGCTTCCTTGTATTTATTATTCAGCATATCGATAAAGCATTTTTCTTTGGGATCTTTTAAATCATTGGAAAAAAATTTTCTTGATATCAATTTTTTCAAAGCAGATTTCAAATTTTTCTCTCTTATGCCTTTCTCAGTAAGCAAATTAGATATTGCTAATATTTCATCATAAGAGTCATAATAGAACCAAAAACCAGAGTTTACTGCAGGCTCTGAATTAATTTTAATGCATCCCAAGCCAGGTTTGAGGTTTTGGTTTTTTATATAAACAAATAAATGATTAGGAATTTTTCCGAATACCTAAATATTATAAATAAGTTTTAAAGAATTTTTTATTTAGAAAATTCCTTAAATAGAAAAAAATTCAAAATTACAAAATAATCATTCTTTTTATAATCTTGTCCGATTTTCTTTTTAGTTCTTAAATTTAAAGAATTTAACTCTGTTCTAATTTCATCCAATCGAGCGAAGATTTTGGATTTAACATTTCCCAATTCTTCATGTTCTTTCATAAGCTAAATTTTATTTTAATTATAAGAAACAAACCATTTAAATTTAAAAAACACTGAAAAGCTTTTTATTAAGAAGAAGCATAGATAAATTTTAATTAATTACTCCTTTATATCTTTCCCTTTCTATATCAAGATCTTTTTTTAGTTTTGTGACATTTGTTTCTTTGTAAATTTTAAGAATTTCATCTGGGTCTTCATCTAATTTATTTATTCGCTGTGTTATAAGGTCGATCTTTTCTGGAGCAGTAAGGAATTTTTCCATCTTTTCTATTTCTCTTTTTCTGTTTTCCTTCGATTTTCTAATAAATAATAAAATAAATACTGTGTTAAAATTTCATAAATAATTAAAAACAATTTCAAAAATTAAACTAATTTATTCTGTTTTTTCCATCCTCAATAAAACTTAAAATTATTAAATTTGAAAACCTTTTGTTTACAATTCATTATCGAGAGTGTTTCTTTCCCTCAATAGTTCATTTTTTAAATCACTTTCGTATTTTATAAGTTGCTTAATAGAAGTCAAATCAAAAGCTGAATTAACCAAATAAAATAAAATTTCAATTCTTTCTTCACTATTTAAAAACTTTAATCTTTTTTCAATATTTAATTTTATTGAATCATTTGCCATTAAACAGAACCTTTTGGAATTGATTAAAATTCTCAAAATTTCTGGATAGCATTTTGAATAAAAACTTTCCAAATCTGAAAAATTATTTTCTGAACAAAATTTAATAATAAATAAATCCTTATCAACTTTCATTTCATCAGTAATATCATTTTCCCTTAAAGAAGTCGAAAATAACTTCGATAACTGAATTAAAATCTTTTCAAAAATAGCAAAATTTTCATTGATGTTCAGCTCAATTTGCTCTTTCACTGGTGGAGTTATTTGTTCATAATTTTCACTTTCGCAAATTTTTGGATTTTCTTCTGTAAAATTTAAATCTTCTTTTTCTTTAATTGATTTTTCTTCAATCTCCATATCTTTTTCTACTTTATCTTCTATTGCAAGGAATTCTTTTTGAGGGAGGATATGAAATGAATTACAAGACTTTTATAATGATTAAAGATTCAATAAAAATATTGATAAATCGGAAATTATTAATTAAAATAAAAACAAAGAAATTTTTTATAAGTGAAATCCATTAAATATTTTTATTTTATAATTTACAATTTTATTTAGAAATCGAAAGAAATCATCTGATATAATTTCTTCTTCGATTTCAAGTAATTCGTTAAAATGTGTGAGGAAATCCCAAATAATAATTAGTTTATTTAATAGATTTCCTTCTATTTCTATTTTTTTTCCTTCTGGTCTATTTAATATTTTTGGGTCTATTGCAAATAATCTAGGATCTTTAAAAAGTTCTGTATCTTCTAATGGATATTTTACCTGTTTAATACTATTCTGTTGCTTATCTGAAAAATTATTTAAAGTATTTTGAATATTTGAAATTGTATTTTGGGATTGATTGTTAAAATTTTTTAAATTTTGATTATGAACAGGCATAGCTTTAAATTTATTACTTGTCGTATTATTATTACTATTATTATTCTGTAATAGATTTGTTAAAGAATTTAAATTATTTATCGAATTTTGAGATTGATTGCTGTTTTTGTTATTTATAGCATTAAAATTATTGAAAATATGCTTATTTTGCAAAAGCCCTGCTAAATTATTATTTATATTATTTGCATTTTGATTTGAATTATTATTGATATTAAAAATATTGTTCAAACCATCGTTGGTATTATTTCCTGATAAATTACCAGTATTTACTGTATTATTATTACAATTACTTTTATTTGCATTATTATGAGCTTTTACAAAATTATTAAAAGAACCTATATTTAATAAATTATTTTTTAACTCTTCTAGAGGATTCCTTCCATATCCAAAAGATTTCTGATAATTGAATGGAATATTAAACAAATTATTAAAAATATTAAAATTTGTTACGTTGTTTTGATTAGAATTTAGTTTAAATAGGGGATTTTCTGCATTTTCAAATGCATTCGAATGATTATTGCTCTGATTAATTATATTATTATCACTATTTGTTTTTTCTTCGTTTTCTGTTTCATTAGATTTTTGTATATTTTTTTGAATTTTATTTTGTGCAAAATCTCCTGATAAATTCAGAATGTTAATTAAGCTAGCAATAGGATTAAATTGAATATTTTGGGATATATTTTGAATAGAAGATGTATTTAAATTGTTTGTGTTGCTAATATTCTGATTCTTGTTTTTTTCATTAATTTCATTTGTGGATTCATTTTTTTCTGTAAAAATTTCTCTGTTTTCTGCTTTAGCTATGTTTAAGGTGCTTTTTGGTTGCATAGTTCCAAGATTATTTACAAAAGGTAATGTGTTTATAATTTCTTTTAACCGATTTGAAGTATTATCAGAAATTTGAGAATTTATAGAGTTTTGGTTTGTTAGTGTATTAATTGAGTTTACAGCTATTTGATTCTTTTGATTATTATTTATACACGCCAACAGATTTAAAAGCGGATTTTTTCCCAAGTTTAACAAATTGTTATTCGTGGATTGTTGTAAATTATTTATATTTAAAGAATTTGGGTTTGTTTTTACATTTGAATTGATATTGTCATCGCAATTATCAATATTTTCACATTTTGAATTTTTCGAAATGCTAATATTGTGATTATTCTGATTATCACTAGACAAATTATTAATTTTTTTATTAGCCATTCCCAAAAGCTTTTGTAAAACATTTAAAACATTCAAGTTCTGAGAATTCGAGTTACTGTTATTAAGATCAAAAGGATTTGAATTCAAGACTCCTATATTATTTGTTGAATTGTTCTTGGAATTATTAGAAGCCAAATTCATTAAATTCAAATTAAGATTTCCGCTGTTATTTTGGCAATTCTGTTGATTTTGCATTAAAATTTTTAAGAGATTTGAATTATTAATACCATTTAAATTTTTGTCTTTTGAAGCATTATTTATGCTTTGTGTAAGCAATTCTTTAATTAAATTTGAATTTTGAATGCTTTTTAATTCTTGATTTGAAGATAAATTGGTAATATTTTTTGCGTCTAAATTTTGATTATGTGTATTTAAAATGTTGTTATTATTATTTAATTTTTCATTTGAAGGTGGATTTAAGTTCTGTGGAACAATATTATTTTTTGTAGAAGTATTATTTTTTGAGGAATCGTTAATATTAGCAATTGAAGCTGCTTGATTAGAGCTCTTTAATATATCATTTTCCTCAATTTTCCCTAAAAGTGAATTTAAAGGGTTGTTTGAATTGTTTATAAAATTGTGTGTTTGCTCTGAAGATAAATTTAAATTATTAAAATTATTATTTAAATTAAAATTATTATTATTTGATTTGCAAATGTTACCTAGAGCATATAAAAAATTCAAGGAAGAATTTTGGCCATTATTTATGGGATTATTTCCTATAATTTGATTATTAAGAGGTAAATTAATATTCCCATTATTATTGGGAATATTGTTCAAGGAATTGTTTGAATTTTGAGTGCTGATGATATTCTCATTAAAATTCTGTGATTTATTCGCTAACAAAGAAATTAATTGCTTAGGATCTATCGGAGTAGATAAATTTCCTTTAATTTGATTATTGTTTAAAAGGGTAGAAATAAATTGCAATAAATTTAAAATATTATTGCTATTCGATTTAACGTTATTAATGCTGGCTTTTGGATTATTAAATTGATTCTCATTAAAATTCTGATCAACTACTTGATTTAAATTTAATTGATTATCAGGATCGATTTTGCTGTTGTTTATATTTATTTTATTATTATCTTTTGTATTTGTTGTACTATTTTCAGGATTTTTAAATGAGATGCTTTCATCAAAGCAATTATTAAAATTTGTTTTTACATTGACGTTAGTTGAAATATTAATTTTAGCAGTATTACTATTATTGGTCTCGTCAATTAAAAAAGGATAATTTCTTTGAGATGGATTTATAGCTGATTGATCAGAAGCTTGAATGTTTAAACTTTTTTTATTTTCATCATCCTTCACATGATTTTTTTCATAACCAGCCAAGTTTTTGGAATTACTGCTGATTTCAGAGTTTTCAATGTTGACATTTTTACTTTGATTGGATATGAAATTAGAGACATAACCACTGTTTAGGTTTTCGATTTTATTGATAATATTATTAGAATTACTGACTAATTTATAATTTTGCATCTGCTGTTTAGTAACTTCACAAGATTCTTGCTCATGATTAAGCTGAGAATTATCGAAATTATGATTTTCTTCTTTTTTCTTGTCTGTAATTTTGCCAGAATTTTCAAAGGAGTTTCCACTAGCGGAAATTTGCTGAGGCTTAATTAGCCCATTTATAAGAGGTAAATTAGGCAAATTTTGACCAAAAAAATTCTCGAGCATATGTTTTTGGAGAATATTATTAAGCAAATCTTTTTGGTTCTGATGGGCTATTGACTCGAATTTGCTTGAAGAATTTTGAATAGGGTCAGTTATGTTATATGAATTATTTGGCGGCATCAACGGATTTGAGCAATTTTTTATGTATTCAGTGAGAATATTATTCACAATTGGGTTTTGATTCTGGATATTCGTATTCTGAGATTGCGAATTTAGATTATTCATCTTATTAATATTATTAAATTTTTTATTATAAATAATAATTAAATTTGAATATAAATAATTTTTATATATAAAATTTCTTTTTTTTTGGATTCGCAAGATATTTTTAACATGATATATTGATATTTATATTTGTTTTACTCAGGGAGAAGTTTTATCCCTGTTTAAAAAAAAACTAAAGTAAAATTTCATTTTTTTACACTTGTTCACATCTATTTTTTGATGCAGTTTGATTTCGAGCGAAAAGGCCTTAAGAGATAATACAAAAGTATTTTAGCGGTTTTTCCAATAAATAAAAAAACTTAACAAAATTCAGAAACATAAATCATAAAATCAAACTTATTTTAGATTGACACGAAAGAGCAATTAGGAAAATGATCTTTTGTTAGCTTTAGTTCTATGTAGATTGAAGGAAATAAAAAAAGATATAATGTGAATGATATATTAATTAGTTTTAACAAATTAATTATTTTTAATTTTATTTATTAATTTTAAAATAAATTTTTTTTCTACAGAAAGTTTATTCACTTATCGATAAAATCTTTTGAATCCTGTTATTTTTTGATTTCCTGTTCTTGTTATGAATCTAATATCTTAATTTAGTTTTATGTTTTTTTAAACGAATAATTGCTTGCTCTTGTTCAAAATTGTAAAATTTAAAATCTTTGTTTTTGACTTTATTAAATTTAATAAATTTAATTAATTTCTGTTTTTATTGTGATTGAATAATTTTGAAATTTTTCCAAAATGAATATTTTTTGGTGATTTTTGTTATGGTTCAGCATTAATTCGAAAATGTCAATGTTAAAGTTTAACCGAAATTGTCATTTTTCACTGAAACAACTAAATTTTAAATAATTAAATTAGTTTGAATAAGCTAATAATTTTCTTTTTTGAATAAATATTTTTATTTATATTGTGAATGAAATACAATGAAATATTTAATTTTTTTTAATCATTAAAATAAATTCAAATAAATATGAATAAATTAAGTTTTGCCCTTATTTTCAATAAAATTTTTACGATATTAAAATGCAGAAGTTTTCAATGAAGAAAATATAAATATTCTCTATGTCTCTATTAAATAACTCCGTAATTTGGTTTAATTTGAGCTTGTTTTTTAAAAAAATTTATCTATGAATTTTCTAATAGGAAAATAATAGTCTAAATGAAAAATTTAAATTTAGTTTTTTTGAAAGCTTTAAAATAGCAAATCCTATTTACAATCTTTAAAATAAGCGTTTACCTTTATTTATATTTATATTTGAATTTTAATGAAATATTAATCTAGATAAACTTTTCTGAAAGCTCTTTTATGTAATAAAATAATTTAATTTATATTTTTACATAATATTAATTGAAGATTCAAATTGAGAATAAATTTTATTCATCAATATAGATTTAAAAAATTCGATTTTCTTATTTCCTTTAATTATATAGGATAATGGGGATTGGGGATTGGGGATTGGGGATTGGGGATTGGGGATTGGGGATTGGGGATTGGGGATTGGGGGTTGGGGGTGATCG
>Ga0194116_10008461_pt1 | contig 10427 bp, 3 predicted proteins | sample TA2MahsurfametaG_4_FD_148617 | JGI IMG/M metagenome (GOLD analysis project Ga0194116, IMG submission 148617) | Freshwater microbial communities from Lake Tanganyika, Tanzania - TA2015008 Mahale S9 surface | ecosystem: Environmental > Aquatic > Freshwater > Lake | place: Tanzania: Lake Tanganyika... | reverse complement strand
AAAAAAATTTATTTATTTTAGTCTCTTTTTTATTATCAATTAAAAAAGAATTATATATTTTTAATTTATCATCAATTATATACACTAATAAAGTGATATCATAAAATGTATAAAAAAACTTCTATTGAAATAATTTCTTATGATTTTATTGTTTGTTATTATATAATAATTTTTAATTTAATAATAATTATATTTAAATATTTTCTTAAAACTTTTGAAAATAAATTTAAAAAAATTAATAAATTGTTTTTAATTAATAAAAATAAAATAAAATGTCAATTATCACCGATGAAGTTAATAAATCGCTTTATCAAATGCGTGATTGTACATACTTAAAAACAGGATTAAAGCCGACAATGCAAAAGTTTTATTTTTGTCATGATTGCAATCCGAATTTATCTGAAACATATTGTGAATACTGTGCAATTACATGTCATTCAGATCATTTTCTAACACAATCGAAATCAATTTATTCATTTTGTTTCTGTGGAAAAAGATTACATATAACAACCAATACAGAAATAATAACAGGAATAAAAGAATGTACATTTTGGGAATTTGAGTATTATTCAAATTTGTATAATTACCATCTGTGCTCTAACTGTCCTGGAAAAAAATTTTGTAGTTACTGTGTATATTTTTGCCATTATAATCATATCTCAAAGATTTCAAAAAAAAAATCTTCTGGAATAGGCTTCTCACAAAATAAAAATTCGGATAAAAAAGAAAAAATTCAAAAAATTTCTAAAAATCAAATAAAATGCGATTGTGATAATATATGTCATCATGATGATAGATATTTGTTTTTATATCTGCGTGATTTTTCAAATTTTCGTATAGAAGGTGGATATTATAATACTCATATGCTAAATTTGCTACTAATTTCACCACTTACATTTGAAAAAGTTTTCTCTCCAATACTAAATAAAACACAAGATTTATATCAAAAATTATTAAATAGTAATCAATTTTACTGGGAATCTAGTTTAATATTATCTTCCTCTTCATTTTCACGAGCAATAGCTAGCTTTAATTTAATCTTAAAACATATAAATTTATCATATTTTAGTAATAAAAAAGATGATTTGTTAACACCAGAATTAATTTTACGTATATGTCTTAATAATTACTCTGATGAAAAATACGATCTACGTGTAATAAAAAAGAACCTTTTGCAAATATTATATAAATTCCATATCTTACCTGATTTTAGTCTTTATATAAAATTTACAGCAAGTGATTTTTTGAATTTATCATGTTTTCAACGTCTCGAACATTATAATAGTATTAGAAATGATGAAAAAATTAAGAAAAAATATTTTGCTTTTAATTATGATTTTCGCTTTATGCTTTTAGAGTTATTTGAAAAATACTCTAATTCATGCAGGGTGGATGATAGTCTTTCTATGGGAATATTTAGTGCAATTCTAACAATTATAAAGTTTTTAATTCAAATGGGAGTATTTAACCAATTACAACTGAAAATGATAAATGATATTTTGGAATCTTTATTTTTAAGTCTTAAACTAGAAAAAATTCCGAAATCTAACGAAGAAAATAAAGATAGCATATTTAAAAAATTGCCATCAATGCTTAATAATATGATTTATGTTTACAATGACTATATAATTTTGGAAAATTTAATGTATGATTCAGTTGAATTTAAAGAATTTTCTATTGGAAAATCTAATTTTGGTTCTAAAATATTAAGTAATATATTTTCATCAAATATACGTTATCTTATGCGTTTTACTGAAAGCTTTCGTTTCCATAAAATATTGAGAAAAACTCTTTGTTCTCTTAGCGTACTTTGCTCCGAAAATGATTCTTATCTTAGAAATCTGGTTTCGGTTGATAAAATAGAAGTTTATAATTTTATCATGTATTATGATTTAAATACAAATTTAAATTACAATAATAATTTTTCATTTATAGAGAGGCGTGGAGATCATAAGGGTTTGGAACCATTTTTTTACAAAAAGTTTGAGATTAAGATGCGAAATGAATCACTTTCTGATATTTTAAATACATTTTATTCGGAGAAATATTTTTTTGAAGAAAACTATATAAAGTTTTTTTGTTTTGAGAAAAATTTGAATGAAATCAGCTCTGAAATGAATAAAAAACTAAATGCTTTTTTAAATCGATTCAGAGAACAATATCAAAATGAAGATGAAATGAAGGGAAAAAGGGTGATTAATGAAATGATATCTTTATTGGAAAATTATGAAGAGAAAAATTTTGAATATCGTTATCCTAGTTTTAAAGGAATTTTACAAATAAATGAAATACTACTTTTATTGAATAAAACTAATTTGCCTTTTACTGTTATAAAGTTTATAAGTCTCTACCACGGAAATACATCTTCGCTTTCAGAAGAAACTTTAAAAACTATTTTAACATTTTTAGAGTTTTTTACAAAAGATAATATACCTAATATATTAATTGTTTTATCTAGAGCATTTTTAAAAAATTTATTTATTGCCGTAAATCGTTTTCCTCATTTAATTTTGAAATTTATTTATCAAAAGATGAAGTATTTAAAAAAAAAAAATTATATAATGGAAGATAGCTCAATTTTATTTTATTATCTAAAGGATGTTTTCAATGTTAAATATTCAAAAGTTGATATTATTGAAAATTATATTTTAGGATTTAATTATCATCTAAAATGTTTAAAAACTTTAAAAAATTATTTAAATTCAAGTCAAGTGAATGAGATATGTGAAATGATAAAATTATTCATGTTAAAATTAGCAAAGAAAGATAAGAATTGTCGAGAATTCTTTTGGATTCTAAAATTCAAGAAAAGACTTTTGATAAAAGAAGAAATTTATAAAGATTTTTTAAAAGCAATCAAAAATGGAGACTTCGAAAATTTTGATGATGACAAAGAGTTGGATTTTGATTTAAACTCTATAAACAATAATAATCGTCAAGAAAATGTGTTAAAAGATAATTTTGATGATATCAATAAAAATAAAATAATTAAAATTGATAGTCAGAAACAAAAATTAATTGAAATTCAAAAACACTCTAAAATAGCTGAAGATAAACGTAGATTAAGGGAAATAAAAAAAAAAAAAAAAAAAAAAAAAAAAAAAAAAAAAAAGAAAAAAAAAAAAAATAAAAAAAAAAAAAAAAATAAAAAAAAAAAAAAAAAAAAAAAAAAAAAAAAAAAATAAAAAAAAAAAAAAAAAAAAAAAAAAAAAAATAAAAAAAAGGAAAAAAAAAAAAAAAAAAAGGCCGAACATAAAGTTTACGAAATGGGAAAAAATAAAACTAATTATTTAAAGAATGATAATCTTTTCAATATTTCTGATAAATATAATACAAATGATAAAAGTAATGAGGATTTATATAATAACCATCTTGAAGCAAAAGATCACAATTTAAAACAAAATAGAGATGATAATTCTTCTTCAAATATTGAAGATAATGAAAATATTGCAAAAGACCTGAGTTTGGATGTTTCGGATATAGATATTAATCAATCAAAAATCATGGATTTCTCAATAGATGATAATAATCAAATTATAAAGAAAGAAATTTTACTTCAGAGTAAAGGAGGTGAATTAATTAGAGAAATAACTATAAAAAAAGATGGTAAATTAATTAAATTAGATGAATTCGGAAATCCAAAATCAGAGATTTTAGATAAAAATAATGCCTCAGTAATTGAAGATTCTAATTTATTTATGCTAGAAAATATTGAAAATTTTAACGAAGATCGTGATACAAAAGATAAAGAAGTTCAAAAATTAAAACAATCTCCAATAATAATACATATTGATGAAGTTAATTTTGATGAAGATACAACCATTAATTTTCAGGATAATTTGCATCAAGAGTTAACAGGAGAAGTAGATGCTAGCATAATTATACAGAAAAAAGGATTTAATTCAGATTTATTCATTAAAAATAATGAAATCATACAGGGTATTTGTAAAAATGAAGATATTATTGAGGTAAACGATTCAGAATTAAAAAATAATCACAATTATAATATTAATTATATAAATAAAAAAAATTTTAATAAGGAAAAGAAAAACTTAAATAAAGGAGAATCAGTTATAAAAAACAAAAATTTCACAAATATCGATTTAAGTATGAGTTTTATATTTGATGAGAATTTGCCATATGGAGAACAAGATGAATGGATCAATGAGCAAAGAAATGAAGAAATACAAAACATATATGATAAAACAAATATAAAATCTTTAATTAAACAAGATTTAAATCTTAAATTAATGAAGTCAAAAAATAATTTAATTAATTTTGATTCCACTAAAAAGGATCAACAAAGTGAAAATTTTGATAAGAAATACCAAATGAAAAATCCAAATGATTACAACTATTTATTACAAATAGAAATTTCTGATGAAGATGACCAAGAATTACAAAAAGAAATATTATTATATAGCGATTTAAATAATGAGTCCCAGGATTTACTGAATAATAAAAAGTTAAGAAGAAAAGATTTAAAAATAAATCGATTACAAAAATTACGCAACAAGCAAATTAAAAATCAAGAAAAAAAACAAACAATATTGAATCAAATTATGAAATCTGAAAATGGACAAAGATCCTTTGAGACTTTTATAAAATTTTTGAATATATTTTCGGAAGACATTGTTGACGAAGAATTTCAAAATATAATTAAAAAAATTTTTTCAAGAAATGATATTATTAACATTATGGAATTAAAAAGGCATACAGGAGAATTAAAACTTAGATGCAATATGTTAAAAATTTTAAAAATTAATTATCTTTTAACTCCTATTAGTTATAATAAAAATTATTTTGATTTATTTTATATAAATGAAGCAGATTTTTTTTCAAAATTATACAATAAAAGTACAGCTAAAAGTATTATTCATTTCGGTAATATTTTGATTTATGAATTCACGAATTTTCATAATATTATAATGTGTTTTTTAGACAAATATAATAATAATGAAAAAAAAAATCAATTTCAAATTGATAAAATACTTTTTGATTATATTTGTAATGGACTTATTGGAAGTTTAAAAATTTTTGTGGATAAAGTTTACTCAGAGGGTCAAAATATTACAGGTGAAGAATTGCTTTTAGTTTATAAAATTAGTTATGAGTATATGGAGGTTAAAATAATAATAGATTCTTTTATTCAAGGAAAGACAATAAATGAAAGCTTAGAATTAGTCAAAGAAAAAAACAAAAACCCTTTAGAGAATCTTTTTACTAAAGATTTAGGAGGAATAGATAATTTTAAAAGAAAAACCTTATTTAATTTTTTATATGAACAATTGCAGACTACTCTTGATGAAATTGAAATAAAAATCAATTTTTATTTATATGACGGAATAAATAAAGAAGACTTCATTAATAATCCCAAAAGTAGCTATATTAACAATGCAAGAGACAATTTCGATAAAAACATGAATGATAAAAAAATAAAAATTGGGAAGCAAGAAATGAATAATTTTTTCAAATCGAAGAGTAGTTCTTTAAAACAAATAATTTCATCATATTATAGAGTAATGCACAAAAATGAATTTTATAATGGAATTAATTTTTTACCTAATTTACTTACAAAATTAAAAACGATCAACCCAGAAAAAATTGATCAACAAGAAATTAAAATTTTAACTGAATATTCTAATATATGCAAAATCTATTTAAAGAGTTTAAAAAACTTTCGCCAAGGCCCTTTATTTTCTATTTTTAATGGAATGACAAATGAAAAAGACTTTAATTATAGAGAAATATTCATAAAATTTTTCCTTTTTGTAATCTCAAATGAAAGATTTAAATATAATTATGAAAATAATTTAATAGAGATTGTCAATAAGTGTTTTGAGTATGAACAGGATTTAATCCACGAAGTTTTTTTTAAATTTTTTCAAATGAAAAAATCTGAACATTTTTTTAATGAAATAAATCGTAAGATGATTTATAATATGATTATTCTCTTAATTTATATGAATCGAAAAGATGTAAATTTTATTTGGGAAAAAGCTAATTACAATTCATGCTTGATTATTAATTTTTTTACCCTATTATCCAAGGGTTGTAGAAATAAGCTTGGTGAGTTTATTTTAAAATATTGTCACAGAATCCAATTTTGTGATGATAAACAAAATGTTGAATTTAATTTTTTAGATGAAAAAAAGAATTTTATTCTTCAAAAATCAAAAAAAGGAGAAACACAGATAAATTCAAACTTATTTAATTCTGAAAACCAAGAAAAATTGGCAAATAATAAAAAAGTTAATCATAGCGGAAAATTATTGTATAATTTTTTTATACTTTTAGAAGCTTTATTAAGTAAAATTATAAAATCATCTCGTTGGGGAAAATTTTGTGAAACCAAAAACGAAATATTTTACGATAATTTATTTGTTATTTTTCACAAAATTATTCAATGTTTGACAGAATACTGTCACGACAGTGATGAAGATGGAATCAACTTAATTTATGAAAGATTAAAATCAATTATATATGGTCTTAAAAGAATTTTATTTTATCAGTCAGAAGAACCAGATGATATTATTTATGAAATAAAGCTATCTATTTTGCAGTTACTTTTGGCATTGATAGAAGAAAATAACGGCTCCAAAATAATAGATGATTTAATTTTTCATTTTGATCCTTTTCATATGTTTAAATTATGTGTTTTCCATTTTAAACTTTTAATCTCTAAATGGGAAAAAACAAATCCTTCTGAATTATATATATTAAGAAACGATATTGGGAAAAAGCACACTAATTCAGCAGCATTTTCCACTATAAAAAAACTTGATTTTATTTTAAGCATAGATCCTAATTTAAAACAGCTTATAAATTTATATAATTCAAATGATGATTTTGCTAATGAAAATTTGCTTCAAATATCTTTTAAGCTTTTCACTTACATAAAAATTCTTAAAGAAAATTATAAAAATCTTCAAGCAAATAAATGTATATACGCCATAAAGCGTTTTAAAAATATTTTAGCAGGATTTGAAAAAAGAGGCAAACATAGAAACTTTTTAGAATACAAATATTTTTACAGAACTGGCTCTATTGTTGATACATTCCTTGAACAAGATGAAATTAATGAAACAGAATTCGTTATTTATTCTTTTATAAAAAAACATATTAAATGTATCGAAGTTTTCAGTCAAAAAAATAAATTAGAGATCATAAATTTTACAGTGGTACCTCTTACTTGTTACATTAATTATGAAAATTTAGCCCGATTTGAAGATTTCTTCTTTCAGAGAGATATGGCTTTTAAGAAAATTAATTCGTTGAATGTATTTATAAATGAAACGCTTGAACAATGTTTTTATTCATTTCATCTTAGCAGAACGAATAAACTTGTATCTATAATTGATAAAGTTTCATATTTTCTTTACTATAAAATTGTTGTTTGCATAGTAAATGTTATCATATGTTGTATGACATGGGCAAAAATTGATAATAGTGGGAATAAAGTACTTGATAAACTTTGTTTCGCTTTTGATTTAATAAATCTTGGCTTTATGATAGCTATAATTACAATCTGGTTTGCAGTTAGATTTTATCCTCTTTATAGACAAAAGAAAATAAATTTTATGAAAATTTCTCAAAAATATGGATCCAAAAAAGATATATCTTTCTTTAGAAATTTAAAAATTATAATTATTGACACATTATTAAGAAATTACGATTTTGTTTATTTATTTTTTAATATTATATTTACACTTCTCTCTCTAATTACAGAATATGCATCATTTAGATATTTTGTTTTAGCAAGTTACATTATTATCTCTTTTAATTTAGTAAAACTTTTGCATAATATAGCTAATCATATTGTAATGCTATTCAATTTTTCAATTATAATTTTTATTCTTTTGATGCTTTTCACTTCCATTTCATATGATTTTATGCAAGATACTCAAACAGTAAATTGAGATTTTTTTGTTTAAATTATTTCAAAAAAAATAAATTATTTTTAATTTTAGTACAAACTGACAAATGGAGATGAATGGAGATTTTGTGAAACTTTTACAAAATGCTTTTTACTTTTCGTATTTTATGGATTGAGATATGATCCTGGAATGACGGCTATTAATCCAATAGAAGATGAAACAAACAAAAATACAATTATTACAAATGGATTGAATAAACATTTTATTATAGATATGAGCTTCCATTTTATTATAAAAGGGATCGGGCTTACATTAATTTCTTCAATTTTTATCATTACATACTTCGATTTTAAAAAAACAAATAGTAGAATGGAACATGATAACAATTATGTTTGTTATATATGTCATTTAGATCGAGATATATTTTTGAAATATAAGATAAATTTCAAATATCATGTGAATAAATATCATAAGATGTTAAATTACATTTATTATATAATATTTTTGATCACAAAAAATCAACGTGCATTGAATAAAACAGAAAGATATTTACTAGATAAATTTATTATAGGAGAATTATTTTGGATTCCCTGTAAAGATACACTTGAGTTACAAAAAAGAATTAAAGAAATCAAAGAGCAAAAGTTCATTATTACTACAGAATTTAATTAAATCAAATTTTGATATGATTTCAAATTAATTTCTTTTAAAGAATAGAGTAATAAAAGAAATTTTTATAATTTTATTTTTAATTTTCATAATTTTATGAAATTTCGATTGAAAATAAACTCATAAAAACAACAACATTTAAAAAGGCTTTTTTTATTTATTTGTTTATTTTATTTATTTAAGTATTATAATTTATTCGAAATTTAATTAGAAGATTATTTCTCATTTCTTCAAAAATATTTTTATTACTTTTAAGATTTAACTGACTCTTTTAATAAACAAGTGTTTCATAATTGATTGGCAAATTTTTTAATCCTAAAAAGATCAAAAATTGCTTTTAAAAAGATGTCAATTAATTGAGTCAGTGAATTGTAAGAAAAACAGAATCTTTTAAAATAATTTTTTGTTATAAATTTGAAAATGTGTTTTGTTTTGAATTAGGAACTTTTTTATAAAAATTATCAGATTTTCAAAAAAAGTTTTCATTTAATTTAAATATTTACAAAATTATTAATTTTTGCTAAATTTTAATGTTAATCATTAAAAAAATCTGCATTATAAATATAAACAGGAAAATCAACACAAACTGTATAACAGCAATTTGTTTTTATTTGCATTTGTTACATCTCTAACTTCTTTTAGTCACATTATCAGTTTATTTAATACTATGTATGAATTTCTTTTTTTTTCTATTTTGGATCCTATTAGCTTAATAATGATATATACATAAAAGCTATTCAATTAAGTTTTGTGATTTGTTTTCCTTAAATAACATATTAATTGTATATTGATTTAGGATTTAAAAAAAACACGTTTTTTTCAATCTGTTGCTCTTAACAGGAAATCAATAATTATAAGTATTTTGTTTTTGGGATCCAAGCACATTATTACTCTGATTATAGATATTTATATCAATGAGAAAACTCTTATACGCTATTCCTGGTTCTGAAATATGATGTAAAGGGAAGACGTCATTCACTAAGTTTACAATTCTATTAACTTCCATGTGGTTAGGATGAAATTTGTCCAAAACGATTCGCTTTTTTCTTTTAAAAACTGAAATCTGTGTAATAAAATGTCTCTTTTGTTTTTAAACTTTTTTTATCTTGTAGATAACAAAAAAATTTTATCAAGGTTTTTAAACTTTATATTACCAGATGTCCTAATAGATCTCCAAAACTCACCTAAATCTATATTTTTGTGCCTGAGAAACTGTTCAAATTTCACTTGACGTAAATAATTAATCTCATAATATTATTTTTAATAAATGATTATTTTGTTTCAGCAATTTAGTAACAACTTTCTCAGTTATAGATAAATTTTGAATATTATCATTATTAGTTTTTCCCATAGTTAGCCCCCGCTAAACACTATAAACAGAATTAATCTGATACCAAATATATTTATACTCACCATCTAACTGGTTTATGATATATTGTGGAAATCCACATAGTCCAATGGGTTTTATTATAATTTCATCCTCAGTCAGGTAATCTCCAATCCTATAATAATTTTTCAATTATTTAGAAACATTATCCATATCATGTTTTATTATTCTAATTGGATCCATTTCTTTATTGATTTCTAATATTCATAAATGAATATATCTATATATCTAAAAATCAGAAAAAATTTATCATCAACTCAAGAAATTAATATATTCAGTTTTATGAAAAAAATCAGATAAATTCCAAATGTTTTTATAATTGCTATTAGTTTAAATGCTCATCTATTGTTTAGATACCAAGATATTTATTTATTTCAAGCAAATTTGGATTTTTCCATTGTAAAATTCTTTATCTTTTTTTTTCAATTAATCTTTATTCTTCATCATCTCTATTCAATGCTTTTGTTACTTTTTTTTATTTTATATGTTTTTAT
>Ga0194116_10008455_pt1 | contig 10434 bp, 8 predicted proteins | sample TA2MahsurfametaG_4_FD_148617 | JGI IMG/M metagenome (GOLD analysis project Ga0194116, IMG submission 148617) | Freshwater microbial communities from Lake Tanganyika, Tanzania - TA2015008 Mahale S9 surface | ecosystem: Environmental > Aquatic > Freshwater > Lake | place: Tanzania: Lake Tanganyika... | reverse complement strand
CCTCCATAGCCTTTATTGCCCACTCTACATGCAAATGATTAGGCAAAGGAATGTATACCGCGTCAATCTCTGCGTCGGATAATAGCTCTTCGTAGGAACCATAAGCTTTTGGAATGGTAAGTAAGGCCGCGAGTCGTTTTGCTTTGTTCAAATCCCGGGAGGAAATAGCGGTGATTTCACAGTACTTTCCCTTCTGCATGGCTGGAATAACTTTGTTTACTCCAATTTTTGCAGTGCTGAGAACCCCCCAGCTAACTTTATTTTTCAATGTTGAAATATGAATTATTACCCGATAACAATCTGATTAGGGAATATTAGTTTTTTTCTGTCTCTAATTTTACCTCTTTTTTAGGCTCACGGAAGAAAATCATAAAAACAACAAGGACTGCAACGGATCCCCAGGCCGGATATATCCAAATGCTGGTCCAATCATGCGCGATAATTCCTACTGGCTGGGTAAGCGTGTTGGCTTCCTGGGATACTCCGGCCAAATTAGTTCCAACAAACGCACCTATTCCCCACAGAATGAAGGCGATAAGACCTTGAGCCGCACCCCTCATTCTTTCATTGGCTTCTTCATCAACATAAAGCTGCCCGGCAATGAAAAGAAAGTCGTAACAAACACCATGAAGTAAAATGGCACTGAAGATCATCATCGTTTGCATGGTAGCAGAGTCTACGCTTCCTGCCAAAAGGAAATAACGGGTAGCCCAGGCCAGAATTCCTATAAAAATAGTCTTCTTATAACCAAGTTTACTCAGCATTATTGGCAGTAAAATAAGGAAAACAACATCCGAAACTTGTGCCAGAGACAATTTAGCGGCACTAAACTCCCAACCTAATTCAGTCACATATTGATTCATATTGACAAAATAAAAGTAAAGAGGAATACAGATCAGAAACATACATAAAATAAATATGGCAAACGACGGCTTTTTTAGTAGGGCTAATGCATCTAGTCCCAAAATATCACCCATACTCACATCCTTTCCGGTTTTCATTGGCGGAGTATGTGGTAGAGTAAGGGAGAATAGACCAAAGATAATTGAAGTGGCACCCGCAACATAAAACTGTACGGCAGATTGTTCACCTTTAAAGACAACGCTAAGCGTTATTCCGGCGGCAATCCATCCTATGGAGGAGAGGGTTTTTATTAAAGGAAAATCTCGTTTTTGATTGTCCAGATGCCTGAGTGAAAGTGAATTTCCGAGAGCGAGAGTAGGTACATAGGTACAGCAATAGAGGATCAACATTGGATAAAATGAACTAAATGTGGTCATCATTGGAAGTGCAAATAGCAATAATCCGCCGGTAATTCCGAGAAAGGCTAAGAGCCGTTCAGATGCAAAATACCGGTCGGCAAGCAAGCCAACTAAAAATGGGGCAATCATTGCACCGATCGCGAAGGCGCCATAGGCCAGACCGATCTGTCCACCCTCAAATTGTAGAGCCTTGCTGAGATATGTGCCCATACTGACATACCAGGAACCCCAGATAAAATATTGGAGAAACATAAATACTGCTAGTTTGATTTTAAGTTGTGCTTGCATGTTGTTTTTTATGTTGATGTTTAAATGGATAACATTTTAAGAAAATTAATCACAATTTTTTTAATTAGCTAACTAAAATAATATTTATCCTTCAACTTAAAACCATTATTGGTGCTTCCGGGTAAATTTATTTTTTGCTGTCATTTTTTAATTTATTTCGGGTCAATGAATCAGAAATTCATATTAATAAAGTATTATACTTCCGAACACTAATCAAAACTATCTTACCTGAGGCCATTTTTCTGCTACTTTTCTTTATAATTATGATACTATTTTCTATTAATTGAATTTCTAATGAATTTAAAGTTTAAATTAGTTTTGGCCATTAATAAGATTTGATCATGAAAGCTTTACAGTACCACATCCCTTTAGAATTGGATAAATCATTTATCATATTCAAGGAGGAAGGACCATTTTTTCCTTGTCCTTGGCATTATCATTCTGAATATGAATTAGTATTGGTAAATAAAAGTACCGGTGTTCGCCAGGTTGGCGATCATATCGGTTATTTTATGTAAGGGGATCTCGTACTGATGGGACCATCGCTACCGCACTTATGGACCAATGATCCGCAATATTTTAAAGGGAAAACAGATTTGACTGCTGAAGCGACAGTAATACATTTTGTTGAAAATTTTCTCGGAAAAGAATTTTATAGCCTACCCGAGATTGAACCTGTCAATAACCTGTTAAAGTTGGCCAAACATGGTATGGTGATCCGGGGCAATACACGGAATAAAATTGCTGCTTTAATGCAGGAAATGCAGACGATGAGTGGAATTCAAAGGCTTGCGTCATTACTTTCCATTTTTGATATACTGTGTGCCAGCAATGAATATGAGCTCTTGTCAAGCCCCGGCTATTTGAAGCACGGCCTTCTGGATTGTTCGGATAAGTTCAGTAAGGTGAATGCCTATATTTTGAGGAACTTTGATCGTGATATTACTCTCAATGAGGTTGCATCGGTTGCGAATATGGCAGTCAGTACCTTTTGTAATTATTTTAAAGAACATTACCGGCTTACATTCGTCGAGTATCTGAATAAAGTAAGGGTTGGACATGCCTGCAAGCTTCTGGGCGAGCTCGATGAGAATGCAGTTGAAATTGCCTATCAATGTGGTTTTAATAATCTTGCAAATTTTAACAGGCAATTCAGAAAAATTAAAAATATGACGCCGAGTGAGTATCGTAAGACCTCCAATGTTAATGTCCCTCAGCAAGTTGGCGGCACGGGCAGATGGCTGGTTGTTTCAAACCGTAATTCTGTTGAGTGTGCTTGAGGAAATTTAAAGAATCTGTTATCCGGAACAAATAAACTAACCTGAGATCGATATCAGATCTCGCCTGAGCCTGATTATTTTTGTCATCTTTTAGAAAGCAGGGTTTGTTGCTCTTGGCTAATGGCAGCCCCGTGTTCTGCCCTATTTTTTTGCGAGAAATTAAATCGGTATCCCAAGATTCAGTAGTGCAAAAAAGATAGAGCTGCCACCCGGGTTTATTTAACAGGGCCTGGGGTTCTATTACCGGATGGAACTCAGATTTAAATAGTTAACATTTTAAAGAAAGCCTTATTTCTAAATTAGCTGTTGACTAAGCACCTGATTTATTTTGCTCTTTCCATTGTTTACTAAATGATTGTTCGGCTACCTCCGGAAGTTCACGGTATTTACCCCAGTTTTTCTTGAAAAAAGTCCGGAGCATTATGTTTTTGAATTTTCCGCCAAACATATCCATGGTTTTGCGTTTCATCATTCCCGTTTTCCATCCCTTCCAACCAATTTTTTCGGGAAACGGACTTAAACCTTGTTGAACAGAATCTCTTCTGTTTAACAATAACATTTTATGAATATCAATTTTCACAGGGCATACCTCCGTACATTTTCCACAGAGACTGGATGCATAACTTAAATGTTTGAACTGTTTCATGCCAGCCATGTGTGGAGTGATGATCGAGCCGATCGGGCCACTGTAAGTAGTTTCATAGGTATGGCCACCAATGTTTTTGTAGACCGGACAGGCATTTAAACAAGCTCCGCATCGTATGCAGTATAATGCCTGACGTTGTTCCTTCTGTGCCAATAGATTGGTACGGCCATTATCCAGTAAAATAACATACATTTCTTCAGGTCCGTCGCTTTCATTAACCTGCCTGGGGCCACCCAAAATGGTATTATAGACCGTAAGATTTTGTCCGGTACCATGACTTGATAAAAGGGGCCAAAATAAATCCAGATCATTCATTGATGGAATGACTTTTTCAATCCCTACTATTGCGATATGAATTTTGGGAAAGGTTGTGGTTAACCTTGCATTTCCTTCATTTTCTGTTAGGGCAACGCTGCCGGTGTCGGCAATCAGGAAATTTCCACCGCTTATACCAATATCATAGGAAGTATATTTTTCTCGCAACAACTCCATGGCTTTCATGGTCAGCTGTTCCGGGGTAGAATCTATTGCTGTCCCAAATCTTTCATTGAATAATTTGGCAATATCTTCTTTGCTCAAGTGCATTGCGGGAGTCACAATATGGTAAGGCTTTTGGCCAAGAAGCTGAACGATATACTCGCCAAGATCGCTTTCCAAGGCCTCAATGTGATTATCTTCAAGAAATTCATTTAAATGAATTTCCTCAGTAGCCATAGACTTAGACTTGATAACCGTTTTTGCCCCTGCTTTTTTGATGATTTTAAGAATTTCTTGTTGAGCTTCTTCAACATCGTTTGCCCAGATTACTTTCCCGCCTTTTTTTTGAAAATTGGACTCAAATTCCGGCAGAAGCTTGTCGAGATTCTCCATAACCTTCCATTTTATGGTATGGGCCTTACGTTTGGAATTTTCAAGATTGACAAGTTTGGATAATCCTCGCTCAACAGCAACATGATATTTACCTATGTTATAATTTATTATACGTCGATGATCAAGATCAAAGGCTTTCGTGCCTGAGGTTTGTACAAAATCGTTGGCTAGCGTGCTCATTGGTCAAATTTAGTTATTTTTAACTTAAACTTATTTAATATCGTCATTTTTGCATAAAATCAGATATTTCGATATTTCTTTCCTTCTTTAACTAAATACCACATTTTTAGGGCAATGGCATGGCGGTGATTAGCTTTTAATAAATGAATGGAACAAAAGCTGATAATAAAACCGACGCTCTGTAAGTATCCATTAAAAACCGAAATAGCGGTTGCAGACAATAATTTCCGTTTTTCTGTACCGAAAGGAGGTAAAAACAACACTAATGCTCTAGTTTTTGTTCCCTGATTATTGCGAGTGAAAATGTGATCAGTCGTTCTTTTATCATTGATCAAATCCGAAAGCAGCTGCGAAAATCAGTTCTAAGAGCAAATAACTTAGCAGAGACTTGCCGGTTTAGGTGAAGAACTGTAACTGTTTAATCCGGCGAATAGATTATCAATTCTCATCTTTTATCATGGATGCCATCTATTATTGGTCTATCATTCCGCATGACCAGGTCCCACCCGGTAAAATAGGCTAATTGAGCTCGTTTGGCTAATAGCTCGAAATTAATTTTACTGATTTCATCACTGCCTTTATGATAATCATCATGTTTACCATTATAATAAAATATTACAGGAACCCCATTCTTTGCGAAATTGTAATGGTCAGACCAGTAATAGATATTATCTTCATCTGCGTTATGTTTATAGTCGATTTTCATGTTGGTGGAAGTAGCATTTGCATTTTCACTAATCTTGTGAGGATCAGTGCTCAACCTATCTGATCCTACCAAGAAAATGTAATTGCTTGAATCAGGAGAATTTAAATATTCAGTACCAATTCTTCCAATCATATCTATGTTGAGGTTAGCAATTGTTTTTGACAGAGGGAAGACCGGATTAATTGAATAATATTCAGAACCCAGCAGGTTTTTCTCTTCACCTGTTAACATGAGAAATAGAATACTTCTCCTAGGGCCAGCTCCATCTTTTTTTGCTTTTGCAAAGGCCCTTGCAATGGCCAAAACACCTGAGGTGCCTGATGCATCATCATCTGCGCCGTTAAAAACTTTGTCTTTTCCACCATCAGGGTTCAGTCCGATATGGTCGTAATGAGCCGAATACACCAGAACCTCATCTTTCAGATCTGTCCCTTCTATATATCCGAGAACATTTGAGGATTGTAGTTCTCGTTTGATGGGTTGGTAATTCAAGGTTATTTCTGCTTGAATCAGGCTTGGAGCACGATCAGAATTGAGTTCTTTGAATGATTTTCCGGACTTACCAAGAATTGAATTCACAATCTCCGTTCCGATTTGAATCACAGCAGAGGAATTGGCTTTCATCGGGATACTTTCTCTTACACCATTTTTAACACTGAGGCTCGCCCCGGCAAGATGTGAATTTTCAGGGCTATTTCGGGTCGTATTTACTGCAATAATAACAGCCGGATTTTTACTCTTCACAAAGTTCAGTCTTCGGGCAATTTCAGAGGATTTTCCCTCCTGCTTCAATAAAACGACTTTATCTTTAATTACAGAATTTTTGAGATCTGTTTCGGTTCCAAGTCCGATAAATATAATCTCAAGGGCCTTTATGGTTTTGGCTTCTCCGCTACCGCTGAATAAAAAATCCGTTCCAAAATTTAGTTTGGTGCCATTAATTTCCAGAAAATTAACTAGCATTTTTGTTTCGATTAACTCAACAATCTGAAAAAACGAATCATTAACCGGGGCAGTTAGTTTCAACTTTTTAAACTCCTTAGCCAGGTAGGAAGCGGCTAATTCAGCTCCCCGCTTTCCTGTTTCTCTACCCTCATAATTATCGGAAGCAAGAACTTTTAAATATTTTTTTGTCCTATTTGCTGTTATTTCAGCGGCATATTTTTTTGCTCCTGGATCCTGTGCAAAGCCATGAATAGAAAAAAGGCTAGCAATTAGGAGAAAACTAAAACAATTTTTTATCATATCGAACATCAGGTTTAATGGTCAAAGTCATGAATAAAAGTAATCGCTTTATTTTGGAAAAAAAAAGCCCCGGATCGATTCCGAGGCTATATTTTCTGGCTTTTTTATCAGCGGGTTGCCGGCATGTCATTTTTAACATCAACAACCGGTCGTTTATCCCGGTTCAGGAGATCCCATCCGGTATAGTACACAAGTTGTGCACGTTTTGAAAGCAATTCAAAATTGATTTTGCTGACTTCATCGCTTGGTTTGTGGTAATCTTCATGCACACCATTAAAATAAAATACGATTGGTACACCGTTTTTGGCGAAATTATAGTGATCAGATCGATAATAAAAGCGCTCAGGATCATTAGGATCATTATACTTATAATCGATTTTCATTTTAGTATAAACAGCATTGGCATTTTCACTAATCTTATGGAGGTCTGTACTTAACTTATCAGAACCGATGAGGTAGCAATAGTTAGTTGAATCCGAATGGTTTTTGTATAATTCACCGGTTCTTCCGATCATGTCAATATTCAGATTGGTAATGGTATTAGCCATGGGGTAAACCGGATTTAGCGAGTAATACTCTGATCCCAATAAGCCTTTCTCCTCACCGGTAACCATTAAGAAAAGAACACTTCTGCGTGGGCCATGACCTGCTTTCTTGGCTTTAGCAAAAGCTCTTGCTATGGATAATACTCCGGTTATTCCCGAACCGTCATCGTCAGCACCATTATTAATTTTATCTGTTCCACCATCTGTCGTAATTCCGATATGGTCATAATGTGCAGAATAAACCACCAATTCATCTTTTAAGTCGGTCCCTTCAAGATAACCCAAAACATTAACAGATTGTACTTCCTTATTTACCGGTCCGTAAGTCATTGAAATTTCAGCCTTCAGAGCCTGTGTTTGTGGCTTCCCACTATTGTCAATGGATGCTTTTAAAGCATCGTAAGTTTTTCCGGAATTTTGAAGAATTTGATTCGCTAAATCAGGCGTGATATTCACTATCGCGGCATTTGCCGGCCGGCTGGCTGGTGTTGATTCTTTTTTTATGCTTAATCTTCCGTTTCTGGGAGCGTAGGATTGTAGCGCAGCGGCGACATCCGGGCTTACTGCCAAAATCAGTGAAGGACTTTTACTCATTACATATTGAAGACGCTTAAACCTGCTAGTGCTCCAATCGGAGACTTTTGCGGTTTTGCTGACTGCGGATATACCATTGTTCATGGGTTCACCCTTATTGATCAAAAGAACTACCTTACCGGCAATGCTTGTGTTTTTAAGGTCGTCGTAATTATCTGAGCCAATTCCATAGCCTATAAATGTAATTTCCGTGACATTAACCGATTTAGGATCACCACCGCTACCGGAAAATAAAAAGTCTTTGCCCAGACTAAGGGACTTGCCGTTCGAAACAAACGAGCTGACCTCGAAAGAAGTTTCCACCAAAGGGACATTCTGAAAGTAGCTTCCATTAACCGGTGCGGTAAGTTTTAATTTTTTAAATTCATTGGCTATGTAGTTGGCTGCTTTTTCAGCCCCGGGCTTTCCAGTCTCCCTACCTTCAAACTTATCAGACGCAAGAATATAGAGATGTTTCTTAGCGGTTTTTACATTAATTTCCCCGGCAAATTTTTGAGCATTAGGGTCTTGGGCGAAGGCAAGTGTGGAACTACATAGCCAAATTGTTGCCCATATTGTTTTTTTTGACATCATTTTATTATTGGTTAGTTAGGTTTAAGTGATTAGCAAGATATTTTATTTACCCGGTTTGCATGTCGTCCTCCTTCAAACTGAGTAGTAATAAATTTTGAACAAATTTGTTTGGCTAGGGCAGGACTGATAAATCTGGCTGGTATACATAAGATATTTGCATCATTATGAGATCTTGCGAGTTCGGCAAGCTCTTCATTCCAGCAAATGGCTGCTCGGATTCCCTGATGTTTGTTGGCAGTCATGGCTACCCCATTAGCGCTCCCACAAATCAAAATCCCAATGGTAAATTCAGCATTTTCAACTGCACTAGCCACGGGATGAGCGAAATCCGGATAATCAACTGAGTTGATAGAGTAGGTCCCGAAATCCTTGACACGATACTCTTTCAGGAAATCAATAAGTATATTTTTAAATTCAAAACCTGCATGATCAGCTCCGATGGCAATGGAAATATGTTTGTTCATCTTTTTGTTATTGACTTAATCCTTATAAAACTCTAATTCTGCCTTTTTCCTATTGCTTGCTACTCTTGCTGATACGTAAATACTCAATTCATAAAGTAAGAACAAGGGAAAACTTACAGTAAGCATAGTCACCAGATCTGGGGTTGGCGTTACGATAGCGGCAATAATTAATATGATTACGGTAGCATACCTTCTAGAAGACCTCATGAATTCGGGGGTCATAATTCCAAGTTTTGAAAGGATATAAATAATGATCGGCAATTCAAAAGTGATGGCAGCTCCAATTGTCAGCGTTGCTACAACCGAGAAATAAGAAGCAATGGTAATCTGATTATTGATGATTGAACTTACTTCGTAATTCGATAAGAAATTGATGGATAGGGGAGCAATGATGAAATAACCAAAAGCCAAACCGATTATAAAAAGAAGAGAAGCCCAGAATACAAAACCGGTGGCAGATTTGCGTTCATTTTCATGTAAGGCCGGTTTCACAAAGCGCCATATTTCGAATAACAAGTAGGGAACACCTAAAACAATTCCAATCATCAGCGAAGAGTTAAGCTGAAGAGTAAATTGCCCACCTAATTCTGTATTAATGATATTGAAACTTAATTTTTTGACACAAAAGTCGGCCCCAAGATTAAACTTTTCGGTGGCTGCACACATGATTCGGTAGGTCCAAAAATCGGTACGACCGGGACCCATGATGATCCTGTCAAAGATGAAATCGTAAAATGAAAATGCAAGTATGGTAAAAGTTACAATGGCAATGGAAGCCCTGATCAGGTGCCCACGAAGAACATCTAGATGATCAAAAAAAGACATTTCGGCTTCTAAGGTTTTACCTTTTTCCTTGATAGCCTTCACTAGGTCAGTACGTTCCTCACTCATAATTTTTAAACAACAATACCACGCTGCTTTATTTAAGAATGGTATTTAACGGATATTTAATTAGCATCATGTTTATTGTGACATTGCACTCCAAAAAAAGATTGTTGAGCAATTTAAAAGGCATTGAAACTTAATTTATTCTGTCAAATCAAAGCTGTCCATAAATTTGGTGGTGAAGTTGCCTGCACGGAAATTTGGATCTTTCATCAACCTTAAGTGAAAAGGGATGGTGGTTTTCACCCCTTCGATCACAAACTCGCTCAGGGATCGTTCCATTGTGCAAATGGCTTCCTCTCGTGTTTGTGCCACACAGATTAATTTAGCAATCATTGAATCATAATTCGGAGGAATTTGATAACCGGCGTAGACATGCGTATCCACTCTGACACCGTGACCACCCGGAGAATGGAAATTAGTAATCAATCCGGGAGATGGTCTGAAATTATTGAAAGGGTCTTCAGCATTGATCCGACATTCGATGGCATGCATCTCCGGGATGTAATTTTTCCCTGAAATTGGAATGCCTGACGCAACTTTAATCTGCTCCTTAATTAAGTCAAAATTAATTACCTCTTCTGTCACCGGATGTTCCACCTGAATTCGTGTATTCATTTCCATGAAATAGAAATTCCGATGCTTATCTACTAGAAATTCCACTGTGCCGGCTCCTTCATAATTTACAGCCATAGCTCCTTTAATCGCAGCTTCACCCATTTTTTCGCGTAATTCAGGCGTCATAAAGGGTGATGGCGATTCTTCCACCAGCTTTTGATGTCTACGCTGAATAGAACAATCCCGTTCGGATAGATGACAAACCTTTCCGTATTGATCTCCAATAACCTGAATCTCGATATGGCGTGGGTCTTCTACATATTTTTCAAGGTAAAGGC